>Ga0316205_10003137_pt1 | contig 16041 bp, 20 predicted proteins | sample 3monthpyrite_MG_FD_204941 | JGI IMG/M metagenome (GOLD analysis project Ga0316205, IMG submission 204941) | Microbial mat bacterial communities from mineral coupon in-situ incubated in ocean water Damariscotta River, Maine, United States -... | ecosystem: Environmental > Aquatic > Marine >... | reverse complement strand
CAATAAAGGCTGGTAGAGAATCGCTCAGGTAATCAACCCTCAACATGTCGTTTACTGCTGTTATTCCATATTCCCCAGGATGGCCGATTTGACTGACTCCAGATTAGCTTCAACCGTAATCATTGGACCCGTGCTTTGCTTGATAGCGACATCGGGGTCTTTCAAACCATGGCCTGTCAGTGTGCAAACAATGCTACTGCCTTCAGGAATTTTACCGCTTTCAATATCATTTAAAGCACCAGCCAGTGAAGTAGCGGAAGCGGGTTCGCAAAAAATACCTTCTTTTTCAGCCAGCAGTTTTTGTGTCTTGAGAATAGTTTCATCCGAACATTCATCAAACCAGCCACCCGATTCTTCTTTAACTTTCCAGGCCACATCCCAGCTTTGCGGATGACCGATACGAATGGCAGTTGCCACGGTATCTGGATCATTAACCATTTCGCCGCGCATGAAAGGTGCTGATCCCTCTGCCTGATAGCCGACCATTTTGGGTCGATTACCGACAATAGCGCCACCGGCATAGCGACAATTTCCGTGGCAGAAAGTACAGGCTTCTGTCACATGCTCACCGGAACCCGATGAATACTCACAATAGCCGATCCAGTGCGCTGTGATGTTTCCAGCATTTCCAACAGGCAGGCAATGATAATCAGGCGCACGACCCAGCTCTTCCACAATTTCAAAAGCAGCCGTCTTCTGACCCTGCAGGCGATATGGGTTAATGGAATTTACGATCGTGACAGGTGCTTCCTCTGCCACTTCCTTGACCAGGCGCATGCCATCATCAAAATTACCTTTTATTTGAATAACCACAGAGCCATGCATCATTGCCTGAGCCAGTTTTCCCATCGCAATTTTACCTTCAGGAATTAACACAAAAGCGGTGATTCCGGCGCGCGCGGCGTAAGCTGCTGCAGCTGCTGAAGTGTTACCAGTGGATGCACAAATAATGGCGCGGCTACCCTCTTCAATCGCTTTGGTAACAGCCATGGTCATGCCGCGATCTTTAAATGAGCCCGTAGGATTCAAGCCTTCATATTTGACATAAATATCGACTTCCTTACCAATCATATCAGGGATATTGTTAAGTCGGATGAGCGGTGTATTACCTTCACCCAGACTGATGATACGCGTATCGTCATGGACGGGTAACCGATCCCGGTAACGATTGATTAGACCGGTATAACGTTCTCTAAACGGCATGTTCTTAAACCTCTAAATATAATCTGCCTGAAATAACATCAGGATTTGTGTTAGTTACCCAGTGTTTCCATACGGATACGTACGACGTTTGCAGTAATGGTATCTAAAGCTTCAATCTCATTAATTGCGTCGTTCATGTTTTTCTCAGCCACCTGATGTGTCAGCATAATGATGGGGACATCAGTCACACCGTCTGGCGGCTCTTTTTGCGTGATGGCTTCAATACTGATGTTGTGATCCGCTAAAATTCGAGTGACTTCAGCCAGTACGCCAGGTTGATCTTTAGCTTGCAAACGTAAGTAATAAGCCGTTTCAACTTCGTCCATGTCCAGCACCTGGGTGTCGGTCATGGCATTGGTCTGAAAGGCCAGGTGCGGCACACGATTTTCAGAATCAACCGTCAGTACACGAGCAACATCAATAATATCGGCCACCACTGCTGAAGCGGTGGGTTCAGATCCTGCCCCTGCTCCATAATACAAGGTAGGACCGACTGCATCTGCCTGCACTAACACAGCGTTCATGACGCCATTCACATTGGCGATCAGGCGGCGCTCAGGTATCAGTGTCGGATGAACACGCATCTCAATTCCTTTTTCTACCCGTCGAGTGATGCCAAGATGCTTGATGCGATATCCCAATTCTTCAGCGTAGTTCACATCATCACGCGTAATTTTACTAATCCCTTCTGTATATACTTTATCAAACTGCAACGGTATGCCAAAAGCAATCGACCCTAGTATGCAAAGCTTATGTGCCGCATCAATGCCTTCAACATCAAACGTCGGATCGGCTTCCGCGTAACCCAGGGCTTGTGCCTCGGCCAGCACATCGGCGAAATCCCGGCCTTTATCACGCATTTCAGTCAGAATAAAATTACCCGTGCCATTAATAATACCCGCAATCCAGTGAATCCGGTTAGCGGCCAGGCCTTCACGAATGGCTTTTATGATGGGTATTCCACCAGCCACGGCAGCTTCGAAAGCGACCATCACACCTTTTTCCTGCGCCGCTTTAAAAATCTCGTTGCCATGCATCGCGATCAAGGCCTTGTTTGCCGTGACCACATGTTTACCATTTTTAATCGCTTGCAGAACCAGCTCTCTAGCAGGCTCATAACCACCGATTAATTCAACAACAATGTCGATTTCGGGATCATTAACCAGTTTGAAGGCGTCATCAGTTACTATGGTGTTATCCAGGCTTGCCAGGTTATCAGCATTATATTCGCGCGCTGCTACATGACTAACGCTAATTTCTCGTCCGACTCGACGTGTAATTTCCTCTGCGTTACGCGACAGTACATTAAAGGTACCCCCACCCACGGTGCCCAGCCCCATCAGGCCGACCTTAACTGGTTTCAATGCTCTTCTCCTACTGCAATGGCTAGATTATTATCTTTACGAAACATATTTCGAATACCACGAATAGCCTGTCGGGTACGATGTTCATTCTCGATCAATCCAAAACGGACATGGTCATCACCATAATCACCAAAACCGACCCCTGGCGATACGGCCACTTTCGCTTCTTCCAATAACTTTTTGGAAAACTCCAGCGAACCAAGATGTTTGTAAGGTTCGGGAATAGGCGCCCAAACAAACATGGTGGCCTTTGGCGGTGTAACTTCCCAACCGATCGAGTTTAAACCCTGACAAAGCACATCACGCCGATTCTGATACATATGGGCAATTTCTGCGACACACTCTTGTGGACCTTCTAATGCTGCGATAGCGGCTATTTGAATAGGCGTGAAGGTGCCATAATCCAGATAGGATTTCATCCGGGCAAGGGCAGCAATTAAAATAGGGTTGCCACACATAAACCCAACGCGCCAGCCTGGCATATTATAGGTTTTTGAGAGCGAATAACTTTCAACAGCAATTTCCTTGGCGCGTGGCACTTGCAATATGGACGGTGCTTTATAGCCATCAAAGACGATTTCCGCATAAGCGAGGTCATGAATAACCCAGATTTGATGTTCTAGCGCGATCTCGACAACCCGTTCAAAAAATTCAAGCTCAACACATTGTGTAGTTGGATTACCCGGGAAATTTAACACCAACATTTTAGGTTTTGGCCAGGAATCCTTAATCGCTTTCTCAAGCTCGGCAAAAAAATCCACTCCAGGAACCAACGCTACATGACGGATATCAGCACCCGCAATAACAAAGCCATAAGGATGTATGGGATAGGCTGGACTCGGTACGAGTATCGCATCACCTGGACCTACAGTAGCAAGAGCCAGATGCGCCAATCCTTCCTTTGACCCAATGGTAACGATAGCTTCAGAATCCTGATCCAGATCCACGTCGTATTTATTTTTATACCAGCTGCATATTGCCCGACGGAGCCTTGGGATACCTCGGGAAACAGAATAGCGGTGGGTATCATTGCGCCGGGCAGCTTCAACCAGCTTATCCACGATATGACGCGGAGTGGGTTGATCAGGGTTGCCCATGCCAAAGTCAATAATATCTTCGCCGCGTGCGCGTGCTTTTGCTTTCAACTCGTTAACGATGTTGAAAACATAAGGGGGCAAACGTTTAATTCGTGGAAACTCGTCCATTAAATGAGGAACCTGTTAACAATCATGTGGTTATATAAAGGTCGAACATTACGCACATTAGGAAATGCTGTCAATTAGTGTCTGGCGACATTATATGGCAATTTGCCCCATTTTTGGACTAAAGCTTGAAGATATTTTGTTTCTCGGTTAGTTTTCCGATATGAAGCTCAGTCTTGATTACAGCACCTCGAAATACTCGATACAGGCCTACGAAAGTGATGCATTGACCATCAATCAGCAGCGTTATGGTCATAATGTGGTGTTATCACCTGAACAGTTGATCGAGCCATGGTCTCCCAAAGACGTTCATGAGCTCACTGCTGAACACATTCAACAACTATTGGAATTAACACCAGAGATCATTTTACTGGGCACCGGTGACTCATTGGTTTTTCCCGCACCTGAACTTAGTATTCTGGCATTGCAACAAGGGATTGGATTCGAAGTGATGGACACGGGATCGGCTTGCCGAACATTTAATGTACTTGCTGCGGAGGATAGAAACGTGGTTGCAGCGTTAATGATTGGGTACGACTGAATAAGTTGGTAATAACTAATCAAAGAACCAGTGGAGATTGAACGCATATTCTAAAGATCGCCGCGCCAATACCTGCTCTCGATAATTAATTGTTTACAAGCATCCAACCCACCCTGTCATTGTGAATAGAGTGAATTATTTCGCCAGGTCATCCCTGTGCTCTGACTATAATCTTAAAGGACAAACCTCCACACCTTCTTGCTCTGCTCGTACGCCTGGAATGGCTTTATTGGATCTTAAGGCTTTAACGACAGCGTCATACTTGGAGAAAGGCACGGTTTTATCAAATACAATAACAACAAAACCATTGTTTCTGACATTATAAGAGGCATTGGCGGACAAGTCTTTTTCAAAGAGCAGGCTGGCAACTTCATAGTCAGCTGCGCTTTGTATCGCCATTTCTTCTCGGGTAAGTGAATTTTCCTGGGCACAACCTAGCAGGGATAAAAGCAGTATCGAAAGCAATAAGCCAGGGAATCTCATTAGTAACTACAAAAAGAGAATGTCTTCAGAAAAACCTTCACTTTCCATGATTTCACGCAAGCGTTTCAAAGCATCCATTTGAATTTGACGTACACGCTCTCGAGTCACACCGATTTCCTTACCGACTTCTTCAAGGGTTGAACGTTCGTAACCATGAAGGCCAAAACGTCTTTCTATGACTTCACGCTGTTTTTCATTCAGACGTGATAACCAGTTATCGAGGTTGGCATTGACATTTTCATCCTGCAACACCGCAGATGGATCAGGATTACTTTCATCAGGAATGGCATCCAGAAGCATACGGTCTTCATCATCACCGATCGGTGTATCGACTGAAGCAATACGTTCATTCAACCCCAGCATGCGTTTCACTTCACTGATTGGTTTGTCCAACAGCGTTGCTACTTCTTCAGCAGTTGGTTCACGCTCCAGGTCTTGCGTGAGTTTTCGCGTAGCGCGCAAGTATAAGTTGATTTCTTTTACGATATGAATAGGCAGACGAATCGTACGGGTTTGATTCATGATTGCGCGTTCAATCGTTTGGCGTATCCACCAGGTAGCATAGGTGGAAAAACGAAACCCACGTTCTGGATCAAATTTTTCAACAGCTCTGATTAAACCCAGATTACCTTCTTCTATCAGATCCAGCAGTGCCAGACCTCGATTCATATAACGACGTGCGATTTTTACGACCAGACGCAGATTACTTTCGATCATACGCTTGCGTCCGCTTTCATCGCCTTTTTGAGCCAGGCGTGAATAGTAGACTTCTTCTTCTGCGGTCAATAACGGAGAGAATCCAATTTCATTTAAATATAAACGCGTCGCATCCATCTGCCCTTCACTACCAGCGCGGGTCTGTTTGGATGCTTTCAGGATGGTCTCAACAACTTCTTCTTCGGCTTCGTCGGTAGGTTCGGTTATGTCTTCATCGACATCGTCCAGGGCTGAATCATCAGCGTCTATATCAATATCCATATCAGTATCACTTTCCTCAGTAATATCCTCTTTTGAGGCTGCTATATCCTGTGTTTTATTGACAGGGCCTTTATTACTTTTTTTTGGCATGAACAAACTCTTTGACGCTTACTGAAACATTCATTATCGAGAACTTAATCCTGCCAATGGCATTATTGTTTTTTCTGTCAGATAAATACATATTCAACAATTTAATTCAAATACTTATTAAAGATACTACCTGTTTATTGACTATATTGGCAACCAACTGCAATACTTTATTCCGTATTGGCCAGAATGCTTCACAGTTATCGTTTTGACAGAAAATAAAGCGGATTTATTGGTTTACCGTTTTTCCTGATTTCAAAATGCAGCATGGTTCGGTCAGTCCCACTACGTCCCATTTCAGCAATAGGCTGTCCTTGTTTGACCGTCTGACCTTCACTTACCAATAAGCGTCGATTATGCGCATAGGCACTTAAATATGTATCATTATGTTTAATAATGATAAGTTTACCGTAACGCAGCAGTCCGCTCCCACTATACACAACTTTGCCCGCAGCGGATGCCACTACTTTTTGCCCTGTACGACCAGCAATATCAATACCTTTTTTACCAGATTCATTCCTAGAAAAGCCCCTGATCACTTTACCTTGTGTCGGCCATTGCCAGGTCGCAATTGCAGCAGGCGGTTTAGGCCTGGACGAACTTTTCATCTGTGTTGAAGTGCGAGACGTTGGTTTTGATGTTGTCTTGTTCTTTGTTGCCTTTGTATATTTTCGAGTTGGAGGTCGCAAGCGGATCTTCTGACCCGGATAAATAGCATACCCACGTCCAATGCCATTCCATTTCGCTAATTGGTGATAATCCAGCCCGTAAGTCCATGCAATAGAATAAAGTGTTTCACCTCTAATCACACGGTGCACCGTCGCCGTGTTGTTGCTGCGATCAGCAATTGGAGCTTTATAGGTATTTGAACAGGCAGTAAGAAGTAAACCAGCTAGAACGACAATTAAAACAGGCGTTTTAGGCATTAGTTTTTGATTAGGAAATAAGCAACTATCAGTAATAACACTACAACCCAGCCGATACGATCAATGTATTGATGCAAGCGGGCTTCCATCGCTGCCCCACCCCAGGCCATTAAGCCTGCTACCAGATAAAAACGCGAACCACGTCCAATGATTGATGCCAGTACGAAGGGTACAAATGACATTGAGATAACACCCGCTGTAATAGTGAAGATTTTATAAGGGATGGGTGAAAAGCCTGCAATCAGAATAGCCCAGAAACCCCATTCATTAAACCAGCCTTGAGCAGTCAGAAATTTTTCCCAATAACCCCACTCAACTAGATACGGTGTCAGTATATCGAAGAAAAAAGCACCGATAAAATATCCCGCTATTCCACCCAGCACCGAGGCCAGCGTGGTTAAACCCGCAAAAAACCAGGCCCGATTAGGCTGTGACAATGACATCGGTGCCAGCATGACATCAGGAGGAATGGGAAAGAAGGAACTCTCGGCAAAACTGAGTCCTGCCAGGTATGCCGGCGCATGACGATGTGCCGACCACAGCATCATTTTGTTATATAAGGTCGAAAATAACTTCATGATTGTTCACCACTCAACAGCGGTACAAAACTGACCGCATCAAACATTTCCTGTTCATAACCCTCATCGGTTCTATCAACAACGGCCAGTTGCTGCACACCGCCTTGTCTCCCTACGGGAATCACTAATCGTCCGCCCGGTGCCAGTTGTTGCAGTAAGGCTTCCGGTATAACGGCAGGTGCCGCTGTCACTATAATCCCGTCAAAAGGTGCTTTGGATGGCCAGCCCCATGAGCCATCAGAATGTTTCATACGAATATTGCTCTGTAGCTTTAATGAACGCAGCCTTTTTCGTGTTTGTTGCAATAATCCTTCTATGCGTTCAACAGAACATACCTCAGGGACTAACTGGGCCAGTATGGCAGTTTGGTATCCGCAACCTGTCCCTACTTCCAGTACTTTGTCTGGTAGTTTTTGTTGAATCAGTAATTCAGTCATCCTTGCAACGACATATGGCTGGGAGATGGTCTGGCCATGACCAATCGGTAAGGCGGTATCCTCATAGGCGCGACTTGCCAAGGCCTCATCAACGAATAAATGGCGCGGTGTATTCCTGATTACTTCTAATACGCGAGGATCGCTGATGCCTTTATCCGAGAGACGCTGGACAAGCCTTTCACGCGTCCTTTGTGAGGTCATTCCAATACCGCGGATCATCGAATCGGTAATCATTGAGTCGACTCCAGCCAATCGCGAGTGGATTCAAGGGCTGTAAATTGGGTTAGATCAGTATGGATAGGTGTGATGGATACTCTTGCTTCCCGGATTGCTCTAAAATCAGTACCCTCGCTAGCATCCGCTTCCGCACCACAGGGGCCGACCCAATACACCGTTCTGCCGCGGGGATCCTGCATTTCAATGACAGGTTCTGATTTGTGGCGATGACCCAGACGAGTGACTTCACGACCTGTCAGGCTGTCATAAGGAAGATCAGGGACATTAACATTAAGAATGGTATCAGCAGGTAAGGGGAATTGCTGCAAGCGTTCGATTAATTCACGCGTCACGCGGGCTGCTGTTTCAAAGTAACGTGGGGCTTCATTGCAAACCAGAGACACAGCAATCGCTGGCAGGCCCAGAAAACGGCCTTCCATCGCTGCAGCAACTGTTCCGGAGTACAACACATCATCGCCCATGTTGGCACCTTGGTTGATACCCGAAACCACCATATCCGGTTCTTCATCCAGTAACCCGGTAATCGCGAGATGCACACAATCAGTGGGAGTACCATCCACACTGGTGAAACCGTCTTCAGCAGTATATGCCCTGACCGGGCTATCCAGCGTCAATGAATTACTGGCCCCGCTGCGATTACGATCGGGGGCAACGACATTGATGGTAGCTATTTTTTCCAATTCTTTGGCGAGGGCACGAATGCCGGGGGCCTGATATCCGTCATCGTTACTGATCAAAATGTTCATAAAGTCACATCAAGCCTGTCTGTGAGATAAGCTATTTTACTGATTACTATACTGGATTACTATCAACGGACAAAATATTTGCTAAAGTAATGGAAATTAGCGCACATTTTAGACATCACGGCCACAACTGGACTGATCATGAGTAAATCAGAAGACAATGACGAACTTTCGGACCTGGATCTTTTCAAGAAAGAACTGGCCGGTGTTCGCCCATTAAAGCAGGATAAAATCAAGCCGTTTCGAACGAAACGTAAGCCTATTCCTATCCAATTTGAAATGAACGAAAAAGCCGTACTGGATGACATGATGTCGGATGATGTGGATATGGCAGATATCGAGACCGGAGAAGAACTCTTTTTTGCCAGGACCGGCCTTCAATCAAAAGTGATTCGACAATTGAAACGTGGCCAGTACAGGCTGGAAGCGGAACTGGATTTACATGGCTTGTCAGTCGTAGCCGCACGTGAGGCAATTCTGGAATTTCTGAATGAATGTCAGCGTGAAGATTGCCGCTGTGTCAGAATTATTCATGGCAAGGGTTTAAGCTCAAAACATAAAGGTCCGGTGCTGAAACAAATGGTCAATCGCTGGTTACGACAGCGCAAGGAAGTGCTCGCCTATACCTCAGCGATTCCCCGTCATGGAGGTACCGGGGCAGTTTATGTTTTACTGAAACGCTTGTAGCCGCTCTATTCAGCCATAATAGTGCTCAAGAACAGGCTTCATTTCATTCTCCTTTACCGGATGTTTGAGAATGTGTGAGATGGGATAAATTTCGTTCAATTGATGAACATAATCCGCTTCGGATTTATCAACAAGCACAATAATTTTTGGCTGGGCATGGTATTTAACCAATGTCACCAGAAACACATCCAGATTGCTGATATGGACACCACTGTAATTACTACCATAACCATAAAAAAACTCTGCTACTACCAGGTCAGGTAGCTGTTTCTTTAATTCTGCATTGGCTTTTCTAATTGAATTCAATCGCACTTCTTTAAGGCCAAACTTTTGATAAAGGCCTGAGAAATTCTTATGGGTAGGTGATTCAACAATGGAAAATACGATTGGTTGAGACATGGTTAGTTAAATTAAATTCTTTAACATTAGAATTAACCTTTGAAAGCTTCATCTGAGTTTAAGTATTGCTGCTCTTCCTCAGTATTGACGCGCCCAAGAACCTTGTTGCGATGTGGAAAGCGCCCGAAACGTTTTACAATTCCTTGGTGGTGTTTGGCGAATTTAACGTTTTCATCAAGTCCGGCGCGCTCAAATAAAGAGACAGATAAAGCTTGATCGGCATCATTTTCACTATGCATCAATGGCATATACAAAAATGCGAGGTGGTCTTTTTTAATTTGTTGGTCCTGACCAGCCGCTAATGCTTGCTTCGTCACTTCTATAGACTTTGCTTCGGTGGAAAAGCTTTTCTTCGTTCCCCTGAACATATTCAATGGGAATTGATCCAGAACGATGACCAATGCCAAACTACCATCAGCCGTTTGCATCCAGTCATCGCACTCTCCCCGGCTGGCTTGCTCCCACAAATTCTCAAAGTTATCTCTGATCAGATTATCGATGTCTTCAGTCGATGAAAACCAATGTGATTTCATCGGTTCTGAAAACCAGAAAGTTAAGATTTCATTATGGCTAATTGACATTACTGTTGACTCTGTTGTTGATGACGGGTTAAAAAACGATCAAGTTCATTGGCAAATTGCATACGATCACGGTGGTTCAAAGTAGGCGGCCCTCCTGTTTGAACACCAGCTCCCCTTAACTCCTCCATAAAATTCCGCATGCCTAAACGTTGTTTGATGTTCTCACGCGTATAAAACTGTCCGCGTGGATTGAGTGCATAGGCTTCCTTGTCGATAGCGGCTGAGGCAAGCGGAATATCAGCCGTTATTACCAAATCCTCCTTTTCCAAGCGATCTACAATCTCATTATCAGCCACATCAAAACCTGATCCGACTATCAGTGACTTGATGTAAGGGGAGCGAGGTGTCAATAATGGCTGATTTGCCACCAATGTCGTAATGATCTTCACACGATCCGCAGCCCGATAGAGAATATCCTTGATGACACGTGGACAGGCATCCGCATCGACCCATATCTGCATACTTTTCACCTGATTGACATAAAACAACGAATTATCATGAATAAAACCTGAAAAAGCATTATAATGGTGTTTGAAGAGAAAGTATTCTCTCTTGGTAATTTCGGGACCATCCTTCCGCTCGACACACCCATAGGTACACACATGACCAAAGATGCTTCAGCGTCTATAGCATTTGAAGATCTGGACCTTAGCCCGCCAGTAATCAGCGCACTTCAACAAGTCGGCTATGAAACGCCCTCTCCCATTCAGGCACAAATGATTCCGCATTTGTTAAAAGGTTGTGATGTGATTGGACAGGCGCAAACAGGAACCGGAAAGACGGCTGCTTTTGCATTACCCATTTTGTCGCGCATTGATCTCAAACAGAAAAATCCACAGGTATTAGTGCTCGCCCCAACACGTGAGCTAGCAATACAAGTTGCAGAGGCTTTCCATCGCTATGCAGCTAGCATGAAGGGTTTCCATGTGTTACCAATTTATGGTGGGCAGGATTACAGCGGACAAATACGCGCACTAAAGCGAGGCGTTCATGTCGTCGTCGGTACACCGGGGCGTGTTATGGACCATATGCGTCGAGGCACGCTAGTTTTAAAACAATTGACTACGCTGGTACTCGACGAAGCCGATGAAATGTTACGTATGGGTTTTATCGATGATGTTCAATGGATACTGGATCAGACCCCCGCTAATCGGCAGGTAGCATTATTTTCTGCCACCATGCCAGCGGTGATTAAAAAGATTGCACAGAAGCACCTGAAAAACCCGGTAGAGATCTCCATAAAAGAAAAAACGACGACTGCAGCAACTATCAATCAGCGCTACTGGCTGGTCAATCGTTTACATAAACTGGATGCGCTCACACGCATACTGGAATCAGAAAATTTCGACGCGGTAATTATTTTTGTCAGAACAAAAATTGCAACCGTCGAACTGGCTGAAAAACTGGAAGCCCGTGGCTATGCCAGCACCGCACTCAATGGTGACATCGCCCAAAAGCAACGTGAATTAACCATTAATAAATTCAAGTCTGGAAAACTGGATATTCTGGTTGCCACCGATGTCGCAGCCCGCGGACTGGACGTGGATAGAATCAGTCATGTCATCAATTATGACATACCCCACGACAGTGAAGCCTATGTGCATCGAATTGGACGTACAGGGCGCGCCGGACGAAGTGGTGAAGCTATTTTGTTTGTCGCACCGCGGGAACAGCACCTGTTGCGTATCATCGAAAGATCCACACGGCAAAAAATTGAACAAATGGACTTGCCATCAACTGAACTGATTAATGACAAACGGGTAGCACGTTTCAAACAAAATATTACAGATACTTTGGCACAGGAAGGCTACCAGTCATGCTTGAAAATCGTTGAGCAATACCAGCAGGAACATGATGTCCCTGCCATAGAAATTGCAGCGGCCCTGGCAAAAATGCTTCAGGGAGATGCGCCACTGTTACTGGATATGAGTCAATCCAAACCTGAAAATAAACAATCAGTCAAAATTAGCAAGGATCGTCCACACACAAAAACACGCAAGTCATCCCTTCCGGAAGAAGGCATGCAGCGTTATCGTATTGAAGTGGGTCACCAGCATGATGTGAAGCCCGGTAATATTGTCGGCGCTATCGCAAACGAGGCAGGCTTAGAAAGTCAATATATCGGTCGAATAGACATCCATGATGATTATTCTCTGATAGATCTGCCAGATGGCATGCCAAAAGAAATATTTAAAGACTTACAAAAAATCCATGTGGCGGGCCAGGCATTAAGAATATCGGTTGCCTCCAGTGAAAGTTCACCGCCGAAACGCGATAAAAAGCCGACTGACAGAAAGCCTAAGTCAAAAAAACGACAGCATTCTAAAGCAGCAAAGCCGTTCAAACGAAAACCCAAGAAAAAACCGGGTGCAAAACAACCATCAGCGTAAAAAGCACTGCCGCACAATATGACTGAAAATGTTAACAACCCCACGCTTGATCCACGCTGGGGTGAACCTGAGCCCACCCACGATCCATGGATTCTGGCTCACTTTGAACCTCTATCTAGTGATGTGTTGATTACTACCGCCCCTAAGGCTGGCACAACCTGGATGCAACAAATCCTGTATCAAATGAAAACGGGGGGAGACCCGGACTTTGCCAATATTAACGATGTCGTACCTTGGCTGGAACGACCTCAACCCAATAAAAGTTGGCAGCAGGTACTAAAAGACTATCAGAACCTGCCAAGCCCACGATTGTTTAAGACGCACTGCACCGCAGAACAAACACCCGGTATTGGGGTCGCCTCGATCGTATTGAGTTTTCGTGACCCTCGTGATTGCTTTGTAAGCTTCTATCATCATGTCATGAATATGACCGACTCAACACGAGAGATTGTAGGCATACCAAAACCCGAGTCAGTCACAAGCTTTCTGGATGACTGGCTAAAATATGCTGTCTGGTATCGGAATGTAAAAAGCTGGTGGCCTTATCGCAACCATAACAAAGTCTTGATTCTTCGCTACCAGGATATGAAAAATGACCTTTCTAGCTGCATCGATCAATTAGTAAGTTTTTTGGGATGGGAGCTGACGACAAGCCAGAAAGAAAACGTAATCAAGTACAGTTCATTTGACTGGATGAAAGCAAATGATGAAAAATTCACTCACCAAATACAATCCGATGCCCCTTCATTCAAGCCCGGTAAATTTATCAGAAAAGGTAAAACAGGGAACTATAAGACTATCCTTACATCTGACATGGAACAGCGAATTCTTGAACATGCCTACCGCGAGCTGGAATCAGATTGTATAAAGTACTTAGCGCTATGAAGTCTTCCCTTTATAATTCAAGTTAAGATTATATAATATCAATATCTTATCAGTGGCTACATAACAGTGATGACTGTGCACATCAACCACTGCGCTTGAGTGTCTTTATTGAAGTGCCTGTTGAAACGATCGACAAGATCATCGCAACAGAACGGGGCAATGGCATGAACCGGATGCTTATGTTTAAGAAAGTGTGGCATTAGAGCTAGTGAGCCGAGCGTCAGGGAGGTCTTAGCATGGGGCCAATGCGTCTGCTCTCTATGGGGTAACGCTAACCGCTGAAATCTCAGCATATCCATCTATATTACATTTTCCTGTAACATAAAGACGTATCTGGATTCCTGACTTTACTCCTTCTAGAAGTACTTGAAACATTTCAACGGATCCCGGTAATCCATAATCTTGATAGAACCATGTTTTATTCTTGCATCCACTTGGATTTTCTTTAACTGGTAGCCTGACCGTATAGTAGTGGCGACTCGTCGGGACTAACTCGGCTACCCTAACGTAATCCGTCCATCCAGCAGTAGCCCCTACATGAGATGAAAGAGTCAATGTGCAAGCAGCAAGTACTATGAAAATTATTCTTCTCATCTAAGCTCCTTATCGATAGTTAGATTTTGGTGTCTACTTTATCGGAGGATGTTCACGGTCCTTTCTGAACGAATTGTTATGCGTTTTCATCTTCGGGGCCTACCCAGAATAGTGGGTTATGAGCCACCTCCCAAAGATGACCATCAAGATCTTTGAAGTAACCACTATAGCCGCCCCAGAAAACCTTCTGTGGGCTCTTAATCAGGATTGCTCCGGCATCGATTGCTTGCGATATGACCTCATCGACCTCTTTTTCAGAACTTACATTGTGGGCGAGCGTAAATGACTCGAATCCGTTTCCGTCTGGAGATACCGTTGCATCTTTAGCCAATGCTTCCCTCCCATACAACCCTAGCCATGTACCATTGAGGGTGAAGAAAGCGACCTCCGGCGGCGATTCCATTCGAGGAAAACCTAGGCCCTTCTCATAGAACTCAATTGCCGCAGCAAGATCGCGAACACCAAGTGTGACCATGCTGATTCTTGGTTTCATTGTTAGGGCTTCCTACTTTTGCGCATAACGCCGAGTTAAGCAGCGATTGAGGCCGACGTGAATTTGCGGTAGCAATTGAGCGGCGAGGTCAATCGTCTGCTTGTATGACTTGTTAGTCCTTTACTAAGCAGAACGTAATTCTTCACGAATGACTCGCCTTAGTGTTTCTTCATCGAGTGGACCAGAACTTTTTCCCAGGTACTCACGTAGCGCGTCATTAATCATGGTTTGATATCCTGATCCCAGTTCATCTGCAATCTTGCGAAATGACTCAATGATTTCATCATCTAGATAAATAGTGATACGAGTCTTACCCTTTTGTTTTATGACAGGGCCACGCTTTGCATTTTTGAAATCATATTCCTTTCTCATATAGTTTAATCTCTTTACGTATGGCGAGGCGGGCTGAAATTAGACGAATAGTGTCTTCGCGATATGAAAAGACAATAACGAGTATGCGCTCCAGGGCATCATATCCGATCGAAATATAGCGATCTTCGCTTTCAGCATCCTCATCTTCCATAGTTAATGCTAATGGATCAAATAAGACTACCTATGCATCTGAGAAGTGGACCCCATGCTTCTGAAAATTCGCCTTAGCCTTGGCTAGATCCCATTTTACATCCATATAGTAAGTATATGCATATATTATACATATATCAAGAGAATGATTTTATTTCTTTATTTTTTAAGGATTAACAGTGATATGGACGGAAGGAACCAATATCTGATAACACACAGATGCTTGTGCTTACTGTTGCTTCTGCAATAACGTTGAACTTTATGACTGATTAAAACAATCTTATTAACTAATGTCCTGGACTAGCCACATAACCTACTGCTTCTATATATCAATATGATGTTATTTGATCTAAAAATTGGTCTAGTTCTACTTCGTATGAAGTTGTCGGCTTAGAATAATTGTCAATAGATACAATTAATTGATTTAGACCCTTGTTATCTACAGATGGAATATTGGCAATATAGTAATGAAGATGTTTTTTTGCCTGTAATAAATAAAGCATAGCCAGGTTATGATGTGCTCTCGTATGAGAGGGTTTTATTCCCAATAATGTCGAATAATATCGCATTGCATGTGCCCAATCATACTGATGCATACTGATATTGGCCAATAAGAACAACACTTCCTGGTTGTGAGGCTGCTGCTTAATAATATGCTCAAAAGAGATTCTGGCAAGCTTGTAATCCTTCTTCTGATAAGCAGCTTTACCT
>Ga0316205_10003136_pt1 | contig 16046 bp, 14 predicted proteins | sample 3monthpyrite_MG_FD_204941 | JGI IMG/M metagenome (GOLD analysis project Ga0316205, IMG submission 204941) | Microbial mat bacterial communities from mineral coupon in-situ incubated in ocean water Damariscotta River, Maine, United States -... | ecosystem: Environmental > Aquatic > Marine >... | reverse complement strand
GAAACAGACCGCCGCGTTCATTCCCGCCGCTCTGGTCGTCGCGGGCTTTTTGGTCGCCAATGTGTTCGTCATGCGCACACTCGTCAATATCAAGGTGTAACTCATGGAATTCATTAACTCTTTGAAAAACAGCGCGACCGAACAATTCGGGCCCTTTGCGCCATTGCTGGCCATCGGCATCCTGGGTGTTTTCCTGATATTGCTGACCTTGCCGATCTTGCTTAAAAAGCAGCGCGACCCAATGGATCGCCTGCGCGAAGCGCGCAACAATGCCGTTCAGGTCGATGACAAGGCCAAGGGTCTGCGCCGCAACTCGAACAAGAAAAGCAAGCTGGACAAATATTCCAATTTCCTTGAGCCCCAGGATGCGGCCGAGTTTTCTGCGGTCGCGCTGAAACTGCTGCAGGCTGGCTATCGCTCAAAGAATGCGGTGCGCATGTATCACTTTTCGCAATTCGCATTGGGCGTGGGATTTCTGGTCGTCGGTGTCGGGGTGGCAATCTACCTGAACGCCACCAGTGATCCGTCGACCCAAAAGATGATGCTGACGATCCTCGGCCCGGCTGTCGTGGGCTATATGGCGCCCAAATACTGGATCACCAAACGCCTGCAGGAACGGCAGGAAGAGATCGTCAACGGCTTTCCCGATTCCCTAGACATGATGCTGGTCTGTGTTGAAGCCGGCCAATCGCTGGATCAGTCGATCATCCGTGTCAGCAAGGAAATCCGGGCGGGCTTTCCCTCGTTGGCAGACGAATATGAAATGGTCGCCCATGAGATGAAAGCAGGCAAGGACCGGGTGAGTGTCTTGCGCGATATGTCCGAGCGCTGCGGCGTGCCGGATGTGTCGAGCTTTGTAACCGTTCTGATCCAATCGGCCTCATTTGGTACCTCCATCGCCGAGGCATTGCGGGTCTACGCCGCGGAAATGCGTGACAAACGCGTGATGCGCGCCGAAGAGAAAGCAAATACCTTGCCTACCAAGATGACGCTTGCCACAATGATGCTGACGGTTCCGCCATTGTTGATCATCATGATCGGACCGTCGATCTATGAGATTTACACAACATTGGCCGAAGCAAACTTCTAGGGCAGATGATACAAAAACTGGTGGGATTGGTGGCAGCCTTCGGGCTGCTTGCCGCATGTGAGGCCGGTGAAGCCGCACTCAGCGAACGTGATGGCGGCGCTTTGGCGCCCGGGCTGGACGCCTCGGGGCAGGATGTTGACCCAATGCTGGTCGGCCAAAGATTGATGGCGGCAGGCGAACATGAGCTGGCGTTGAAGGCATTCTTGCGCGCTGCGGGCGATCAGGGCTTTACCGCCCCGGTTCTGGCCTCGATCGGCACTGCCAATATCGGGTTGGGCCGGCTGGGCCAGGCCGAGGCCATCTTGCGGCGATCCATTGCCGTTGATGAAACCTATGTGCCGGGGTGGAACAATCTGGGCGTGGTGCTGCTGGAACAAGGCTCCTGGGGTGAAGCCAGCCGGGTTTTTCAGACCGCCTTCGCGCTGGACAGTGGCAGTTCTGTCGAAATCCAACAGAATTTGGCACTGGCTCTCGCAAAACGCGATCAAACTGTGTATTCTGCACCCGAGGAAACAGACTTTGCATTGGTGCGACGCGGCGCAGGTGATTATTTGCTGATGTCGACACAAGAATAAAAAGAGCAAAGTCATAGCAGTGCAGAGGGTTAATAGACCATGCGCAATATGATTTATTGCACCTTGTGTGTCACAGGCATCTTCGCCCTGTCGGCATGCGAAAGGCAGGGCGCGGCAGATGTCAACAAGGCGCCATCGGCGTTGAATGTCATTGACGAAAGCAACCTGAACGACATCATGCTGTCGGCCGCTGATCCAAATGAGGCCGTCGCCTATTTTCAAAAATCGTCCGCGGACAATCCGGAGCGTATCGACCTGAAACGTGGTTTGGCGAGTGCCCTTGTCAGGGCAGGACGTGCCAGCGAAAGTCTACCGGTCTGGAAAGCGATTACACAGCATTCTGATAGCGAAAACAGTGACTTGGTGGATTACGCTGACGCCTTGATCCGAGCAAATAATTGGCCCGAGGCTGAAACAGTGCTGGACAGCGTGCCGCCGACATTCGAGAGCTTCAAACGCTACCGCCTGGAAGCCATGATCGCAGATGGCAATGAGGAATGGACCAAGTCAGACAGCTTTTACGAGATTGCGGTGGGGCTGACCACTCAACCTTCGGGGGTCTTGAACAACTGGGGCTATTCCAAGCTGACGCGCGGTGATTACCGCGAGGCCGAGAAGCTGTTTGGCGAAGCGCTCAAATACGATGGCAGCCTGTTTACGGCCAAGAACAATCTGGTTCTGGCACGCGGCGCGCAACGCAAATACGACTTGCCGATCGTGCCAATGACGCAGACCGAGCGGGCGCAATTGATGCACACTCTGGCGCTGGCGGCGATCAAGCAAGGTGATGTGGTCACCGGGCGCGGCCTGTTGCAACAAGCGATCGAGACACATCCGCAACACTTTGAAGCGGCCGTTCGTTCCCTGGAAGCACTTGACGCGAACGTCACGAACTGAATATGGCGCTGAGTTTCTGGACGGCGGCCTGGTTTGCCCCATTCGTGCTGCCGATCTGTCTTTACGTGATCTGGAGCGACCTTGCGCGTATGAAAATTCCCAATGCCGCTGTCCTGGCATTGGGCCTGGTCTTTGTAACAATCGGCCTGGTCGCCCTGCCCTTTGACACCTACCTTTGGCGCCTGGTCACGGCGGCTGTGATCTTTGCGATCGGCCTGTTGCTATATGCCATCGGCGGGATTGGCGCGGGCGACATCAAGTTTGCCGCGGTCATGGCCCCGTTTTTCGATCCGGGCGATTTGCGGACGGGCCTGTATCTGTTTGCCGGCGTCTTGTTGGCGGCTGTGGCCACGCACCGGCTGGGGCGTCATCTGCGGCCCTTGCGCCAGATCACGCCGGGCTGGATCTCTTGGGATCACAAGAATTTTCCCATGGGTTTTGCCCTGGCCGGCGCGCTGGCATTTTATCTGATCCTGGGGTTGGCTCTGGGCGCCTAGCCTTGTGGTTCCCGGTTCGGAAAATCATAAAGAATATATAGCTCGGTGCGCCGGATTTCGCGCAGTTCAACCCCACTTTCCCCGATGTCTTTCAGGATTGCGCTGCGCACTTCATGGATCACCGGGCATAGTGGCACGATCAGATAATCGGCCGCCTCAAAGCCGGGCAGACCGCCATAATACCACGGTGCACCATTCTTGACCGGTTTGAAGTCTCCAAACAGCCAATGGGAAGAAAACAAATCCGCCGCAAAAATTGATTTGTCGCCTGAATATCCGGCTTGCTTGAGGTCGGTCACGATGGTGTCAAACCAGGCAATCATCCCCAATTCCACCGAGCAAACCGGCAGATCCTCTCCTTTGAAATTCGCCACCTCGATGGCCTCGGGTATGTCCTGATAGGCCATGAGACCGCTGTCTGTCACGTCCAGCGGCCCACGCTGTTCAACCCGGTAGGCGCGCAGCCGCGCCGCGAACAGATCGTCATGCTGGGTCGCCTGTGGCAGAAATTTTACATAGGCTTCTTCATCCACTTTCAGATGTCGGAACGGCGAATAGGCCATGTTGATGAAGGAAGAGGCGCCAAGGCTGAACGCAACGATTCCTGTCGTAAACAGCGTCTCACGCAGCGGCCAGCCAAAGCCATTCTTTACATCAGCGGCAGGCAGGGTGGCCCAAAGGAACACTGCAAGAAACAGCAACCACTGCGGGTCATTGGCGTAGTTCTGGTAAGTTACATAGACAAAACCCGGCAACAACAGCAGCAACAAAAGCCCTTCGGTTTCCTTACGGGCCTGACGCAAGAATATGATCGCCGCCAGCAATGTGATCGAGGCAGGCAAGAATGCGGGTGCCGCCATAACGGAACCCAGAGGCGCCGACGGGAAGGGGCGCACATCACTTTGTGCAACGGCCAGCAAGTCGCCCAGATAGGCAGCCCAATAGCCAAAGCCCGCGAGCATTGTCACCGCCGCGGCAAAAACCAGCCCGGTGCCTGCCGCGATGAGCAATGTGGCAATCTGGCGGTGCAGCAACAGGGCTGCCAGCACCACGACGCCGAAAGCGCCAAAATAGGTGACTTTGATCATCGCCAGAAAAAACAGGGCCGCGCCGATGACAATCCCGTCAAACAGCTGGTTTTCACGGTGAACCGGGCGAATGATCGCCACGGCCAGCACCACGAATGACAGCGCCCATGCCCAACGATTGTAATGCATCGAGATCGAAACCGAGCGTTCGGCGTCACCGTAGACCAGGGCAGTTATCATGATCAGGACAATCGCGCCGAAAAGCGCGGCATTGACGCGGCCCATCCGGCTGATCCCGATCCACCACACAGCAGGTAAAACCATAATGGCAACAAGGGTTTGCGCCAACATGATCGACATCCCGATGCCGAATCCCGACTTGACGAAGGCCACGATTGGCCAAAAGGCGGCGGCACCGATCGGGGTCATGAAATCCAGGTGCGGCCATTGACCATCGGCCATGCGAAACACGATCTGCAACAGGTGAAACGTGTCGCCTTCGTGCTTTCCCAGATACAAACCACCCTTCATCAGGGCGGCTCCACACATTGCAACGATTACGGCCACAAAAAAGCCAAATAAAGCTGCAGGATGGGGTTTGCTCATACCTCGTCTCCTGTCGGTTTTCCGGCACGATACATGCAGCGTCTGAGCGATGAAAGACCAGACCGGGGATAAGACCGATGAATATGCAAGCCAGCAACGTCTTGGCACCACAACCGCCCAAATCCATGCACGATACCGGGCTGGGCATGGTGATGATGCGCGACATCTTGTTAAAGACCATGTTCCGCCAGAACCTGGATCAGGTGACCGAATTGGCACGCGTCATGTGCTTGCCGACAGTTGTGACGCAAGAGCTGGTTGATCTGGCCCGTGGCCAGAAGCTGGTCGAGGCCACAGGCACCTTGCACGCCAATTCGGGCGGCGAAATGGGCTATCAATTGTCAGATGCGGGCAAAGCGCGTGCGTTGGACGCCTTGCAGCAATCCGAGTATTACGGCGCCATGCCCATCCCGATGGAACGTTATGCCGAACAGGTCAAACGCCAGTCGATCCGCAATATCCAAGTGACGCGCAATCAATTGACCGATGCGATGGGGCATTTGATCTTGCCCGATGAATTGTTGGATCATTTGGGTCCGGCCGTCTCGGCTGGCCGGTCGATCCTGATGTATGGTCCGCCAGGCAACGGTAAATCCTCGATCTCGAACGGAATCCGCGACGCGCTTGGCGACAATATCTTTGTGCCGCGCGCCATTGAATATTCGGGCCAGGTGATCACGGTCTATGACCCGATCGTGCACACGCTGGCACCCGAAAGCGACGATGATCCAAATGCCTTGCGCAAGACATCCAACCGCTATGACCGCCGCTACGCCTATTGTGAGCGCCCCACGGTTGTGACCGGTGGTGAATTGTCGCTGGATATGTTGGATCTGGTTTATAATCCGACATCAAGAACTTATCAGGCGCCGCTACAGCTCAAATCGACCGGCGGTATCTTTATCGTGGACGACCTTGGGCGTCAGGCCGAGCCCCCTCAGGCACTGGTCAACCGTTGGATTGTGCCTCTGGAAGAAGGCCGCGACATCCTCGCGCTTCAATCGGGCGAAAAGTTTGAGACGCCGTTTGACACGTTGGTGATATTCTCAACCAACTTCCACCCGAATGAGATTTTCGACAAGGCGGCTTTGCGCCGGATCTTCTTTAAGATCAAGATCGACGGCCCGGACCAGGCAAACTATCTGAAGATCTTTGCCATGATGGCCAAGAAACGCAAGATGCCGCTTGAAGAAGGTGCTCTTATCTATCTGATGAAAAAGAAATATCCCACAATCGACAACATCTATGCCAACTATCAGCCGATCTTCCTGATCGATCAGATGATCGCCATTTGTGAATTTGAGGGTATCCCTTACCAGATGTCGCCGGAATTGATTGATCGTGCCTGGGCCAACATGTTCGTCAAGGAAGAAGTAATCGTCCACTAGCGGGACGTGACATTCAGATTGCCTGGCGGGCCTCGCCGCGGCGTTTGGCTGGCGCGGCCCCTTTTTGCCCACCCGCGCCACGGCCCCCGCTTTTCAGGCCTTTTCGCGGCCGGTTGATCCGCGTAGCTTGGGCCAATGCGAGGTCTGCCCGAAAACTTTGAAAAGTGGATGTCGGATCGCGGGTGGTCTGCGCATCCGCATCAGTTGGATCTGCTTGGTGCAGCCGACGAGCCCGCCAACCTCTTGATTGCGCCCACTGGGGGCGGCAAGACACTTGCCGGTTTTCTACCTTCTCTTTTGGAAATCTCCGCCGCGCCGGGCGAAGGATTGCACACTCTCTACATTTCACCGCTCAAGGCCCTGGCGGCCGATATTCGGCGAAACCTGACCAAACCGGTCGCGGAAATGGGCTTGCCGATCCGCATCGAGGACCGCACGGGCGACACTTCTGCCCATGTCAAACGCCGACAGCGGGCGGCGCCGCCCGACATCTTGCTGACAACGCCGGAATCGCTGGCACTGCTCTTGAGTTATGAAGATGCACCACGCATTTTCGCGCGATTGCAGCGCGTCATCGTTGACGAAATCCACGCCTTGGCCGACAGCAAACGCGGCATCTTGTTGATGCTGGGCTTGTCGCGCCTGCAAACCCTCGCCCCGAAGATGCGGCGCGTCGGCCTGTCAGCGACGATCGAGGACCCCGAGGCGATGGCGCGCTTTCTGGCCCCGACCGGAACACGCTGTGCAATCATCAACGCCGATCCTGGCCCGGATCCGGATATATCCATGTTGCTCAGCGATACGCCGCCTCCCTGGGCCGGCGGTGGCGGGCGCTATGCCATCGGTGACATCTTTGATCTGATCAAGGCGCATAAAACCACACTGGTATTTCATAATACACGCGCGCAGGCCGAGATCTTTTTTCACCACCTCTGGGCGCAAAATGATGAGGACCTGCCGATCGGCATTCACCATGGCTCATTGGCGCGCGAGCAACGCGACAAGGTTGAGGCCGCCATGGTCGCAGGCCACCTGCGCGCCATCGTTTGCACCGGCAGCCTGGATCTGGGCATTGACTGGGGCGATGTCGATCTCGTGGTGCAGGTGGGTGCGCCCAAGAATGTCAAGCGGCTGGTGCAACGCATCGGGCGGGCCAACCACCAGTATAATGCGCCCAGCAAGGCCGTGCTGGTTCCCGCAAACCGCTTTGAAGTCCTTGAATGTCTGGCCGCATTGCAAGCGGTGCAGGCCCATGCGCTGGATGGCGACCCACGCGGACCGGGACCACGCGACGTCTTGTGCCAACACATCCTGAATTGCGCCTGCGCAGGCCCGTTTGACGCCGGTGACCTTTATGCCGAGGTTACGTCCTTTTCTGATTATGCCGACCTGTCGCGCGCGCAATTTGATGAATGTCTGGAATTTGCGGCAACAGGCGGCTACGCCTTGCGCGGCTATGACCGCTGGCAGCGACTGATGCAGGCACCCGATGGCAAATGGCGGCTGCGTGACCCCAGAAGCACCACCAATATCCGCATGAATCTGGGCACGATCCAGGACACCGACACCTTGCCCGTGCGCCTGAAAAACCGCCGCGGCGGCCAGCCATTGGGCGAAGTGGAGGAAAGCTTTGCCGCCACATTGACACCGGGTGATACCTTTGTGATCGGCGGCAAGGTTGTGCGGTTTGATGCGATGCGCGAACTGACGGTGCAGGTGACACCTGACCCCAAACGAAAACCGCGTTTTGCGGTGTTTTCGGGCACCAAGTTTGCGACCTCGACACAATTGTCCGAGCGTATTCTGGCACTTTTGCACAGTGGCGATCACAGCGCGTTGCCGCCGCATTCGCAAAGTTGGATCGCACAACAGGCGCGGGTTTCAAAATTGCCACAGCCGGGCCGGCTGCTGATCGAAAGTTTCCCCCATGATGGGCGGCATCATTTGTGCATTTACGGTTTTGCCGGACGCAACGCGATGCAGACGCTGGGATTGCTGCTGACCCAACAAATGGAAATGGCCGGCCTGCACCCGATGGGCTTTGTTGCCACCGATTACGCGGTGTTGATCTGGGGGTTGGATCAAGTCACCGATGTGCGCCCTTTGCTGGACATGGAGGTTCTGGGGAACTCGTTTGAAAGCTGGCTTGCCGGAAATGCGGTGATGAAGCGCACCTTTCAGATTTCGGCCACCATTGCCGGGCTGATCGACCGGCGCAGCATACGCGGCAAGCGATCAGGGCGACAGACCTTGTTTTCCTCGGATATTCTGTATGACACCTTGCGCAAGTATCAGCCCGATCATCTGCTGCTCAAGATCACCCGCGAGGAGGCAGAGCGCGGGTTGGTGGATTTTGGGCGCATCAGTGACATGGTGGCACGCACGCGGGGCGCGACGGATGTCTGTTTCCCAGGGCAATTGACCCCTTTTGCCGCGCCGCTTTTTCTGGAAATCGGCAAGGTCCCGGTTCAGGGCGCGGGCGCACAGAAAGCAGTGCAGCAAGAGGCCGAACGCCTGATGCAAGAGGCGGGCATAACGCAATAGCTCTTGCTGACCACGGCCACGCCGGATAAAGAACAAAAGATGAACCACCATGTATTTAACTTTGCCAAAGAAACGCTTTGGGCGTTGCCCAATGGCGCGCTTTGGTGGCCGGATTTCAAATGTCTGGTCGTTTCCGATCTGCATCTGGGCAAATCTGAACGCATGGCGCGGCGTGGCGGCATGTTGTTGCCCCCCTATGAGACCGCGGATACGTTGCAGCGGTTGCAAGATTGCATTGAGGCCTATCGTCCGGGCCATGTGATTTGTCTGGGCGACAGTTTTGATGACGTCGCCGCTGCGGGCGCGCTTTCCCAGGCAGAGACCTTGTGGCTGACCAGATTGCAGGCCGGGCGGCATTGGATCTGGATTGCCGGCAATCACGATCCGGACGTCATCCCATTCGGCGGCAGTCAGGTCGCAGAGTTTTCGGCCCGTGGCCTGGTTTTTCGCCATATTGCCCAAGCCGGTTCCGTTGGTGAAATATCCGGCCATTACCATCCCAAAGCCAGCATCTCGGCGCGGGGGCGGCGCGCGTCGCGCGCCTGTTTTCTGGTGGACCAGGAACGTGTCGTGATGCCCGCATTTGGCACCTATACCGGTGGGTTGCGTTGCACCGATCCGGCGTTGCAATCGCTCATGAAACCAGACGCACTGGCCATACTTACCGGCCCGCAGGCGCTGGCCGTTCCCATGCCGCGCCGCTGATCGCATCAGGTTCAAACCCGGCCTTCAAACTCCTTTGACACCACATCGTGATAGGCCCGGCTGACCGGCACTTCGGCCCCGTCGATCAACCGCAAGGTCAGCTTGCCGCGCTCGTTGACAAGGTCTCGAACGGCGGCGCGGGCCACCCAATGCGATCTGTGCACCCGCAACCCGTCCAGTTCACTCAATTCAAGCAACGCGTCGGCAAAACGCATCAACAGCCGGTACTGGCCGGTTCTGGCAAGCACATTGAGGTAGTGGTCATCCACGCCCACGTGGTAGATGTCTGCCCCGCTTCTAGAGCCTATGCGCTCAGCAAATCGCGGCGTGCCTTCCCCCTTGGAATAGATAGAGTCCAGAAAAATGTGCAACTGGTAGACGAAAAGCGACACCAGAAAGACGACCAGCATGATCACCCATAGCGGTGAAACCTCGCGATAGGCCGAGGTCAGGGCATAGGCAATCCCATACAGAATGGGGCTGAGAACAAGCGCCATGGACACAGCCAACAAAAGCGAGCGCAGGGCGTGGGACAAATGCGAGAGCCACATCTCAATCGCGATTTTCAGGAATGTGACAATGATGACGGCCGCCACCACGACTGTGCCCCAATAGGCAATCCGTAGGGACGCTGAAAGCGTTTCAAACGTTCCGAACGGCCCGGCAAACGCCAGCAATGCGGAAACCGACAAGGTTATGAACAGGTTTAGCGGTTGAATGAGATGCGCAAAAACGGCCGAAATGTATTTTTTCATAGAAAGAATGCAAAAATGTCCCGTCTCCTGATGTAGTAGTGTAGCAGAATGCAACGCCATCATCCAAAATTATTTGAGCCAATAAACCACAAAAAAGAGTGAAGAAATGCGTTCACCGCATGAGCATCCCAATATCGCGACCAAGATCGCGGCAAGTTTTGCGCGCCAGCGGCTCTTGCAGGGGTTTGGGGCAGTGCTGGAAAAAATCGAGCCTGGCCATGTGTCACTGTCAGTGGATATTCGGCCCGAGTTTTGCCAACAGCATGGATTTGCGCATGCGGGGCTGACCTTTGCCCTGGGCGACAGCGCGGCGGGCTATTCGGCCCTGACGTTGATGGGTGAACAACAAGAAGTGGTCACCTCCGAAATGAAAATCCACCTGCTGGCACCTGCGTTGGGTGAGACGATGCGCGCGGATGGGCACATCATCCGCCAGGGCCGCCGGCAGTTTGTGGTCGGCGCCAAGGTCTGGGCATTGAAAGACGGCGACCCACCCCGCCAGATCGCAGAAATGCTGGGCACCATGGTGCCGGTCGACCCTAGCTGATCGGGCAGCTCAGGCGGTCAGACCCTCAGGCTCATCCAACCCGTGGGTGCGGCAACACGCGGTCAGTGTATTGGCCAGCAGGCAAGCGATGGTCATCGGTCCCACGCCGCCGGGCACGGGCGTGATGGCACCTGCGCGTGCGCTGGCCGAGGCAAAGTCAACATCCCCCACCAGGCGGGTCTTGCCTTCACCTTTTTCGGGTGCGTCTATCCGATTGATGCCCACATCGATGACGGTTGCGCCGGGCTTGATCCAATCGCCGGGCACCATCTGCGGGCGTCCAACAGCGGCCACAACGATGTCGGCACGGCGCACGACGTCGGGCAGGTCTTTGGTGCGGCTATGTGCAATGGTGACGGTGCAGCTGTCGCCCAACAGCAATTGCGCCATTGGTTTGCCAACGATATTCGAGCGCCCGACAACCACAGCGTCAAGGCCGGACAGGCTGCCATGGTGATCGCGCAGCATCATCAGGCACCCCAAGGGAGTGCAGGGCACCATGCTTTTCTGCCCGGTCCCCAACAAGCCGACATTCGAGATGTGAAACCCATCCACATCCTTGGCCGGGTCTATGGCGTTGATGACCAGATCTTCGTTCAGATGGCCCGGCAAGGGCAGTTGGACCAAAATACCATGGATCGAGTTGTCGTTGTTCAGCTTGTCGATCAGTGCCAGCAGGTCTTTTTCAGAAGTGTCGGCATCCAGCCTGTGCTCAACCGATTTCATGCCTACTTCGACGGTTTGTTTGCCTTTGGAGCGTACATAAACCTGACTGGCCGGGTCTTCGCCCACCAGCACGACGGCCAGGCCCGGCGTGATCCCGTTTTCGGCCTTGATGCGTTCAACATGGGTTGCCACCTTTTCGCGCAACGCCGCAGCAAAGGCTTTTCCGTCAATGATCGTTGCACCCATTTATCGTTCTCCCAGATATCGGTTTATGGCCGCATAGCAAAGGCCATGGCCCGAGCCAAGTGTTAGCCTATGCCAACGGCACTGCCCCGCGAATTGGCGACAGGGCAAGATGCAAATACGGCGCGGGTGAAAAAGAAACGGCCGCCGCATCTGCACTGCGGCGGCCGTTATTTGGCAAATCCATCGGGCGTCAGGCCGAGGGTTCTGGCTCCATTCCGCCGCCCGGCTTGGATTTGGGTTTTGTCTTGGGGATGGCCGTGACCGACGGAGGGGCATCGTTATCTGGCATGCCATCGTCGTGATCATCCGATTTGGGCGGTTCGCCCGCGATCACGCGGTTGATTTCCTTGCCCGTCAGCGTTTCATATTCCAACAGACCTTCGGCTAGGTTTTTCAGCTTGTCAGCGTGTTCCGTCAGGATCCGCTTGGCCGTTTCATAGCCTTCATCCACAATTTTCTGCACTTCATCGTCGATGATCTTCTGAGTGTCACTTCCGTGATTGGCCCCGCCGCTATAATTGCCCAGGTAACTGTTTTGCTCATTGGCATAATCGATGTTGCCCAATTTGTCGGACATGCCGAACTGGGTCACCATGGCACGGGCAATCCGGCTGACCTGCTGGATGTCGCTTGCCGCACCAGAGGTGACATTGTCGGCACCAAAGATCATCTCTTCGGCCACTTTGCCACCCATCGCCATGGCGATCATGGACTTGTATTTGGTCTTGGTCACCGACAATTGATCGCGTTCCGGCAGCGACAGAACCAAACCCAATGCCCGTCCGCGCGGGATGATCGTGGCCTTGTGGATGGGGTCATGCTGTGGCGTGTGCAGACCGACAATGGCGTGGCCAGCCTCATGATAGGCTGTCAGCTTTTTCTCATCCTCGGTCATCACCATCGAGCGCCTTTCAGGGCCCATCATGACCTTGTCCTTGGCTTTCTCAAAATCTTCCATCGTGACGAAACGGCGCCCCACACGTGCGGCCATCAGGGCTGCCTCATTGACCAGATTTGCCAGATCCGCCCCGGAAAAACCGGGCGTGCCGCGCGCAATGATGCGCATGTCGGCATCCGGGCTAAGCGGCACCTTGCGGGCATGCACGCTAAGGATTTTCTCACGGCCCTTGATGTCTGGGTTCGGCACCTGAACCTGACGGTCAAAGCGGCCCGGGCGCAACAACGCAGGGTCCAGCACGTCCGGGCGGTTGGTCGCGGCCACGATAATGATGCCTTCATTGGCTTCAAAGCCGTCCATCTCAACCAGCAATTGGTTCAGCGTTTGCTCCCGTTCGTCGTTGCCGCCGCCATAGCCCACACCGCGTGAGCGGCCGACCGCGTCGATCTCATCGATAAAGACGATGCAAGGGGCGTTTTTCTTGGCCTGTTCAAACATATCGCGCACGCGGCTGGCACCGACGCCCACGAACATTTCCACAAAGTCAGAACCCGAAATGGTGAAGAACGGCACACCCGCCTCGCCAGCGATGGCGCGCGCCAAGAGGGTCTTACCAGTGCCCGGAGGGCCGACCAGCAGCGCGCCTTTGGGGATCTTGCCGCCCAGGCGGCTGAATTTCTGCGGGTTGCGCAAGAACTCAACGATTTCCTCAAGCTCTTCCTTGGCTTCATCAATGCCGGCCACATCGTCAAAGGTGACACGCCCATGTTTCTCGGTCAGCAATTTTGCGCGGCTCTTGCCAAAACCCATCGCCCCGCCGCGACCACCGCCCTGCATGCGGTTCATGAAATAGATCCAGACGCCGATCAACAACAGGAATGGCAAGAAGGTCATCAAGACGGCTGAAAAGCCCGATTGTTCCTGCGGTTCGGCGACGACATTGACATTGGCCGCCAGCAACCGATCGGTCAGATCAGATCCCGCGGGTTGGATTGTCACATATTGCTGGCCGTTGGCTGCGGTGAATTGCACCTTTTCGCCGTCCAATGTGACACTTTCAACCTCACCTGCATCAACCGAGCGCACGAAATCGGAATAGCTGATTTCAGATTGACTCATGGCTTGCTGGCCGCCGCTGAAGAGATTGAACAAGGCCAAAATCAACAAGAACAGGACGACCCAAAATGCGATGTTTCGCGCGTTTCCCAAGGGAATTCTCCTAACAAGACTCAAACGACCCGGCGGGTCAGTGGCTAGACTCCAATTTAGGCATTAAAACGGCTGGTTCAACGCGATAATAGAGATGAGATGAAATCACTCAGGTTTTTGACGTTTTTTGCGCGCCATTTGGGCGCGGTTTCGGCCAAAGGAGCGCAAATCAGCTGATCGCCGGCCCATAGCGCGGGACTGACCAAAAGCGCGGTGCGTGCGCGACCTGTGTCGCGCCAGGCCTTGATCTGCAGCAATCCAGCCTCTCCCAATGCCCTGATTTCGCTGTTGGGCGGGAATTCGGGGCCTTCCAGGCGCCATTGGTTGTCCCAAACTGCGCCTGCGGGGGCGGCCACGCCCTCAAGGGAGGCCAGTTCCCGCGTCAGTCGCAGGTGCCCCGCCTGCGTCCAGATCACGCACCCCGCCAGGGTGGTCTTGCGCCCTTCGCCGATGGCTCGCGCCACATCAGCGACCGCAACACCACGCGGTGGATAATCGGTTTGGCCCATCCAGACAAAGGCGCCGCGCAACCACAATCGCTGAAATTCAGGGTCCAGCGTGTCGAAGGCCGCACGCAAAATGACGATGTCGCCATCAACTTGTCGTGTATGGGCGCGGGTTTTGGCCACCAGCTCTCGGGCCAGCGTGTCTCGGGTGGCGGCCAGATGTCTGGCAGAGGCGGCAATTTGCGCATGTTCCAGGCCCGCCTGACGCAGCGCCACCAGGGCATGACGCATGCGCGTGCGGGCATAGTCGGGGTCATCGTTTGTCGGGTCATCTACCCAGGTCTGTCCGATGTCCCGACAATATTTGCGCAACTCACTGCGAGGGATTTCCAGCAACGGGCGCAACCAGGTGACGCCATGCGCGCTTTTTTGCGCGGGCATGGCCGCAAGTCCCTCTACCCCTGCGGCACGGCCCAGCCGCATCAGGAACGTCTCGGCGACGTCGTCCTGTGTGTGACCCAAGGCCACGCCGTCCAGCGACAAATCCTGCGCCCAGGCGGCCAGCAAGGTGCTGCGGGCGCGCCGCGCCATATCCATTACATTGCCGGTTTCGGGGCGGTCCCGCCACGCCATTATCTGGTGCGCAATGTTCAAGGATGCGCAGGTTTCAGCCACCAGGCGGGCTTCTTGAGCGGCTTCAGGTCGCAAACCATGGTCGATGGTCGCCGCAAAAAGCCGATCGGTCGGGTGAATTTCGGCCAGCAGGCGCAATAACGCCATGCTGTCGCTGCCGCCCGAGACCGCAACACCCAGCCTTTCGGCCGGGTGCTGCTGCAAGAATTTGGCCAGATGCAGATGCAACGGCGTCATGATCTGGGCTCTAGCCACATCCGATTTCGCGGGCCGTGGCGGATGCGTCTTCCGCCACCGCCGCCCCCGGATACAGCACGGAAACCTGCCCAAGCGAAATGCAGGCTTCGTTGAATTGGCCGAGCTTGTTCAAACTGATGCCAAGTTGGAACAGGGCCTCCGGCGCGCGCGGGCTGTCGGGGGCGCCCGAAAAGCTTTCCAGATAGGCGCGCGCTGCATTGGTTGTGTCGCCCAATTCGCTCAGCGCCTCGCCGCGCAGAAAATGCGCCTCACCGGTCAGTGGGCCGACCGGATAGGCCTCGGTGAATACCGTGAATTTCACCGCCGCTTCCTGATAGTTTCCGGCATCCAATGCGGTCCTTGCAGCGTCGAAATCCGCCTGTTCGCCTATGGCCAATTCAGTGACCTGCTCGCCGCCTTGCGGAGCGGTCGGCGTCGGGTCCGACCGGCCGCCGTCACCCACATCACCACCCAGCGTCGTTGTTTCACCAAGCTGGCTCAGATCGCCGCCTTCCAATTCGACCAGTCGAAACTCCAGATCGCCAATGCGGGTGGTGCCGTCCGAGACGATCCGGTTGACCCGGTTCTGCAGGTTCTCGGTGAGCGAGGTCAGCCGCACAAGCTCGGCTTCGATCAGGTCAACACGCTGCAACACGGTGTCTCCGCCGGACACTGAATTGACACCGCCTGTTGTTGACAACTCCCGTTTCAGCCTTTGGACCTCAACATAGAGCAAGTTCAACTCCTGACGGATGTCGGCCAGCGTTTCTTGCTGTGCAAGCGCGGGTGTCGCGCCTGCCCCCAGGGCGATGACGACAATAATGGCCCAAAGACGTTGCATTGTGTTCTCCTGCACCAGGGGGCTTAGCCCAGACCAGCGGCTGACAATACCGTCACCGCACGACGGTTCTGGCTGTAGCAGCTTTCATCCGAACAGATCGCCAGCGGGCGCTCCTTGCCAAATGGCACGACACGCAGCCGGGCGGGCGAAATGCCCCGCGAAATCAGATATTCCTGCACGGCATTGGCGCGCCGCGCCGATAGGGCAAGGTTGTATTCGCGTGTGCCCTGCTCATCGG
>Ga0316205_10003135_pt1:0-15000 | contig 16047 bp, 29 predicted proteins | sample 3monthpyrite_MG_FD_204941 | JGI IMG/M metagenome (GOLD analysis project Ga0316205, IMG submission 204941) | Microbial mat bacterial communities from mineral coupon in-situ incubated in ocean water Damariscotta River, Maine, United States -... | ecosystem: Environmental > Aquatic >... | reverse complement strand
CTCCTTCGACTTGCATGTGTTAAGCCCGCCGCCAGCGTTCGTCCTGAGCCAGGATCAAACTCTCCATTGTAATTTATTATCTTATACTCTGTGAGCCCGACCCTACGCTCTTAACATCCAAAAGAATATCAAGCTTTATTAAGCTCGTACAAACAATCTGTTCTATACTTCATTATGTCAAAAAACATTCTGTCTCAGAATTTCTGCGACAGATTCCAAAGATACGGCAGTTACCCTCTCCTTGTCAATAGTAAATCAAAATAATTTTACTGATTTACATAAAAAAAGTGATGCCCAAATGAGCATCACTAAACTCAATAATTCAAAATAACTTATTCAGACTTATCGTCGTTTGATTCAGTTATTTCGGGTGCTTCTTCAGCTTTAATATTTGCTTCATCAGAAATAGGTGCAGTTGTACCATCAGCTACTTTTGGGGCTGTTTTCCCAGCTCTTCTGGTGCGTTTTTTCTTTGTAATTTTTGCACCTTCAGGCTTGATATCATTAAAATCTACCAGTTCAATAACAGCCATATCTGCCCCATCACCTTGACGGAAGCCAATTTTGATAACACGAGTATAGCCACCATTGCGATCTTTACTTTTAGGGCCTACCTCGTCAAAAAGTTTTTTAACAGCTTCTTTGTTTTGTAAAGCAGCAAAAACCATTCTACGATTTTGCAGATTGTCTTCTTTTGACCTCGTGATCAAAGGCTCAACAAATCTGCGAAGTTCTTTGGCTTTAGCAACCGTTGTTACAATTCTTTGCTCACGTACCAAAGCCATAGATAAGGCTCGCATGGTCGCTTTTCTGTGAGATGAAGTTCTACTTAATTTTCTACCTTTAACTCTATGGCGCATAATTCAGTCCTTTCTTAGTCTAGATATTTTGCTACATCCATTCCGAATTGAAGATTTTTTTCTTCAATTACTTCAATTAACTCCGTAAGTGATTTCTTACCAAAGTTTCGGAATTTCAATAGATCTTGTTCGTCACGTGCTACTAATTCGCCAATAGAATTAATATTTGCTGATTTCAAACAGTTGTAAGCTCGTACGCTCAAGTTTAAGTCTTCAATACTTGTGCGAAGTAAGTTTGCAATACGCTGTTTTTCTGCATCAACTTCTTCTTCTTCTTGAGTAAATGGCTCTTCAATTTTTTCTGTAATGAATTTTTCGATGTGTTCTTTAAGAATCTTGCCTGCAAGAGTTAAAGCTTCTTTTGCATTTACAGAACCATCAGTCTCAACATCCATAACTAATTTTTCGTAATCAGTTCTTTGACCAACGCGAACGTTTTCTACATTAAACTTTACAGATTTTATTGGTGTAAAAATTGCATCGATCGCAATCAGATTGATATCCTCATCTTCAAAAGACATTTCTTCTGCTGGAACATAACCGCGTCCTCGACCTACTCGAAGTTCAATTTCCAGTTCAGCATCATCAGCGAGGTTTGCAATTACTAAATCAGTATTTAGTATATCATATTCAGCTGTGGAAGCATCAATATCAGCAGCCGTTAAAGTACCGGCTCCTTTCTTAGTTAAGTGAATAACACCGCCACTTTGTTCAATTTGCTTAAATCTAACTTGCTTGAAATTTAAGATGATTTCATACACATCTTCTTTCACACCCTGAATACTAGAATATTCGTGGTCAACACCATTGATTTTTATTGCTGTAATAGCAATCCCTGGTAATGAAGAAAGCAAAACTCGTCGAAACGAATTACCGATTGTTACGCCAAAACCTCTTTCTAGTGGTTGTAAAACGAATGTGCCATAGCTGTCTTCATCTTTAACTACATCCAGGCTTTCGGGCATTTGTATGCTGTAATTACTCATAATTATGCGGTAAATCTTTTAAATTACTTGGAATAAAGCTCAACTATGAGCTGTACATTAATGTTCTCTGGAATTTCTTCCATTGTTGGAGCGTATAAGAACTTTCCTGTTCTTTGTTTTGAATCCACTTCTACCCACTTATACTTATTTCGTGGTGCATTTGTCAAAGAAGCATCAACAACTTCAAGATTTCTAGACTTTGGTCTCAGTGAGATAATATCACCAGCTTTAGCAGCATAGGATGGAATATTCACCGTGTGTCCATTCACAATAATATGCTTATGACTTACTAACTGTCTAGCTTGACGCCGTGTCTTTGCAAAGCCCAATCTATATACAGTATTATCTAATCTTGATTCAAGCGCTTGTAGTAGATTTTCTCCTGTTACACCGCCTTTGGCTGTAGCAGCTTCATACAAATTACGGAATTGCTTTTCCAGCAAACCATACGTGTATTTTGCTTTCTGTTTTTCCTCGAGCTGAATAGCATATTCAGATTTTCTTTGAAATCTTGAACGTCCATGCTGTCCAGGACCGTAGGGTTTTCTTTCTAAAGCTTTACTAGCACCAAATATTGGTTCTTTAAATCGTCTAGCTTTTTTCTGTTTCGGGCCTCTGTATCTTGCCATTTTTTAAATAAATAACTGGTTAAACTCTTCTTCTTTTTGGAGGACGGCATCCATTATGTGGAATTGGAGTTCTATCAATAATTGATGTCACTTCAAGTCCAGCATTAGCCATTGCACGAACGGCTGCTTCACGGCCAGATCCAGGTCCCTTTACATATACTTGTACTCTTCTTAATCCCATTTCATGCGCTGCTTTAGAAGCAGTTTCAGAACTTAACTGAGCCGCATATGGTGTGTTTTTTCTAGAACCTCTAAATCCTTCTTTACCTGCAGAAGACCAAGATAAAACATTACCATTACCATCAGTAATGGTTACAATTACATTATTAAACGTAGCTTTTACAAATGCCATCCCGGAAGGATCACTTACTTGTATTTTCTTCTTTCTTTTTGAAGCAGAGCTAGATTGTTTTTTAGCCATTTTAATTCAGATAAATTTATTTACTAACTTTCTTCTTACCAGCCACGGTACGCTTCTTACCTTTACGTGTACGTGCATTGGTTTGCGTTCTTTGACCTCTAACAGGGAGACCCTTTCTATGTCTAATACCACGGTATGCACCAATTTCTATCAAACGACGAATGTTTCCATTCACCTCGCTACGAAGTGCACCTTCAACTTTGTATTCTTCTTCAATAAATCCTCGGATTGCACTTACTTGATCATCAGTCCAATCTATTACTTTAATGCTTTGATCAATCCCTAGTTCATCAAGTATTTTAGTTGCCTGAGTACGACCAATTCCGTGAATATAAGTAAGACCTATTAAGCCTCTTTTTTGTTTAGGTAAATCAATACCAGCTATTCGTGCCATATATCTATCCTATCCCTGACGCTGTTTATGACGTGGGTTTTTCTTGTTGATAACGTAAAGACGTCCTTTTCTTCGAACGATTTTATCGTCTGAACTACGCTTTTTTACAGAAGATCTAGTTTTCATTTCTTTTGAAATTATTTATATCGATAAGTGATTCTACCTTTCGACAAATCGTAAGGTGACATTTCAATAGCTACTCTATCACCTGGTAAAATTTTGATGTAGTACATACGCATTTTACCAGAAACATGAGCTAAAATTTCATGTCCATTATCGAGCTTTACTCTGAATTGTGCATTCGGCAGAGCTTCGATTATTTCTCCGTCTTGTTTTATTGGCTCTTGTTTAGCCATATAGAATTACGTTATCAGGATTTTTTGACAGCTCAGCAATATAGTCAAAAGTACTTAAAATTTCAGCTTCACCTTCTCTCACAACAACGTCATGTTCGAAGTGTGCTGAGTACTTTCGATCAGCAGTTACTATTGTCCAGCCATCATCTAAAGTTTCAACTTTCCATGTGCCCATGTTTATCATGGGCTCAATCGCTAAAGTCATTCCAGAGCGCAAGCGCTCACCACGACCTCTTTTACCATAGTTTGGAACAGATGGGTCTTCGTGCAACGATCTTCCCAATCCGTGACCAACTAAATCTCTTACAACACCAAAGCCCTCATTTTCACAATGAGCTTGCACGGCGTTTCCAATATCACCAATTCTACTTCCGTGAATCGCTTTTTCAATACCTTTATACAACGATTCTAAAGTAGTTTTTAATAAATGCCAGGTTTCTTCATCACATTCACCAACTGCAAATGTATATGCATGATCCCCGAAGTAGCCATTTAATTCTATTCCGCAATCAATGGATACTATATCACCTTCATTAAGTACTCTATTTCCCGGTATTCCATGTACCACTTCTTCATTTACAGAAATACAAAGCGTTCCCGGAAAAGGGTTGGATGCAGGACCATATCCTTTAAATGCTGGTACTGCTCCTTGTTTCTTTATAAAATCTTCAGCAATTACATCAAGTTTACCGGTTTCTATACCGGGCTCAATATATTTACTCACTTCCGCAAGAGTGTGGGAAACCAATTGCGCACTAACACGCATTTTTTCGATTTCACGATCACTCTTCAGGTAAATCATATCAGGCTCTTCTTCTGCCTTTGATTTTCCCTGTTTTCATGAATCCATCATAATGTCGCATCATCAAGTGACTTTCAATCTGTTGCAGTGTATCTAATGCAACACCTACGATGATCAAAAGACTTGTACCACCGTAGAAAAGTGCAAACCCTGGTGTTACGCCAAAGTTAATCACAATTGCAGGTAGTATAGCCACAAATGATAAGAATACAGAACCCGGAAGGGTGATTTTTGTCAAAATATTGTCAATGAACTCTACGGTAGCTTTCCCAGGGCGAACACCTGGTATAAAACCACCTTGTCTTTTCATAGTATCTGCCATTTCCTTTGGATTGATGGCGATAGCTGTATAGAAAAATGTGAAAAATACACAAATGAAAAAGAAGACTATCGAATATAACAATCCGGAATAGTCGACTGACCACGATGTTAGCAACTGAATAGTTTCATTTTCTGGAAAGAATGAACCAACAGTACTTGGTATAAACATGATGGACTGTGCAAAAATAATTGGCATTACACCGGCAGCGTTAACTCGTAATGGCAGATACTGTGTTGTACCACCGTAAACTTTTCTTCCAACAACACGCTTAGCGTACTGTACTGGAATTTTTCGTGTGCCCTGAGTAAGTAAAACTACTGCAGCAATAATTAAAACTAATACAGCTAATTCAATAAGAACAATTATCGCATTACTTTTTGTTGTAACCTCGTTAATAAGATTAGCTGGTAATACTGCAATAATCCCAATCATAATAATTAGTGAAATACCGTTTCCGATACCTCTATCGGTTATTCGTTCGCCTAACCACATTACAAAGGTAGTACCGGCGGTTAACACAATTACCGATGTGATAGTAAATGCAATATTACTAACAATAATTGCTTGTGGCGCAGTTGCTATCAAATTAATTGAAAATGCAATTGACTGAAGAGCAGTAATTCCAACCGTACCATATCGTGTTAAACGAGTGATTTTTTGTCTACCCTCCTCACCTTCTCTTTGTAATTTTTGAAAGTAAGGAACTACAGCACCCATTAATTGAATTATGATAGATGCAGTTATATAAGGCATGATTCCTAAAGCAAATACACCTGCACGAGAAAAGGCACCACCAACAAACATATCAAACAAACCTAAAAGGCTGTTCGCAGAACCTGGTGTTAAACTTAATAGTGCACTTGCATCAACTCCTGGAAGTGTGATGTAACTACCTAAACGATAGACCATAAGAATTCCTACTGTATATAGGATCCTGTTTTTCAGGTCTTCGATTTTAAAAATATTACGGAAGTTTTCAATCAGGCTCATTCGCTGCGATATCCGTTATTTAATTGATGATTGTTAATGTGCCACCGGCTTTCTCGACTTTCTCAGCAGCAGATTTACTTGATGCATGTGCCTCAAGTTCAACTTTTGTACTGAATTCACCGGATCCCAGAATTTTTACAAGATCATTTTTATTAGCTAGTCCAACTTCTATCAAATTTGCAATGCTAATTGTACTTTCTAATTTTCCTGCTTCTACATAATCTGCAATACGATCAAGATTAATTGGTCGGTAAGCAACACGGTTTGGGTTTTTAAATCCAAATTTCGGAACCCTTCGTTGAAGTGGCATCTGACCGCCTTCAAACCAAGCTCGACGCGAGTATCCCGATCTGGATTTTGCACCATTCATACCACGGCCCGATTCTTGACCAATGCCAGATCCTTCGCCGCGTCCAACACGCTTTCTGTTTTTCTTGTTTGGAGATGGAGCTTTTATATTACTTAGTTTCATTGCTTACTTCCTTGTAAGATTATCCTTCAAATACTTTGTTTAATGGAATTCCACGTCTTTGTGCAACTTCCATTGGGTCAGTTAAATCTTTTAATGCCTGGAATGCTGCCTTAACCATATTATGTGGATTAGACGATCCTTGAGATTTAGATAGGATATTATGAACCCCAGCTACATCTAGCAAGTTTTTAACCGCGCCACCTGCAATTACTCCAGTACCTTCTGATGCAGGGCGAAGTAACACTTTACCGGCACCTGCTTTTCCTACCACTGGATGATAAATACTTTTACTTGTTGTAAGTGGTATTCTAATAAGATTCTTTTTTGCGTTGTCGAAACCTTTTTGGATCGCATCTGAAACTTCATTTGCTTTACCAAGGCCATGACCAACTACACCATTTCCATCGCCAACTACCACGATTGCGTTAAAGCTAAATCGACGACCACCTTTTACTACTTTTGCAACACGATTTACATGAACCAATTTTTCCTCAAGATTGAGGTTTGATGCAGGTATAGATTGTTTTCTTCTTACTTTAGGCATTTAATTTCCAACTAATTTTAGAACTGCAGGCCGCCTTCACGGGCACCTTCTGCAGCTGCTTTAACAATTCCATGATAGTTATAACCGCTACGGTCAAATACTGCTACTGTAATTCCTTTATCATTAGCAGATTTTGCTAGCTCAGATCCAGCTACTTTTGCAGCATCCACACCTGTTTTACCTTTAACAGAAGCCAGTGTTACACCACTAACGTCATCAATAAGTTGCAAGTATGTGAATTTATTGCTCTTATAAACAGAAAATCTTGGTCGTTCAGCAGTACCGGAAATTGTTGCCCGAATACGGCGTCTGATCTTATTTCTACGTTCTGTTTTAACTCTATTCTTGTCCATAGTATAAAACCTTATTTAGCAGCAGACTTACCTGCTTTACGTCTGATTTGTTCGCCTTGATACCGAATACCTTTTCCTTTATATGGTTCCGGTTTTCTAAATGAGCGGATTTTTGCAGAAACCTGACCTACTAATTCCTTATCAATACCTGTAATGATTACAGTTGGGGTTTTGCTTGTTTTAGTATCCACATCAATTTCTATGCCTTGAGGTGCTACAAAAAATATTGGGTGAGAATAACCCAAGTTTAATTCTAAAACATCTCCATTAATAGCTGCACGAAAACCAACACCAATAATCTCAAGTTTCTTAGTGTAACCTTGAGTTACGCCAACCACCATATTATTGATCAAAGAACGATAAAGACCATGCAGAGCACGATCTTGTTTCATTTCTGAATTACGTTTTACTATAATTTCATTCTCAGCTTTCTCAACTGAAATATTCGGGTGAATTTGCAGGCTGTTTGTGCCTTTATCACCTTTAATTGTAACAACGTTGTCAGCATCAATGCTAAAATCAACCTTATCAGCTAACGGTATTGGTAATTTTCCAATTCGTGACATATCAAATACTCTTTATTTAGTAGACGCTACAAAGAATTTCGCCGCCAACATTAAGTTTGCGGGCTTCTTTATCAGTCATTACACCTTTAGAAGTAGAAAGAATAACAATACCTAATCCATTTTGAGAACGAGGTACAGTTGCTGAACCAGCATGTACTCGTAAACCAGGTCTTGATTCTCTATTTATGTTTCTTATTACAGGTAAGCCATAAGAATCGTACTTCAAGTACATTCTGATAACACCTTGTTTACCATCATTAATATCGATGTACTTTGAGATGTACCCTTTATCAACTAGGATTTTTGCCATCGCACGCTTCAATTTTGAAGCAGGAACATCAACTTTTCTATGCCCAGCAGTTTGGGCATTTCTTATACGTGTTAAAAAATCTGCTATAGGATCATTCATAAGTTTACCAGCTTGCTTTTCTTACGCCAGGGATTTTGCCATCCAATGCTAATTCACGGAACTTGATTCGAGAAACACCATACTTACCAATGTAACCACGTCCTCTACCGGTTAGGCTACATCTGTTTCTAACTCGAGTTGGACTCGCGTTTCTAGGTAGTTTCTGTAATGCTTCATAGTCGCCAGCTTTTTTAAGATCTGCTCGCTTTTCAGCAAACTGTTCTACTGTCTTTTTTCTTTTATCGTTACGTGCTATCCAGGATTTCTTAGCCATGTTATTACTCTTAGTTTCTTCTTTTGAATGGCATGCCGAAGTGCTTTAACAAAGCTAAAGCTTCTTCATCATTTTTTGCACTTGTTACAAAAGTGATGTCCATTCCGTGCATCTTTGTAACTTTATCTGTATCAATTTCTGGAAAGATTGTATGCTCTTTCACTCCCATTGTATAGTTACCGCGGCCGTCGAAACTTTTGTCGGGGATACCTTGAAAGTCACGAGTACGTGGTAATGCTAGGTTGATCAATCTATCAACAAATTCGTACATAATGCGTCCACGAAGAGTAACCTTGCAGCCTATTGGCATACCTTCTCTTAACTTAAAGTTCGAGATAGATTTCTTCGCTTTTGTTGTAACAGGTTGTTGACCTGTGATTAAAGCAACATTTTGCACAATAACGTCTAACGACTTTTTGTCTTGAATTGCTTCACCTACTCCAACATTAATTACAACTTTATCAAGTTTAGGGATCTCCATTACATTACTGTATTCGAATTCCTCCTTTAACTTGGGTGCAATTTCGTCGTTATAAATAGTGTGTAGTCTTGCTTCTGCCATGTTATTTCACACCTTATTTGTCAATAATTTCGCCACTGGCCTTGGAGAAACGAACCCATCGGGATTTACCATTTTCCTCAATCTTCTTGCGGCCAATTCTGCTTGGTTCGTTGTTTGAAGGATCCACAACCATCACATTAGAAATGTGAATAGGAGCTTCCTTATGAACACGTCCACCTTGTTGATTTTCTTGAGAAGGTTTCTCGTGATGCGTACGGATATTTACACCTTCCACTAAAACTCTTTCTTTTGTAGGAAACACCATCAACACGCGAGATTGAAATCCTTTTTCTCGCGATGGTTGTCCTTTTGAGCTAGTTATAGCTTTTGTAAGAGCAACGGTATCGCCCTTCTTTACATGTAATTTATTTTGCTTATTGAACCTGCGTGGCATAAGTCAATTCCTTTTAAAGTACTTCAGGAGCCAGAGACACGATCTTCATGTAGCTTTTCTCACGAAGTTCACGTGCTACAGGTCCGAAAATTCGAGTACCTACTGGTTCACTGTCTTTATTGATTACAACCGCAGCGTTTTCATCAAAACGGATATAACTTCCATCTCTTCTGCGGAATTCTTTTTTAGTTCGAACAATAACTGCTTTAACAACATCCCCTTTTTTTACATTTCCACCAGGAATGGCTGCTTTTACGGAAGCTGAAATAATATCACCAACTCGTGCATAGCGGCGTCGGGAATCACCCAACACTTTAATACACATGATCTTTTTAGCTCCGCTGTTATCTGCTGTATTTAATACTGTTTGTGTTTGTACCATCGTATTATCCTAAACCTATTATTTAGCTCGTTCTACGATTTCAACCAATCTCCAAGACTTTCTCTTTGAAAGTGGTCGGGTTGACATGATGCGAACAACATCACCTTGTTTTGCATCATTATTTTCATCATGAGCCATTAGCTTTGTAGTCTTAGTAATGAACTTCCCATAAATTGGGTGCTTTACCTGTCGATCTACAGCAACAGAGATACTTTTCTCCATTTTATTACTCACAACTCGCCCTACTCTTTCGCGGCGGCGTGCTCTATCTGCATTTTGTGTATTCTCAGCCATAAGTTTATGCTTGCTCAGCGCTTAATTTCTCGTTTAGGATTGTATTCAATCGGGCAATTTCTCTTCGGTGAGATTTTATACGAGCTGGATTTTCCAACTGTCCGGTTACAGACTTAGTAAATCTCATATTTTGAAGAGCGTTTTGCTCATCCTTAAGGCGAGCTTCAAGCTCAGTTGTACTTAATTCTCTTAATTCGTGTGCTTTCATTTATTCAACCTACCCATTTAGATCGCGGCGAACCACAAACTTTGTTTTGATTGGCAGTTTATGAGACGCACGTAGCATTGCCATTTTTGCATCTTCTTCGGAAACACCAGCAATCTCGAATAAAATTCTTCCCGGCTTAACTACTGCAATCCAGTGATCCAAAGCCCCTTTACCTTTACCCATTCGGGTTTCAGCAGGTTTACTAGTCATTGGTCGATCCGGAAAAATTCGAATAAACGTTTGCCCTTCACGTTGCAGTGCTCGTGAAATTGCTACACGACACGCTTCAATTTGTCTTGCAGTAATAAACTTTGGTTCCATTGCTTTTAAACCAAAATCACCAAAATTCAGCTGGTGACCTCTTTGCGCATTTCCTTTCAGTTTATCACGATGTACGCGACGGCGTTTAACTCGTTTTGGTTCTAACATATCAAACTACCTAACTAGCTATTTTGGTTATTAGACCGATTTCTGTTTCTATTATTTCTTCTGCGTGGACGTCGATCTTTTTTATCATTTCTTCTACCACGTGATGATTCCGCTTCTTTAGCAGCTTTTGCACCTGGCGATAAATCAACATCTCCAATAATCTCGCCTTTAAAAATCCAAACACTCACTCCAATTGCACCATAAATAGTGTTTGAAGTTGCTGTTGAATAATCAATGTCAGCACGAATTGTATGCAAAGGAATCTGACCTTCTTTATACTGTTCTGTACGAGCCATTTCAGCTCCACCCAATCGACCGGCACAACGCACTTTTATACCTTTTGCTCCCATTCGCATTGCAGAAGCAATAGAAGTTTTCATTGCACGGCGAAATGAAACACGAGCCTGAAGTTGTTGTGCAATATTTTGAGCAACTAAACTGGAATCTAATTCAGGGCGTTTAATTTCACTTACGTTAATTTGAACTTCTTTATTTGTAATTTTCTTTAACTCCTCACGCAGAAGCTCTATCTGCTCACCACCTTTTCCAATAATTACACCCGGACGGCTAGTTCTAAGTGTAAGAAGTATTCTTTTTGGTGTACGCTCGATGATTACACTAGATAAACCACCGTTACGTAAACGTGCTTGAAGATACTCACGTAATTTCGTGTCTTCTAATACGAGAGCCGGTTGATTGTCTTCAGAATACCAGTTAGAATCCCATCCGCGGATAATGCCTAATCTAAAACCAGTTGGATTTGTCTTTTGTCCCAAGGTATGCCTCGTTTATTCGTTTACAAGTTCTTCTTCACGCTTTGCTACCACAACAGTGATATGGCTAGAGCGTTTGTTGATTCTATGAGCTCGACCCTGTGGGGCCGGCTGAATACGTTTTAGCGTTACACCTTCATCCACAAAGATTGTTTTAATAATCAAATCTTCATCATCGAAACGCACATCTTGAAATTTATCACGCAAGTTAGCAGCAGCAGACTTAATTACTTTTGCTACATCACTTGCCGATCCTTTATTAGTAAATTCAAGACGCTTCAACGCTTTGTTTACTTTTGATCCTCGAACGGCATCAGCAACTAATCTAACTTTGCGTGGAGCCCTTCTTAAATGTCTTTGTATGGCGCGAGCCTCGTATACTGGAGTATCCATTCTTTACTCTACCTTATTTTCCTTTTTTCATTGGGTGGCCACGGAACGTTCTAGTCGGTGAAAACTCACCGAGTTTATGACCTACCATGTTTTCAGTAACAAATACAGGAATAAATTGCTTTCCGTTATGTACTGCGATTGTTAATCCGATAAAATCCGGAGTAATCAATGAACCTCGCGACCAAGTTTTAATCACTTTTTTATTACCGCTTTCCTGAGCTGCAACAATCTTGCGATAAAGCTTGTAATGTACAAATGGCCCTTTTTTTAATGAGCGTGGCATACTTTAATACTTATTTCTTAGCGTTTCTTCTTCTGACGATGTACTTGTTAGACAGCTTTTTCTTATCGCGTGTCTTTTTCCCTTTGGCCATTTGACCCCAAGGTGATCTAGGATGCCCACCAGAAGACTTTCCTTCACCACCACCCATCGGGTGATCAACAGGGTTCATTGCAACACCACGAGTTTGCGGGCGTCGTCCTAACCAGCGGCTACGACCTGCTTTACCAACTGTAGTATTCATATGATCCGGGTTACTTGTAGAGCCGACCGTTGCCATACAAGTACCTAGAATCAATCGTACTTCACCAGATGGTAATTTTATACTTACATATTTTTCCTGCTTTCCAAGTAACTGAGCTCCGGTTCCAGCACTTCTGCAAATAATAGCACCGTTTCCGGGAGCTAACTCAATTGCATGAATAAAAGTACCCGGAGGCATATGTCTTAATTGTAAAGCGTTACCTAAATCTGGAGCAACTTTTTCACCAGATATCACAGTATCGCCAACTTTAAGACCATTTGGTGCAATGATATATCGTTTTTCACCATCAGCGTACGCTAATAATGCAATACGCGCTGTTCTATTTGGATCGTATTCAATCGTTTTAACAGTTGCTGATATATCAAATTTATTTCGCTTAAAATCAATAATTCTGTAGCGTCGCTTATGGCCACCACCACGATGCCGTGATGTTTTACGACCATGATGGTTTCGACCACCAGACTTGTGAATTCCAACGGTAAGCGATTTTTCGGGAGTACTTGTTGTTACATCATCAAACACTGGTGCTATTCGATGTCGAGTACCCGGAGTATTTGGTTTTAATTTCCTAGTAGCCATTTATCTATCCTAAATTTCGCTGAAGAAATCTATTTCGCCTTCTTTAAGAGTTATAATTGCCTTTTTCCAGGTACTAGTTCTACCTGCCTGAAAACCACTTCGAGTGTGTCTACCCTTAGGTTTTGATGGCATAATCAAAGTATTAACTTTAGCAACTTTAACACCTGGATACGTAGATTCAACTGCATCTCTGATCTCAGGCTTTGTAGCTTTTTTGTCTACTTCAAATGTAATCTTGCCTTCTTGTTCCTGTAAACGGCTTAGTTTTTCAGTGATTACTGGTCGAATGATAATATTCATGCTTCAACCTCCTCTTTAGTTGGAGAAACTGAATTTTCTAATACTTCAACTGCGCTTTTCTGAATGAGAATAACATCCGCATGTAAAATCTGATAAGTATTTGGTTTATTAGCCTCTAGTACAGAAACATTTGGAATATTGCTAGATGACTTAACTATAATCTGATCGGTATCAGAAGTTAAGATCAATACTTTCTTTCCTTCAAGTTCAAGTGCAGATAATATTGAGACAACATGCTTTGTCTTCGGTGCTTCAAATGTAAAATCTGATAATACCCGAATTGCTTCTTCATTAGCTTTAACCGAAAGTGCTGATTTACGCGCTAGTTGAATAACTTTTTTATTCAACTTAAAACCATAATCTCTTGGCTGAGGACCAAATACCGTACCACCTTTTCTTAGTAGTGGTGATTTAATATTTCCTCGTCTGGCGTTACCTGTCCCTTTTTGACGGTAAAGTTTTCTTGTACTTCCTGTTACTTCAGAACGCCCTTTTGTTTTAGCAGTACCTTGACGGCGATTGGCTAAATGACGTCTAATGTCTTCATATAGTACAACTTCATTAGGTTCGATGGCGAAGATATCGTCACTTAATTCAGCAACTTCGCCACTATTAGAACCATCGATATTGTAGATCTCTAATTTCATATCAATTATCCCTCATTACTTTTGTTCAGGATTTCAACATAGCCACCATTTGGGCCCGGAATACTACCTGTAAGTAGAATCAAATCTGATTCTGGAAGGATTTTAGCAACACTCAGGTTTTTAACTTTAATGCGAGAATTACCATGCTGGCCGGCCATTTTCATTCCTTTAAAAACACGAGCCGGATCAGAAGCACCACCAATAGAACCAGGGGCTCTCAATCTGTTATGTTGACCATGAGTCTCATCGCCAACACCACTAAAGTTGTGACGTTTGATAACGCCAGTAAAACCACGACCTTTTGAAGTACCTGCAACATCAACGATGTCGCCAATTTCAAATATGTCATTAATTTTTACTTCATCACCTAACTCTAGTCCTTCAGGTAAAAAGTCTCTGAATTCGCAAATTACAGCTTTTGAACCAGCACCTGCCTTAGCAAGATGGCCCTTAACTGATTTCGAAACGTTTTTTTCTTTTCTATCAAAACTTGAAAGCTGAACTGCATTATAGCCATCCTTTTCCTCTGTTTTGATGCTGGTAATAACAGCGGCTGGTACTTCAACGACGGTTACAGGTATACTGCGACCGATTTCGTCAAAGACGCTTGTCATTCCAACTTTTTTTCCAACCAATCCACGCATTGTGTTCTTGATCTAATTCGTTAAACTTTAATTTCTACATCTACGCCAGAAGGTAATTCTAGCTTCATTAGTGCATCTACTGTTTGAGAACCAGTTGAAAGAATATCGATTAAACGCTTATGCGCTCGATATTCGAATTGCTCGCGTGATTTTTTATCAACGAACACTGATTTATTAACAGTTATAATACTTTTTCTGGTGGGTAATGGAATCGGACCCGAAACCACTGCACCAGTAGACTTTACAGTCTGAATAATTTTTTCCGCTGATTTGTCGATCAAATTATGATCGTATGATTTCAACTTGATTCTGATTTTTTGTTGTGTTGCCACGGATCAGAACTCCTTAATCTAAGATTTTAGTTACTACACCGGCGCCTACAGTACGTCCACCTTCGCGGATCGCAAATCGTAGCCCTTCTTCCATCGCTACCGGCTGAATCAACTCTACATCCAACTTCACGTTGTCGCCC
>Ga0316205_10003134_pt1 | contig 16050 bp, 16 predicted proteins | sample 3monthpyrite_MG_FD_204941 | JGI IMG/M metagenome (GOLD analysis project Ga0316205, IMG submission 204941) | Microbial mat bacterial communities from mineral coupon in-situ incubated in ocean water Damariscotta River, Maine, United States -... | ecosystem: Environmental > Aquatic > Marine >... | reverse complement strand
TCCAATCAACGTTCCTGTTGGCGATAAGGTCCTTGGACGTATCTTCAACGTAATTGGTGAGACTATTGATGGAGGCGAGCAGGTAACTGACGCTCCAACATGGGGAATTCACCGTGAACCGCCAGAATTGGTAGATCAGTCTACTAAGACTGAGATGTTCGAAACAGGTATCAAAGTAGTCGATCTTCTTGCTCCTTATGCTAAGGGTGGTAAAGTCGGTCTATTCGGTGGTGCCGGTGTTGGTAAGACCGTAATTATTATGGAACTTATTCACAACGTTGCACACGGACATGACGGTCTTTCTGTTTTCGCCGGTGTTGGTGAAAGAACACGTGAAGGTAATGACCTTTACTACGAGATGAAAGATTCGAACGTACTGGACAAAGTTGCACTGTGCTACGGTCAAATGTCTGAGCCTCCAGGAGCACGTAATCGTATCGCGCTTACTGGTCTTACTATGGCTGAGTACTTCCGTGATGAGAAGGGTCTTGATGTTCTTATGTTCATCGATAACATCTTCCGTTTCGCACAATCAGGTTCAGAGATGTCTGCACTTCTTGGACGTATCCCTTCAGCAGTTGGTTACCAACCGACACTTGCTCGTGAGATGGGTGCTCTTCAAGATCGTATTACATCAACGACTAAGGGTTCAATTACTTCTGTTCAAGCAGTATATGTACCTGCGGATGACTTGACGGATCCGGCTCCGGCTTCTGTTTTTGCTCACCTTGATGCAACAACAGTACTTAACCGTAAGATCGCTGAAAAAGGTATCTATCCAGCGGTTGATCCACTTGACTCAACGTCTCGTCTTCTTGACGCTGCGATCATCGGTGATGAGCATTACGGTATTGCTCGTGGTGTTCAACAAACATTGCAAAAATACAAAGACCTTCAAGATATCATTGCGATTCTTGGTATGGATGAGCTTTCTGAAGATGACAAAAATGTTGTTGAACGTGCTCGTAAGATTGAGAAATTCCTTTCTCAGCCTTTCTTTGTTGCTGAAGTATTTACAGGTGCTCCTGGTAAATACGTTAAACTTGAAGACACAATCGCTGGTTTCAAGGGTATTATAGCCGGTGATTACGATCACATGCCAGAGTCTGCTTTCTATATGGTCGGCGGCATGGATGAAGCTATCGCTAAATACGAGAAAAACAAATAGGAGTTTCTATGAATACTCTTCAACTTGAAATCGTTACTCCAAGTGGACCTATCTTCAACGGAGCTGTAACTGAGGTTACACTTCCAGGCGAAGAAGGTGAATTTGGTGTTCTTCCTGATCATGCATCACTGACTACACTATTAAGTGCAGGTGTGATCGATTTTGTCAAAGAAGACAAGGTGACTGAATCTGTTGTTGTTAACTGGGGCCATGTCCAGGTTGATGAGAACAAGGTTATTGTTTTAGCTGATGGTGCTGTAGCTATCCGCGGTGATAACGAAAGTGATATTGCTGTAGCTCTTGCTGATGCGAAAGCTCTTGTTAAAGCTGCTTCTGATAACTCAGCTGCTATTGCTGCTGTTTCTGCAAGAATTGAGACAGCTGCACAGAACCTGATTTAATGTTTCAGTCACTCTCGACATTTATATCGGACTCTCATCCCGTTACACTGGTTGTATTGGCGGTGTTGTCTGTATACTTTATATCCATTACCTGGGTATTTATCTACAGGTATTTTTCCCTTCAAAGCTGGGTATCTCAAGAGAAAGAGTCTCTTGAGTCTCTGCTTATGGGTTCTTCCTCGGTATCTACGCTCTCTTATATCGATCCTTTTTTAAAACGCAGTACAAACCTGAGCAAAGAGATATTGGATTTATGTCAATATGCCGCGACCAAAGATGCGACAAAGGGACTTAGCCTTTTGTCTGTAGTAGCGTCTACGTCGCCTTTTATCGGTCTGTTCGGTACGGTTGTTTCTATTCTTGATACCTTTAAAGATATCGGTCAAGCATCCGCTTCCATGTCTTTGATCGCAGCAGGTGTATCGGATGCATTGATCGCAACGGCTGCAGGTATATTTGTGGCTATATTTGCATATACCTTTCACCAGATACTTAAACGTGAAGCCTATGAACTCTCCGGTCTTATCCGGATGCAGTCAGACGCTTTGTTGGCTAAGTCTAAAGATTAAGGCCTAAGATGCATTACGAATGGGATGAAAACCCTGAACTTAATATCACGCCCTTAGTGGATGTGATGTTGGTTTTATTGGCTATTTTGATGGTGATCGCACCGACGATCGTTTATGAAGAGCTTATAAAACTTCCCCAGGGGTCTGCAAAAAAAGCCCTGAGTAAAAAGCGGCCTGTCAACATTGTCATCAACCATAAAAAAGAAATCTTGCTTAATGGTGAGAAGTTCAAGTTTCAAGACTTTCAGGACAACTTTTATCTTTATGCCCAGGATAATCTTGACATAAAGTCGGCTGTAATGATATCAGCAGATAAACGTTTGGGCTATGGCGATGTCATGATGATCCTTTCTGCTGTGAAGCGGGCAGGTTTTTCTGAAGTGTCTTTAGCTACCAACGGATAAGTCGTGCCTTCACGTAACAATGATTTCTATTTCTACTTAGGCGGTATTGTCTCTTTTACCTCGTTTTTGCTCTTCTCTCTTGCCTTTGTGCTTTTTGTTATGCAGCAAAGCCGGGTAAAACAGATACAGCTTAATTCAGCTGACTATATCGCCATTAACCTAAACAGTATCCCTATAGCCCCGCCTAAAAAAGTGACAAAGACGAAACAGGAAAAAGAAGAGCCTGAGGAAGAAAAACTTCTAGAGACAATTGAAGTACCGACAAAAAAAGTCAATACGGATATCTCTTCGCTCTTTGGAGAAGTTGAGACAAAGAAACTTGTAAAACGCAGTCAGATGAAAAAGACTAAGATCGATCAGAAGTTCTTTAAGAAGATAGAAAAGCGTATCAAGACAAAAGATACCAAGCAGGTGAAATCTACAGAAGCAAGCTCATTGGTGAAAAATCTGAGGCTTTCAAAAGAACGTATCAAAGTCGTGGGTGATTCTTCTGGTGTTGTTGATGAATATTTGGCTAAAATACATGCCGAAATCTATTCTAAGTTTTTCCCTCCGGTACAGGGCGTGGGAAAATCTGCAAAAGTCCGTCTGGAAATCGATGCTTATGGCGTATTGGTTTCCTTTAGGGTGCTACACTCCGATGGCGGACTTTTTCGCGAGGCGGTTGATCGGTGTTTGAATGCACTGCATCAGTTTCCGACTCATCCTGATAGGAAGGCGATAAGCCTGGATATCATTTTAACAGCTAAGGAATAACATTGTATAAAATACTAATCATCATGTTTGCAGCATTAAGCCTGTATAGCGCAGATGCTACAATCGAGATCATCAAAAAAGTGGATAAACTGCCTTCAATTTCTGTTGAAGACGCATCTGTAGACTATAAAGAGAACCTCTCTAAAAAGTTTTTCAAGGTACTCGTCAGTGACTTGAACGTACTTTCCATCTTCAATGTATATGACAACTATAACTTTACGGATTATGACGCAAATGATGTTGCACTTGATAACCTTAAGCGTGATTACGTTCTACGCTACCGACTTCGTGAAGACGATGATGGAAACCTGAATTGTGATTATAAACTACTATCTGCAGTTGACTCAAAGGTATTAAGAGAGAAGAATTTCCGTATCAAAAAAGAGAATCTTTATGTCTTTTTGATCCATAATCTTGCAACCGATATCAATGACTATATCGGAGCAGAGCCTGTTGACTGGATGAAGTCTTATGTGCTTATCTCTCGTCTTACCGGACCTAATGAAAGTGATATCATAATCTCTGACTACACATTGACCTATCAGCATGTGATCGTCAGGGGAGGACTGAACGTCTTCCCTCAGTGGGCGGACAAGAAACAGACAAGCTTTTATTATACTGTCTTGGATGCTAATCGACCTACCTTGTATAAAATGGACAGACGTACGGGTCAAAGCGAGAGGGTGATAGACAGTGACGGGATGATGGTATGCTCGGATGTCAGCAGTGACGGAAGCAAGCTTCTTCTTACTATGGCGCCTGAAGGACAGCCTGACGTGTTCTTATATGAGCTTGCCACAAAACAGCTACAAAGACTTACAGACTATCAGGGTATCGATGTCGGTGCACAGTTTTTGGAAAATGACAAAGAGATCGCATTTATTTCCAACCGTTTGGGTTATCCGAATGTGTTTTCCAAACGAATCGGTTCTAACGGTGTTCAGCAGATGGTCTATTACGGAAAAAGCAATGTAGCACTTGCTGCGCATAAAAATTACATCGTATATAAATCAAGAGAGAGTGCAAACGAATTTTCACACAACACTTTTAACCTGCATCTTATCAGCACACGTTCTGACTTTATCCGCCGTTTAACGGCAACGGGAGTGAATGAATTTCCTCGTTTTTCGAGTTACGGTGACTCTATTATCTTTATCAAAAACTACAAAGCTGAGAGTTCTGTCGGTATAATTCGTTTAAAACAGAACAAAAGCTTTCTATTTCCATTAAAAATAGGTAAGATACAGTCTATAGATTGGTAAAATGAATAAGAGTAGGTAATAATGAGTAATAAAACTTTGCGTGTTTTAGCTGTTGATGATGATATGATCAACAGAAAGCTAATAAAATCGATGCTGATGAAGGCGGACAACGTCTCAGAAGTGATTGAGGCTGTCAACGGCATGGATGCCCTTGATATATTGAAAAAAGACACAAGTATTGATATTGTTTTACTTGATATTATCATGCCGATCATGGGTGGTATTGACTTCTTGAAAGTCGCACGTGCAGATGATCTGATGAAATCCATTCCGGTAATCGTCTTGACGACAGACGAGACTATCCGTGCAGAAGCCCTCAATGAAGGTGCAAATGACTTCTTGACAAAACCCATTCGTGAAAAAGATATTATCTCCAAGATAGATAAACTTATACTGTAATGAGGGCTCTCCTCATTACTCTTTTTTAAACAGTGCTTTAGTCACAAAACCCCCGTATATCAACTCTTTTCGAGCTTAAAAATGCACAATAAGTTTTGAAATTAAACATAAAACCTTCTTTTTTTTCTTGAATTTGAGTTTTTTTGGTTACACTATAGATATACATTTATACAGGAATTACTATGGATTTTTCTAATATTGTCAATATGCTTAACGATTTTATTCCGAGTGATATTGCCGGAATTGACCCGCTTTATATTGCGGGGGGTGCTATTGGTCTCATCTTATTGATATGGATCGTTATCAAAAGTCGTAAAAAAGCACCACAGCGTGAGCTTGTCGACCTTATGCCGGGAACAGTAGAGGAAGAGACAGCAGAAAGTGATTCTCATGCAAGCACAGACGATATCGATGAGACGGAAGGATTCATGCCCGACGAACTGCCGGAAGCGGAGCCGGAACCTATAGCAGAAGAGGACTCATTTGCAGTCGAAGAAGAAGTACAACCTGATGAACCGGTTGCCAAAGAAGAAGCGGTTACAGAAGATGTGCCAGTACAAGAAACTGCTGAAGCACCTGCAAAAAAAGCATCCGGTTACGTACGTAAAAAACGCGGATCAACACGGGGTGGTAGAAAGATCGCAAAATCAGATTTTTCTGATTTCAGCGGGCAGCGTCTTTTGATCGCAGAGGATAATCTGATTAATCAAAAAGTCCTTAACGGTGTTTTGAATGAATCAGGTATTGATGTGGTCATGGCAGATGACGGACAGTTTGTCATGGATATCTTAGAAAAAGATATCAATTTTGATATCATCTTGATGGATGCACATATGCCTCGTGTAGATGGTTTTGAAGCGACACGTATGATACGGGCAAATCCTGCCTATGATCACATTGCAGTCATAGCACTCAGCGGAGATACCGCGGCAGATGATGTGAGGCACATGAAAGAATCGGGTATGGAAGAGTGTTTGGAGAAGCCTCTGAAGATGGATGCCTTGTATGACGTGATGTCTATGTACTATAGTTTGGATGAGGCTAATAAAGAGACGTCAAATGAATCAGAGCAGCTTCAAGAGCTGGAGATCGATGTTGATATCGATGATCTGGCAAGTCTGGACTATGACCTCGGTTTACAGATCTGCGGAGATGATGAAGAGATGTACAAGACTCTGCTCAAAGAGTTCTTCATAGGGTACAAAGACTCCTCAAAGAAACTGCATGAGGCTTTGGTTAAAAAAGACTATACAGAAGCACGGTCGATCTTGATCGATGTAAAAGGAACCGCTTCCAATCTGGGGGCTAAACAGTTCTTAAATGTTGCAGACCGTTTCCTTGAAGCACTTTCAGAAGGCAAGAGTTCTGCTTATGCCGGACTGTTTAAAGAATATCAGAAATATCTTTTGACACTTTTAAAAAGCATTCAAAGCGCATTTAAAGTCTAAAACAGAGCACTGTCTCTGTCTCTAATCTTCTTTTTTCTTACCTTTTAGTATAATTTCACAAAACAATTTACCCCATTTACGCTTTCATCCTATAATTGAAATTTGCATAGGATACACGAGCGACGGGAGTATCGGCATTGAATGCCAGAAAAGATAATCTATGACACGAATAAAAGCAAGATCAGTTGATGCAAAGATCGCAGATAATTTAGTGATGCATTTACAAAGCTATTTTGTAAAGGCCCTGGACAGACTGTCTGCAGAGATAGGAGACAACAAAGCCTTCGAACCGGTCGAATGGTTCCGTAATAAGGGTGAGTTTGGAGGCGGAGTCCGCTACGTGGCGACAGATGAAACGCTTTTTAACCGAGCCTCGGTCAATGTCTCTCAGGTACAGTATGACAGTGACAAGACCAAGCAGCTTGCTTCTGCTACCGCACTCTCAACGATCATCCATCCGCGAAACCCGCATGCACCTTCGATACATATGCATATTTCTTGGACAGAGATGAAAAATGGCAAGGGTTACTGGAGGATGATGGCTGATCTTAACCCTTCCATCTTCAATGCATCTGATAAAAAAGCTTTTGACAGGATGCTTGCGCAGAGTACCCCTGATTTTTATGGAGAGGCTTCCGTACAGGGTGATAAATATTTTTACATCCCCGCCCTTGAATGTCACAGAGGTGTCTCTCATTTTTATCTGGAAAACTTCAGTACAGGCGAGAAGGAAGAAGACAAAGCAATGGCGCAGAGCTTGGGTGAGAATGTCATCGATGCGTATGTGAAGATCATAAAGAATGCAATACTCTCACATGATAAAATAAGCGAAGAAGACAAGCAGGCGCAGCTTGCCTATCATACCCTCTATCTCTTTCAGGTCTTGACCTTAGACAGAGGAACGACTTCGGGATTGCTGGTGCATAATGAGAATGATGTCGGTATTTTGGGTTCGATACCTTCGCATGTCGATAAAGCATTGCTCTTATCATGGAGTGAGAAGATGCCAAAAGGACAGGAAGAGCTTCTTGATGCTATAGCAGAGTGTCTGCCTGAGAGCGGAGCGGTAGAAGATGAACAAAAAGCTGCTCTTGCTCAGGCGGTAAGAGAGTTTTACATAAAAAACCCGCAAGCTTTGAAGATGCAGGCTTCGGGAAATGTATCGGTACCGACGGTGCAAAACCATAAATAAACAAGTCGAAGAGATCAGAACAAAGTGTTACAGCTGTTTCAGGCCTGTGAGTTCATGTATGTGTAAATACATCAAACCCATCAAGACAAAGACCAAGTTCGTTGTCTTGATGCACACCCATGAGTTTAAAAAGATCAAAAACGGAACAGGGCATTTTACCTACCTCTCTTTAGAAAACTCCGAGCTGTATATCGATGTCTCTTTTGCCAAGCATAAGGCTGTCAATGATCTTTTGGACGATAAAAAGAACAATTGTTATGTCCTGTACCCGGGTGACGAGAGTCTGCTCTTAAACAGCAGTTCCCTTCCACGTCATGACAAACAGAATGTGATCTTTCTAATCGACTCGACCTGGCATAACGCCAAAAAGCTTCTGCGTGACAGTCCAAACATACAAGCGCTTCCGAAGGTCAGCTTTGAGCATGCCAAGAACTCGGAGTTCAAGATTAAAGAACAGCCGATGGAACTCTGTCTTTCTACTATAGAGTCAACGCATTGTGTTTTGGAGCTTTTGAATCTTCATGGGGATGAAGAACTTAGTTCAAATGAACTGGGTGGTTTTTTGGAGCCGTTTCGGAAGATGGTGGAGTATCAGGTTAAATGTACTACGCTGGAGAACAGGTCTCCGAGGTTTAGGGCATAGGGAAGTTTAGACGGGATTGTTTGTTTCTTTTGTATAACGTTTAAAATGAGCAATCAAAAATCCGCTTGCGAGTTTTTGATTGGCTCCTCTGATTTGTTATGTTTTCCATAAAATATTTCTTTATTTCTAAATGTCAGTATCAAAAAGAAAAGTGCCAATATAACCGGATAAACGAGTAGGAAAAAGCTCAAATAGGTGAGTCTGGTTTCAACTCTTTGTTCGTTGTATGGAAGACTTTGTGTCTTCAAAAGAGTGCGTAATTCATGATCCCCAATATAAAACTTCTTTTCATCATCAAAATAAAATTCCGTTTTATTACTATTTAAATTTTGCGCATAGTCCTTATGTAGTTCTGACTTTATCTTCGTCAAATTATTAGAAATATAATCACGAAGTTCAGCAAAATTTTCCGATTTGATTTCATAAGTATAGGTAATGCCCATATCTGCATGACCTGTAACGATTTGCCTTTCAATATAAAGTCGGTCACCTGACTCTAACTGAAATTTTGGTTTTGTTTCGCCAAGATGGCTATTGTATAGCCTGTCATATATTTCTAATTCGTTTATATAAAAACTATCATAAGAATAGTTAACATCATTGACAATAGTGTAGGTCTTTCCAACCATCGGGTAAAAAAACTGTGACCGGCTACGGTCTGAAAAAAGTAGAAATACGGCCAGTAGTAAAATACAAATGTGCAAATATTTTATTTTACTCTTTCTTTTTAAATACCATATTTCCCATAGCAAAAACAACGTATAGGGAGTGCCGAGAAGGAAACCGGAAAACCCGTCATTGATACTGGCAAGAAGGATGTAATAAAAGGCCACCGTATACAGTACAAGGCTGAGTGGGTGAAAATTGTAGTTGGTTTGAATAGTTTTCATACGGTTTTTTAAAATTTGTAGTAAAAGATAAAGCAAAGCAAACGGATACAGCATATATAAAATGGTAAAGAGACCGTTTGTAGTTCTACTGTATTTATCTACTTTTTCATTGCTTAGTATTCCGAGTGCATCGAAAAAATTGTTACTCCAGACATACAGACGACTTTCTGTCGGCCCTTTGGTCGATCCATTTGGATCGAATTGATCAAGAATCTGCTGATTTAATGCTGTGTCAATTTCAAGATCGTAATAAGGGTTGAAATTTAAGATATCTCCACGAATAAAGGAAACAATCCGAATCGTTTCCCCTTTAGGCAGTAGTAGCATTTTTTCATTCCGTAGACTAAAGTTGCTGTCTGAAACATTGAATTTACCAGCAATATAACCTTTGGAAATATACACATCGTTTGGTAAAACGATCTCATCTCCTATCATGGGATGATAAAGATTGGACTCAGATTTATTGTAAAGAAGGCTAAGTAGAAAAAATAAAATTATCCCAAAATGGAACAGTGCTTTTTTTGTTGAGACCCCGATTCTGTAACTGTCATAAAGGAGATAAAAAATCCATGGTATAGCAAAATATATTGCTGAGGGATTGTCATCAAAAGACAATAATAAAAGATAGACATAAGAGATAATGCGAAGATTTCGTATATGTTTGATATTAATCCCTTTTAACATAACTCTTTAATAGACAACATAATATATACCTATTGCTGAATATATCATGATATTTAACATAAAAGATGTATACCTATTTGAAGAAGACAACGAAAATAACCACATTTTGGACTAAAATCTTTTTTTTGTTGAAATATCAATGTTGTGCTATTGGATTTTGAAGTAATATCCATACATAATGTAGTGCTATTTGGCGAAAAAGGAATAGTACTACATTCTGTTAGTCTATTTATTAATTGATATTGTGTGTCCAAGTTGAATATGTTTATAATGTTCCCATACTTTTCTTTGACCGCAAAGAAAGTATGCAATAAAATTACCCCACTTACGCTTTAGCGACGGGAGTATCGGCATTTAGTGCCAGATCTCTCAACGGCTTCGAGTCGGGTAGCTACCCGATACCTTCATTACAGTTCGTTTTTCCCTAAAAACTCAAAACTTACCCCAAGGGCACTTGTCGCTTCGCTCGGGCGCGCGTTCAAACAGTTGAGTTTTCTTAAAGAGCAAAAGAAACTTTCATTCAGCTCTGTAGATGTTTCGATGGGAATCACAAGGTGACGCATTGATGAATGTAAAACCTTTGGCTTTATTCCTAGCAAAATGGATTTAACACAATCAATTATTTTTGTCGAGGAGTTTCACAAAACAAGCCATGGCGGTCGCGAAGCGATGTTTCTTTAGAGAAACCTTAGTTTCTGAATTAATTAAATGCGATACATCTTGAATGTGTCAGAGCATCTGCAAAGCCGAACGGAGCTTAAGGTTTTACGTATAGTAAATCCAACTGTTTGAGCAACGCGAGTTTTGGGTTTTTAGTGAAAGATTAAGTGTAGTGAGGGAACTCGACAGCTCGTCGAGCTTGAAGCCGCGGAGAGAGATTTTTGGTTCTTTTTTTCGGCGAAAAAAGGACAGACACGTTAAATAAAAAGTACTTAGATTAAAACATTGCTACTCTCAAAAAAATAGAATTAAGCCCGTTTAGCCTGCCGCTTATTGAGTGAAACATCAACCTGTTTCGAGACCTTGGGTGTCTCTTTGACAAAAGGACGCAAGAACTTAGGAACGATGCGCCCTTGAACTTTAAGCAAGTCCGAAAGCATAGTCTCTGCGACACTCTCAGTTTCTTGTCCCAAGACCTCGGTAAGATAAGTGAAGAGCAGGGCAGAGAGTCTGTCAAGAGAGATCTTCCAGGTAGAGTCGGTTTGTGAATATATCCATTCGCTGAAGGCAAAAAAACTGTCATAAACAGTATTGTATTTCCATAGAAGGACAATAGAGTTTTTGAAGTTTCCGCTGTTGTAGGTCAGGTCCCAAAACCGTGCAAATCGTTTCATCTTTTGTATCTGTTTGAAACTCAGCAGGTCATTGCTCAAGATATCATAAGGAGGTATGTCGCTATAGCGCATACCGAACTTGATGTCATGTCGGTCGAGTGTCGTTCCTGATAGCTTTTTGAGTATACCGATCTGTATCTCTGAGGAGCTTATGCGGACAAGTTCGTTCAGGTTCTCACCAAAGCTTTCCAAGTCTTCTCCCGGGAGTCCGACGATAAGATCAAGGTGGACATGTGCCTTGGTCTGGTTCTCTATGAAGTCGAGGTTCTGTTTTATCTTCTCAAGTTTAAGAGGGCGGTTTATGTTATTGGCGACTTCGAGGTTAAGGGTCTGTATTCCTATCTCTAGCTGCAAGGCACCGGCAGGAAAGAGGGCTATCTTCTTTTTGATACTCTCAGGAAAGTGGTCGGGGATGACTTCGAAGTGCGCAAAGTAGGGCGGTTCTTTGGCGAGGAAGAAGTCCAAGATCGCATTGGCGAACTTCATGTTGAGATTGAAGGTCCGATCGACGAACTTGAAGTTTCTCGCACCTTTACTCCAAAGAAGTTCAAACTCATCTACCAAGAGATCGATGTCAAAGTTTCGGACTTTTTCGTCTATAGAAGAGAGACAGAACTCACACATAAATGGACAACCCCGTGATGCTTCGATATAGATGTAGCGGTTGTCGATGTCGTGCTGAGTGTAATAGCTATAAGGAAGCTTTATCTGACTAAGGTCTTCAAGGACGGGTTTGATGATCTTCTCTTGAGGGGGTGTCTCTTCTTTTATAGCTTTGCAGAGTTTGTAAAAAGAGGTGTCGCCTTCACCCTGAATGATAAAGTCTGCTATGGAGAAGTCAACACGAAAAGGCTCATAAGAGACTTCCGGTCCCCCGAGAATGATCTTGGTTTCTGGTGAGACCTTTTTCAAGATCTCTATAAGTTCATAGCTTTGTTCAGCATTCCATATATAAATACCAAGCCCTATGATGTCAGGTTTTTCATCCAAGATCTTTTCAGCGATGCTTTGGATAGCGTCATTGATACTAAACTCCAGCAAGAGTGTGTTCTTTTGGAGTTCTTGCATATTGGCATATAGATAGCGAAGACCGACAGAGCTATGTGTATAGCGGGAGTTTAAAGTACTTAAGATAATTTTCATATAGAATTATACTGTTTATTGATATAATCTCTCTAATAAACAGTCATACATCAAGGACAAAAATGAAAGAGTGCAATACCTTAGAAGAGCTGCGCAGTGAAATCGATAAACTCGATGATGAGATCGTAAACCTTGTAGCAGAACGCAATAATTATATTCATCAGGCAGTGAAGTTTAAACAGAGTGTTGATGAAGTAAAAGCTGAAAAGCGTGTAAAAGAGGTCCTGGAACGGGTCCGTCATAAAGCCCTTCAACTGGGGATGTCACCAAACATGATCACCAACCTTTACAAGCAGATGATCGACGATATGGTGGAGTCCGAGATCGCAGAATTTCGCAACAGAGGGTCTTTATAATAGACTCTCCTTACTGTTACAAAATATACAGAATGTAATATTTATTCAGAAATTAGCAGTGTGTTTACCCTCTATTCGTTATAACTAAATATTATGAGTCCTAAGAAGCGTTTTTAGACGTTTTAAAGGAACTCTTATGCAACTCCCTGACTTTATGATGATCTTTTCATCTTCACTCGGCCTCTCTATCCTTCTTTGGCTGGTTGTGATCACTGTTTTATTATATATGGCCCGTCGTCCTGCCCATGAAGCTATCCTTTCGGTGTCGAAGATACTTTTTCATGCTTTTCGTCTTTTATCCTCTTCTATACTTCTTGCAGAAAAGAAGCTGAAGCAGAGAAACAGAGAAGTCCTTCTTGCCTCGGGAAAGATCGCCTCTGAACATATCGTTGAACGTGAGTTTGAACGTATTGATGCCTTCGTCAAAAAAGATCTCTCAAAGTTTCCGACTTTACAAAGAGAGATAACAGACAGTATTGTCAAGCTTGATGAGGATTATCAAAAAAGTACAGAGATACCGCCTGCTCCTCCGGGATGGACAAAGGCAATAGAACCTATCGCTTCTATCCCCCCTTCCGAAGACTCTATGGTCGCTGAGATACTTAAAAGTATTAAAGATGCCTTGGAAAAAGCACAGGGAAATGCACTTGCAGCTTACCGTACAAGTTCAGAAAAACGCCATGCCTTTTTGAAAAACATGGTTCCTGTACTGCGTCATATCAACAAAGACCTTTTGGGCCTGGACAAGAATGTGCAGACCTTGCTGGAACGTTCAGCGACTATAGATAGACATATGGATGATTATAAACAGATCTCTGAAAAAACAGACAGAGCTGTACAGACACTCTCATCATCGTCTATGACACAGTTTTTTATTGCGGGTTTTGTACTGGCTATCGCAGTAGGCGGTGCTTTTATCAACTTCAACCTCATTTCGCGTCCAATGCAAGAGATGGTGGGCGGATCTGTTTATATGATGGGCTTTAAAGTAGCCGATATAGCTGCTTTAGTCATCATCTTGGTGGAAGTATCGATGGGACTGTTTTTGATGGAGTCTTTACGTATTACCCGTCTTTTCCCTGTTATCGGTGCACTTGAAGATAAGGTGCGCATACGCATGATCATCGTCTCTTTTGTTTTTTTGTTTCTGCTCGCCAGTGTTGAAGCAGGTCTTGCTTATATGCGCGAGCTGCTTTCTGTCGATGATGCAGCTTTGGTAGCGGGTCTTTTGGGCAATGGTGCGGTTGAAGCAGTAGTAGGTGTAGAAGAGTCAGGCCGTTGGATAACGACAGCAGCTCAGATGGGTATGGGCTTTATCCTGCCCTTTGCCTTGACCTTTATCGCCATTCCACTTGAGTCCTTTATACATTCGAGCCGAACGGTTATCGGTGTTCTGCTTGCCGGGCTGTTGCGTTTGAGTGCTGTTTTCTTGCGTTTTCTTGGCAACATCAGCAAGTATTTTGGTAAGAGTCTGGTCAATATCTATGATCTTTTTATATTTTTACCTTTGTGGATTGAAGGGCTTCTTCTTAACAAAAAAGATAAAACAGGCCTTGTCCTCGCGGTTGCAAATAGTGAGTCAGGAGCAGTTAACTCAGCCGCTGCACCTGCTACGATAAAAAAACGCACTCCGCGCAAGACAACTGCTTCAAAAGAAAAAGAAGTGACAGAAGAGATAAAGGAGGTATTATGAGAGAAGTCATGAAACCGTCATTGAGCTTTATTCTCATCTCTATAGTGATAGCTTTAGGTTTTAGTGCCTGTACAACAGGTCCGCATAAGGCACACAACAAGGGTGTGTATATGCTGATCGACACTTCCGGTACCTATACGAAAGAGCTGGAAAAGGCTCAGCAGATCATTAACTATACGTTGGCTAAACTGAACTCGGGTGACAGTTTTGTGGTTGCTAGTATAGATACGGGTAGTTTCAGCGAAAAAGATATCATCGCCAAGGTGACATTCGATGACAGACCTTCGAAAGCGAACCAGCAAAAAAGAGCCTTTCAGCAGCAGGTCAATGATTATGTTAAAAGTGTAAAATCAAGTCCCTATACCGATATTACGGGCGGCTTACTTCAGGCCATTGAATATCTTAATGAAAGAGATACAAGGACGAAGACGGTGATGATCTTTTCTGATCTGAAACAAGAATTGAAGAAGGGTTATGTCCGAGACATTCCTTTGGCCCTTGACGGTTTTGATGTCGTTGCTTTGAATGTGACAAAACTTCGCAGTGATAATATCGATCCGCGCGAGTATATGGATAGGTTGAAACTCTGGAAAAACCGTGTTGAAGAGGGTGCCGGAAAGTGGGATGTCATAAATGACCTTGAGAGACTTGACAAGCTGATAAAAGAGTAAAAGAAAATACTGTAAAAGTGAAATAATTTTATAAAGTTTATTTACGCTCCATTTACCTATGATGCGTATAATTTCGCGTATGGCGAATGAGCTTTTTAGAGCATATATAAACTTTAAGATTATCTTTGCTACAATCAGGTTAATTTATAATAAGGAAACACAAAGATGAAAAATCTTCTTGCAATGAGTACAATAGCGGCCCTTCTATTATTTTCAGGGTGTAGTCAAAAAGATCCAGCGATCGATGCTACAAATGAGACCGTAGAAGCAACTACAGTTGAGGTAAAAGATCCATCTGCAACTTCTGGTATGGATGACAGCGGAATTGATCAGTCTGGTACTGAAGAGACTATGGATAATGCTGAACAGACACTTGCTGGTTTAGAAGCACAGCTTCAGACAGTTACATTTGATTTTGACAAGTTTGAGATCAGAGCTGATATGGAGCCAAAGGTTAAGACTAATGCTTCTCTTGCAAATGCAGCTGCTTCAATGTACACTGTTAAACTAGAAGGTAACTGTGATGAGTGGGGTAGTGATGAATATAACTACGCACTTGGTCTTAAGCGTGCAAAAACTACAAAAGATGCTATGATAGCTGAAGGTGTTGATGCTGCTCGTATCACAATGGTAAGTTTTGGTGAAAGCAATCCTGTATGTACAGAACAAACTCGTGCATGTTGGGCACAAAACCGTAGAGTAGACTTCAAACTTCTTCCGTAATGCGAAGTGCTCTACTTTTAAGTTCTTTTCTACTTCCACTCTCTCTTTATGCAGAAAAATCTGCATTTGGAGCGGGTGATCTTAATAACCCTTCCCCTTATGGCTTAACCAAAGCCGAAAAATACATTCTTGACAATAAAGAGACGATCAGCGATATCGAAGGTACTGTTCGTAAAAACAGATCACGTATAGGTAGTCTAGAAGAGTCGTTTTCGGGTGTCAAAAGTATAGTCGAAGGTCTGAATGAAAGAGGTCGAAGTGAGAAGTTAGAGCTTCAATCATTAAAGGGCTCATCGGTAGAGATGAACCAGAAG
>Ga0316205_10003133_pt1 | contig 16051 bp, 14 predicted proteins | sample 3monthpyrite_MG_FD_204941 | JGI IMG/M metagenome (GOLD analysis project Ga0316205, IMG submission 204941) | Microbial mat bacterial communities from mineral coupon in-situ incubated in ocean water Damariscotta River, Maine, United States -... | ecosystem: Environmental > Aquatic > Marine >... | reverse complement strand
GGTCTCGGTTAATGATGCCAACCAGGCATCCGCTAGCTGGGTCGATAACGCATCCATTCAGCGAGCACTTTATGTCAGTCATTTTCAACCTGACTCAGGCTGGGGCATGCAAGAACAAGTCACCACTGTCAATGGCTGGCAAAACTATATCACAGGCACCGATATCGCCTTAGATAATACAGGTCAAGCCCATGTTATATGGGATCAAGTCAGCCATACGGGCAACGCCGATGAACGTCATATTTATACCACTACCCATCATAAAGACGGCACGGTAACCCCACCTCAAATCACATCACCCAGCAATCCCATTCTGTTCAGTCTACCGACGGTATCGCAGCAATGGAGCACCCCAGAAATCATTTGGCAATCGCAAACTACGCCGCCTACGACCCTGATTAATTATGTCGCGCCACCTCAATTTACGACAAACGAAACGGGAAAGCTATTTTTATCAGTGCATGAACATGCCAATGTTAATCCAACGACCCAGTTATCTGAAAATCACAACAATCCTATTTTTGCATTGACTGCAGATAATCAATGGCAAAAACAACAACTGCCAGACGGCATGCAAACAGCCATAAACACCATTCAAATCACATCAAATGCAAATACTAAACAAACCATCGCCGCTTGGCTTGGCACCAATCACGAACTGTTTATCAGCAGTCAAAACAACACTGGAAATTGGACGGCCCCTATGGGAGTCGATCAACAAGTGAAATGGTTCGTTGTTAAACCCGAAGGAGTATTGGCCTGGCAAAAACAAACCGATGCCCAGACGTTATGGCTCAGTCAATGGCGGGTTTCCGCTGACGCTACCCTTTCCTTAACCCCTATACCATCAATAACACAAAGCAATGCACAATTGGCCACGCCACCCGTCATCAGCCCACAAAACAAAATAGCGGCTGTATGGATAACCGATTCAACCCACGCCAAACCCAATCACTACCTTATCACCGACTATCAACCAAACAGTGATTGGTCAACATCCCAAGCACTTGCCGCCGTTGATGATCAACCAATGAATAATACCCTGTTGGCAGCCAGCAGTGACCAAGCGTTTATTATCATTGCTTCAACACAAGCAAACCGACATCTTTATGCAACACGTTATACCATCGCTGAAGGTTGGAATAGCTGGGAAAACATTGATGCCAATCAAACACAAGCCGATGCCGTCATGGGTAAACTACGTTTAGCCCAGCAACAAGACAACATCATGTTATTATGGGTAGAAGAAACCCAGACGGATAATGGCCAGTTAACCCACCGCATATACACCAACCAATATCAAAACACTCCTGACGCGGATGGTCGTTATTGGCGTCAACCCGAACCAGTGGCAGATATCCAGCATCCTAGTTTTAATGAAACCCCAGCCCTGTTTCTTGCTGAAAACGGTATGGCAATAACCAGCTGGACAGAAATTAGTCGCCCGGTTTTATACACCAATATTTATACGCCCGGACAAGGATGGCAAGCTGAACCTGAAGTCATTGCGGCACAATTCGATCCTCAAAATGAAACACAACTGGCTTTACCTTCCAACATTATGCTAGCCGATGGTACTCGCTACCTCGCCTGGAAAAAAAGGACCCAGATCAATAATGTTTATACGACTCAAATCCTCACAGCTTTTCGTAACCCACCTTAAGGAATGGGTTTAACCTTGACGAGTATAGATCTGGCCATTGATATCCATCAATAGCCTAAGTTCATTAATTATCCTTTGCATCGTCTTCTAACGGTTCTAGTTCTACAAAGACTTTTTGAGTTAATCGTACCCGCCCTGCTTTGACCAAGGCATCGCGCAGTACATACTCAATTTGCGCGTTCAAGCTGCGCAAATCATCGTCCGCCCAGCGTTGCATCGCGGCAATGACTTGTTCGTTAATTCTTAGTGGATAGGCTTTTTTAGCCATTAGTATAAGGAGCCGGCATTGATCACGGGTTGAGCTTGTTGCTCACTACAAATCACCACTAACAGATTGCTAACCATGCTGGCCTTGCGCTCATCATCTAACTCAAAATCATGTTTTTCTGTCAACATCAGTAACGCATCCGACACTATTTCCACTGCGCCTTGCACAATGAGGCGACGCGCAGCTAACACTGCACTGGCTTGTTGTTTACGCAACATCGCTTGGGCAATTTCAGGGGCATAAGCCAAATGGGTAATACGCGCTTCAACCACTTGCACACCGGCTTTGACCAGTCGATCTTGAACCTCATGTTTAATTTTTTCAGCGATTTTGATAGGATCGCCGCGCAGCGACAATTCACCGTCTTGATGGCTTTCATAAGGGTAACTGTTGGCTAAATTTCGCAACGCTGACTCACTTTGGATAGTTACGAAACTTTCATAATCATCCACTTCAAAATAAGCCTCAGCAGAATCACGTACCTCCCACACCACAACCGCTGCAATCTCGATGGGATTGCCCGCCGCATCATTGACTTTGAGTTTGGCACTTTCAAAATTACGCACCCGCAGTGATATCGCCGTTTTGGTATAAAAAGGATTCGCCCAACGCAGCCCTGTATTGTGCTCAGTACCCGCATAATGACCAAATAATTGCAGTATCTTGCCTTGTTTAGGCGCCACGATAAAAAAACCTTTCCAAAGAAATCCAACGACTACCGCCGCCAATACCACCCAAATAATTACCTTAAATGGCACTAAGGCATCAATCATTAACACAATGCTCAAAACACTGGCAATTTGCGTAATCAACAGCACGACGAACATAATATAACCATTATAAGACGAGGCTGGCTTTTCAGTAATCATCATAGGCTCCTGTATTATTCTCTATTTTCATTAAATGATATCTTTATGATATCACTTTAGCATCAAAAAAATACTTCGACAAGTACTTAATCAGCGCATTGAGAAAGCGTATATTCATTGATCAAATTGACTTGGCTTGACTACTTTTCGGTAGCCCGAATGAAATGCAATGGAATCTGCGGGAGAGGACTTCGTTTTTTCCGGATTACGTGGCTGTTATTGATAAGAGATTAAATTTAGAAGATGCCGTACTACTCAAACCTGATAGGTTTGTCTTTCAGAAAAAAGAGATTTAAATACGGCACAACGCAGATCAAGAGATAGTTAAATAGCCGATGATCTCCCCTCAAAGGGGAAAATAGCTTTAGGGTGCGAACGCACCCTACAAAAACAACCTAAAAAATCAGATCAATGTAAGGTAGACAAGCGTAGCGCATCCACCAAACAAACTGATCATTATCCATTGACATTGGCTTGCAATTGGCTAACAAGGCGTTCTATTTCATTAGCAGTAATGCTACTCGGGTCAAACACAATTTTTGCTGAACCATCTTTACCCTGCACTTCAATTTCCACTGGACGAGCACCAGGGCGTTTTATCCAATCTTTAAAAAAACCTGCCACGGCAGGAATGGCTTTATCAGATATCTTCACGATAAATTCACCCAGCACAGAAGCTGCCCCCTTAGCACCGGGTTTTAATGGACTGGAACCCATTTCGATATCAAGCACCCCCGGCACTTCATAAAGTGAAGCTCGTAGCGAACGAGTCAAAGTATCCAAATACTCGTTATCCATATCATCACCAGCGACAACTTTTAAAGAAAATTGGCTGATTTTTTCTTCAACAATACCATCTTTCACGTGACATGCTCCTAAAAATCATATAAAGTCAACTCGAATTATTTAGGGTGGATAAGCGTAGCGCATCCACCTTATAGGTCAAGACTTAAAACAGGTGGATGCGCTACGTTTATCCACCCTACCCGTAAAATATCCCATCGATATCGGATGAAGTTTTCTATTTCAACACTTCAATCAGAATGAGCTTTAGGAAACCATTGCTTTATATTCATTCGTCTGTCTATGCGATATATTTGGCATTTTTTATAAAAAAAGTATGGTGGCAAAACCTTCAGCAAAATACCTACCAGCCTCGCCACCCACCATCCTGGCAATTCTATTTGGCATTAGCATCCTTACCAAGCCGGGAAACAGACTCATGGACACCCGCACTTCACACTTTTCATGTCCATGAACATGAAAATTCCGGGAGATACGAGCGGACTGGCGAGACGAAATCCAACATTGTTGTTGCGGTTCGTTGCATTGTTCCTGTTGCGATTCGCGGAACGCAAGTTCCTCGGTTTATTGTTCCACGAGCCACCGCGCAACACGCGAGAGATCTCTATTGGCCCATTCCCCTTTTAAATACAGTACGCCAAAAAATTGCTCGTCGCAAGCCCTCGGTATCAGCATGACATGCATGGCCAATCCAACTAGCGACACTCGATTGAATATCGCTCATATTTATTTTACCTTCGCTGTATAGTCTGGCATATTTCTTCAACCTTCGCGCAAAACGATGACCATTATCAGGCCGCAAACGGCGGTAACCCGGATATACCATATAACCTAATAAATTCAGACCATCTTTACAGCAACTGATTTGCACCTTATTTGGATGCAAGCGAATCCGATCAAGCGCCAATCTTTCATCAATTTTTGCTTTAACATCAGTTAATAAAACTTTATTATCCGCCAACAACACCATATCATCCACATAACGCAGATAGGCCTTCATACGTAATTGCTCTTTCACAAAATGATCGAAATCATCAAGATATAAATTGGCGAAAAACTGACTGGTCAAATTTCCAATAGGAATTCCTTTGGTACGATATAATGGTGTCAATAAATCATCATCAGGATACCAAACCATCGGACTCTGCTGCGCCGGACCCGTGTCAATAATAACATCTAACAATGCCAATAGATTTTTATCCTTAACTCGTTTTCGCAATTTTTCTTTGAGGATTTGCTGATCAATTGAAGCAAAATACTTTTCTATATCAATTTTAAGAACATAATAATAACGCTTGGACCAGTGCTGATAGCGCTCGACGGCAGCATGCACACCTTTACCTCGTCGACAAGCATAAGAATCAAAAATGAACGTTTTATCTAGCGCAGGCTCCAGTAAGTTCATTATCGCATGCTGCACAATTCGATCAATAAATGGCGCCGCCGAAATTAACCGGGGTTTGCGTTCATAAATGGTAAATAAACGATAAGCTCCTGGTTGATATGAACCTTCCAATAAACTCTGTTGCAATGCCAGTAGATTTTGCTCCAGATTTAAACTAAAGTTAGCAACTTCGTTGCGACTTTTTTTTCCTAACCGAGCTTTTCGATAAGATAATAAAAGATTTTCAAAGCTGATTACCTGATCCCAAATAGAGCCTAGCCTGCGCATAATAAATTACCTACGTTGGTTTTTTTTCTGCCGTTTTACTCGACTTCAACCATCCGCCAATCTCTTTTCCCAGCTCATTCATCAAACGTGCTCCGTATTCATAGCGTTTCACCGGAATCACCTTGAGCTCAAAGGCTAGCCGCCAAAGATGGCGACACGTTTCCAGTTTCAAATTAGCTTGAGCCAACGGAATATTTTTTTGCCGACTATAGGCTGCCTCAACCAAAAATTCCAATACCATAAGCAATTGCGTTTCCAGCCGTTCACCCAGAGTAAAACGGCGTAAACGTGGAAACTTATCCAAATGAGGAATTAACCATAACAATAAATCATGGCAAGATTGCACAGCATGTGGAACAGAATTTGCCATCATCTATACCCAAAAAAATTTCCAGGGGGCAAGCCCCCTGGACCCCCAAAAATAGTAAAAGCACAAAGAAAAAAGAATTACAAATTCCTGGCGAGACGAAATCCAACATCGTAGATGCGGTACGTTGCATAGAACCCGGTGCGATTCGCGGAACGCAAGTACCACGGAGTATCGAACCACGAGCCACCGCGCAACACGCGAAAGCTGCATTCACCTGAGACCCAAGCAGAACCATCTATCGGTGCATTTTTGTAATTATCATGATAACAATCTTCAGTCCATTCCCAGACATTACCATGCATATCAAAAATACCAAATTCATTGACTGGAAAACTACCAACACTTATAGTCTCCCCACGATATTCACCTTTTAACCCATTGCCATAAGTATAGTTACCATCATAATTTGCCTGATCAGTATTTATTGTTTCACCAAAATAAAACGGAGTATCCGTTTTAGCCCGCGCCACATACTCCCATTCCGCCTCCGTAGGCAAACGATAATTACCCTCTGTATTTTTATTTAACCAAGCGATATATTTCTTCACATCATTCCAACTAACACACGCCACCGGATGTTGATCAGTCTGGTCAAACCCAGGGTTTCGCCAATCTCGTTTGGAATCTTTTTCAACTTCCTCACCTGTCCAATAATAACAACCGCCTCCAGTTTCCGCTTCTGTGTTATAAGATGTTTGCTCAACAAAATATTGAAACTGTACTTTAGTTATTTCATATTTACCAATAGCAAATGGTTTTTTAATTCTGACTTTACGCTGCGGACCTTCATCTTTTTCACGATTTTTTTCACTCTTCGGCGATCCCATCAAAAACTCACCCGCAGGAATTACCACCATTACTGGAGCTTTACTGCCATCTTTCAGAATATCCTGAAAAACAGTACCAGTTTTCATCCTTGATTCACGCTCTTTTTCCCCTTGCATCCGTTTAATGCGTTCTTGTTCAATTTGTCTGCTGATTTGTTTTTGAAGAGCAAGCACCTCTTTATTATTCGGTAAAACCTTTTTCGCCTTCGCTAGATATTCCCTGGCCTTTGTGTAATCTGAATATTCTATTGCCGACTTTGCCCATCCCAAGTATTTATCAGAAATTTTTTTCAGCCCCTCTTGTACCTTTAGGTTCTGCTTATCTTTAACTAGAACTTGTAAATAATAATCATAGGCACTTTGTTGCTCTGGTGTTATTAGTTGATTATTTGCAAAAGCGGCTTCTGCTTTTCCTAATAAAGTATTAATTTCATTTGCTCGGCTCTTTTCAGGCACTTCGCGCTCTTGTTCAGCCTTGGCTTTAGCATCTGCTTCAATTTTTTGCCGTTCTTGTTCCGCTTTAACTTCCGCTTCGCCCTTTTTGGGTTGATCACTCATCACCCCAAAAAGTAATCCTGCAATAACCACGATAAACAAAACACTAAAAACAGCGGCTCGTAAACTACGATTTATCCCTGGTGTTTTTTCACTTTCATCTGATGAAACATCCGGCAGTTTTGTCCCACCCAGAAATTTCTCGATTACCTCACGAACTTTATAATCACGTTCCTTTTCCATCAAGTCCTTTAGTGTTAATTGTGCTGCCAAGACCTCAGACGGATCATCACTCACCAACCAGTCACCCAACGCATTAGTGATGACACCGATGCGGACATAAGGGCGTCGATCGGATAACGCATTCAACCATTCTTGCGGCAAAACTTTAGGCTGTATTTTCGGAGCAGGATTTTGTGCAATGATCAACGCCCCTTGCTGTTTATCCACCCAGCGTTGAGGTTTCATTTCCGGTTTTATTTTTACCACCTGATTGTGGGTATACTCATATAGCTGACCGACGGTGATGTCTTTGGCACCATTAACCGCCGCTTCGCCGGTTTCCAGTCCTTGTACCAGGTAATGAGTAAACAGCGATTTATCGGTATCCCCAATCACTTGATCGCCCTGCCAACTGAGCTGAGTGGCGGTGGATGAAGTGAGAATTTCCCGCCCGTAACCGTTGACTTCAAAGGTTTGTTCTGTCACAGCCGATGTACCCAACCCCTTGCTACCTTTGGTACCGCGCTCAAAAGCACCGCTGTGACAGCAATCCAATATCAATACCTTACGCTGGGATCGGCTTTTGTTCATGGCAGTATTAATAAAGGATGGGGTGAGTGCAGTGCCAAAAGGCAGGTCATAACGGGTGTTTTTCAGTGTGAGATACAAATGCCCTTCAACATCCAGCAGACCATGACCGGAAAAATACAGTAATAACAAGTCATCCGGCTTTTTGTTGTTGAGGAATAATTCAGCAATGGCCTCTTCAACAACAACCCGACTTTCATTCATCAGGCTATCCACCTGATCAAAAGCACCAACATCTGAGCGCTCCAATACCCGCTTTAAACTGATGACATCGTTCTGCGGTACGGTTAAACCGGTGAATTTATCATCATTGTATTGATCATTACCGATGAGTAAGGCGAGTTTTCTGGCCACGACTATTCCTTATGACTGGCCATAGACAGTATGTTTCGTGTCCAGCGTAACTCGTGGTATGACCTCCTGTGCTCGGTCTATGTGCTTATATTGATTAATTAACCCATATAAACAAGCTTTTTGGCGTTCGGTTTCACGAATTATTTGGGAAGCTATGGCGAAATTGATAACAATATCGCCAATAGTAGGGCACTCAATGGCAAGTGAGTTTGCTTTGACGGTACAAGACAGCACCATTTTTTGAATATCATTCGACACGGCATTGGCCTTCCTGGGCTAAGAAGTTATTATTTTACCTAGCGTAAACATATACCACAGGAAGGAACAAATGAATCTCACCCAGTACCCTCAAACCCACATCGAATAGATAGCAACCAGCTTTATCAGAAGGACTGGTTATTTTTTGATTATATTTGGTCAAAGATGCTAACAAAGTCTGTAAAAAAAGACAATCAAGCTCATAACTTCAAAAACTTGGATGCCATACCATTTGCGCTAACTGGTTTTAAAATTATCGGCTAAGAAATGAGAATTAAATAACTTACATAAATTGTGCTCAGATTGGGTTTCTATTCGCCTCTGCTACGTTTTTGTGCGATGCTAAGGCAAAATGCATTTAGCAATTGTTTATTCGATCACCAGGAAATCGTATTTTGTCATGATCAAAAATTATCTCTTCTTTCCTGCTTTTTTATTAAAAGTCGGCTTGACATTGTTAATCAGCTCTTGTTTATATCACTTGCAAGCGGCTCCCTTGCCAATGAATTCGCCCAAGTTTATCGACATTAATTTAGGCACCACCACATCCATCGATAAAAAATCTCAGAAAATCAATATAGCCTTTGGCAGTGCCAGATTTAACAGTATCTTTTTAGAAACCACATTAGGTTTTTTAACCAAAGACTTACATAAACAAAACGACACAGGCTTTCAGCAAGTACAAGATTTTTTTTATATTGGACCAAGAACCACGGTCAAAAAAAAATTAAACAGACGGCTTTTTACCGAACTATCGTTTGCGATTTTAACCGGTAATTTACGGTATCAAGAAAAAAAAGATAATCAATCAAGTTCACGAAACGGTATGTTTCTTGGTTTACAACCGAGTGTTAGATTGTTGTTAAATATCTATGAACGTCTCGCCTTGCAAATAGAACTCGATTATATTGTAACCCAAATAAATACCGAAGATGGCGGTCTTGACATTGGCCCTGGCTTGAGCGGTGGCCTACGATTTAAATTTTAGCTACAGTATCGATAAAATGATCCTATTTCTTCTGCTCAACTAAAAACCAGAAAGATAAAATACCTATTTTCGATCGATAAGCAACCAACTCAACAAGTAAGAAAATAAATAAACCTTACTTCGTCAAAGCGCTAAATTTTATAATTCAAGCAATTTGACATCTGATTGACACTACTGTTCGAATACGCTACTTTTATTATTCGGTAACAAGGCTGTCCGATAAATCTAGCCAACGGAAAATCCTAATAGCTGACTATTAATACAGAATATTGCCCAACGTAAGGAGCTGTTTAAAAAAGGCGTCAGATGAGCGCAAGACAAGGCAAAAATGAGTGAAAAAGCGCAGTTTACACTGAGTAAATGAACATTTTGAACTCATTTTTAACGCCGTATGGTGCCAGCAGAGGTATTTTTAAAACAGCTTCTAAGCCTATCTTTTCAGTATTTAAAAACTTGATCATTAAATAACACTTTGTGTTAGTTAACGGTTACCCACAGACTAAAAAGATCATGGAATAAGTATTTAATGACAAGGCATCTCTCACTGCGCAATAAAGCTACCATGGGAATCATACTTACTGGCATTATTGCCAGTTTAATAATTTATGATATTTCCACACCATCAAAGAGTATGGTAGATCCTGAGCCGGGTCGATTGCTCGCTCAAAATGGGCGCGGTGTGATTCCGAAATGTAGTGCCTGTCATGGCGTAAATGGAGAGGGCGACTTTAAAAATGGCATACCCCGTCTCGCCGGTCTGGACATAGGATACATTGAAAAACAATTAGAAGATTTCGCTAGAGACCCGCTGCAGACGCGTGCCTATCTTGAACCCATCGCCAAGGACTATACAAAAACACCTCGGACCTATGGCGACCTCACCGTATTTACACCTGGAACACGCACTCATACTCTGATGAACAAGCTGGCAAAATTGCTAACTAGGCAAGACCGTCAAAACCTGGCTGTTTACTACAGCCAACTGAAATTTGTAGCCCAACCCATCGGACATGACTTTGAAACATTGGAACGGGGCGAAGACCTGGCGCTAAGAGGCAAACCTGAATATGGTTTACCGGCCTGTATCTCTTGTCATGGTCCAAAAGGTGAAGGATATGGGGCCTTATTCCCCTCACTGGCAGGTCAACCAGCGAGCTATATCAAAAAACAAATTACAGACTGGCAAATAGGTAAAAGAGATAATGACAATCTGGCCTTAATGCGCAATATTGCCAATCAATTAACCGATGGTGATAAGGAGCATATCGCCGCTTACTATAGCAATCAAACATACTCAGTTAACACAGATTGAACCATGCGTTTCATTTATACATCAATCTGGCTAATCTTATTGATCCTTTTTATAGCGGGAAAAAATCAGGCCGACACTATTGGTCAAAGCTTAGACCCCCTGGAAGTCAGGCCTTCTCTGGTCACCCCGCGACTGAGTTTACCGACAAAACTGACCCAGGTTCATGTCATCAGTCCCGGCGAATATTTCGTACCGCCAATGGTAGCAAACATCCCTGATGATAAATTTGGTGACATGGTAAGATTGGGTCGTAACATTTTTGTGAACACACAAAAATACGCCAGCCGTTATGTACGTAATGGACTTAATTGCTCTAGTTGTCATTTACAGGAGGGGCGCAAACCACATGCCGGCCCCATCTGGGCGGCATATGGTATGTATCCGATGTATCGCCAAAAAAAACGTACCGTGGTGACATATCAGGAGCGGATACAAGACTGTTTTATCTATAGCCTAGATGGCATCGCACCGACACTCGATACCCCTGAAATGAAAGCCCTGGTCAGTTATTCAAAATGGTTGTCAAAAGGTGCCCCTGTCGGTGTTGCATTGCCTGGCCGTGGCTACCCTCATGTAAAACGCTCACAGGACTTGGACCCCAAACGCGGTAAAATCGTCTACGAAACGCGATGTATGATGTGCCACAGTAAAAATGGTCAGGGTCAAAAAAATACAAATGGCAAAGGTTATATGTTCCCTCCGGTATGGGGTAATGACTCTTACAATAAAGGGGCAGGCATGCAACGTATTGAAACACTGGCCCAATTCGTTAAGGGTAACATGCCATTGGGTGCCGGGTTTACTTTATCAGACCAAGAGGCCCTGGATGTTGCCATGTATATCTGGTTACAAGATCGACCCAAAAGCCCAAAAATGACTTTTATTATGGATTTCTTCTATCCCAATATGCAGCATTAATCACTTATGATAAATAGCAAGCAACAATGGTATTTCTATCTTTTTCCATTCTTACATTGGCTGCCAATGCTAAATCGGCACACAGTAAAAAGTGATGTGATAGCCGGCATTACAGCGGGCGTATTAATTCTACCTCAAAGTATTGCATTGGCCGCTCTGGCAGGCATGCCACCTGAATATGGATTATATACATCCATTTTCCCAGTCATTTTTGCGGCCTTGTTCGGTTCCTCCTGGCACGCCATGTCAGGACCCAATACGGCGATTTGTATACTCATCGCATTTTCCATTGCACCATACGCTAGTGTGGCCTCGCCGGAGTGGATCCAATACGCAATCACTCTGGCGTTTATGGCAGCTATAATACAAATTTCTTTTTCACTACTACGCCTTGGTATCATATTTAATTATTTTTCCCAAGCGGTTATGATCGCGTTAATTACTGGCGTAGGGGTCATTATTATTATTTCACAGTTAGGCCATTTTATGGGAGTGCTAATGAACACCGCAGAACCGATGGAAAATGCACTGCCACAGGTCGCCTATGCATTGACCCGTGCTAACTGGTTTGCTGTGACAGCCGGAGTGGCAACCGTGTTAACAGGATTTTTGATCAAACGTTACCGCCCTAAATGGCCCTTTCTTATAATTGCAGTGATATCGGGTATGCTGGTGGCGAAATGTCTTGAGCTTGTTTTTAGTCCGGCTGTTGTACAACTTGATAAGCTCGGCATGATGTCATTATCCGGGTTACCACTTTCGGCACCTGACTTTAGCCCGGAAAATTATGCAGAAGCAGCGCAAGGACTTTTACCGGCAGCCTTTTTCGTGGCATTTCTTGGGCTCATACAGGCTTCGGTCATTGCCCGAGCCATGGCTGAAAAATCCGGTCAACATATCGACGTTAACCAGGAGGCACTAGGACAAGGTATCGCCAACTTAGCAGGCAGCTTCTTATCCTGCTTCCCAAGTTGCAGCTCATTTAATCGAAGTGCCTCAAATTATGAAGCCGGAGCATATACTCCACTCTCTGCATTGATATCGGTACTCACATTAATCGTCATCATTATTTTTGCAACACCGGTCATTGCTCACATGCCGATCGCCGTTATGTCTGGGGTATTGTTACTGGTGGGGGCAGGACTGATCAAAAAAAATGATATTATTAAAGTATTCAGAGAAAACAAGGAAACCCGCCTTATATTTCTGCTGACATTTGTGGCGACAGTTTACGGCGGACTGGATCACGCCGTATTTTTAGGAATTATATTGTCCATCGTTTCCTATTTAAGAATCGTATCCAAACCTAAAATTGAATTATTACAAGGCCAGGCCGCCAAACAATATGTCCCCCAGTTCACGTTTCAGCCAACTGACAATCCTATGACAACTGAAAATATGAAAAAAGAGACGCATCAAACAGAAATACCTTACTTGATCAAAAATTTGATGTTACCCATCGAAGAAAATAACAGCTCATTCAATGAGTCGAAAATAAATATCGAAATACAAAATCCATTTGATCATGTCACTGTGCTACAAATTTCAGGCAGTCTTTTTTTTGGGTCTGCGCATCAAATCGAACAAACTTTCACAAATTTAAATAAGCAGGACTCAAGAAAATCAGATCTAATTATTTCTGCCGAAAATATACAATATCTGGATATCACAGGCGCAGAAATACTAAAAAGAGAAACTGAAAAACGTAAGATAAATGGCGCTCAAGTTTCAATCTGGTTGCGCAATCACAGCCTGGACAAAGTACTTGTAAGCAGCGGCCTGCTAAATGTCATCGGCAAGGATAATATATATTATATACCAACCCAATTGCCGTTAAGCCAGACACAACTTTCCAAGCAGCATTAATGAGACACGATAAATGAAACTAACACACTTGATACTTGGATTGCTTGTTTTATTATATACCAGTATGACATGGTCATTGGAGACACCTCGTTACAGACTGTTACTACAAGTCAGTGAAGATAGCCTGGATAAATTAAATCTGGCACTAAACAATGCAAAAAATGCCCAAAAGGAATTAGGACCAGAAAATATTGAAATAGAAATTGTTGTTTTCGGTCGTGGTGTACATACACTGAAATATTATACACCCACTCCGCTTTCAGGTAAGATTCGACAAGCCACGTATAATGGCATCCGCATCGTTGCCTGTGAAAATGCCATGCGCACACATCATCTTCGTCCGTCTGATATGTTACAAGAGGTCCGTTACGTCGCATCGGGCGTAGCTGAAATTATCGAAAAAGACACCCAAGGCTGGACCTATATTCGACCTTGATTTTACTATTGATGCAAAACTGATAGCGAATTCTATCATGAGATTTCATCTTGTCATTATTACGCTCTTTTACTTACCGCTGTTGTTAATTCCCGTAAGCTATGCAGGCAACGGTACGGTTACGCTGATTCATATGGGCGATATTCATGGACATCTTATGCCCCGCCCCAATATGCGCGAAGGTGAAGCCACACACAAATACAAGGTTGGTGGTTTGGCTTATCTATATAGCCAAATAAAAGCGATTCGGCAACAGAAACCCGAGAGCTTGTTAATAAACACCGGGGACACGATTCAGGGATCCGCCGAGGCCTTGTTTTCTATTGGAAAGCATATGGTGGACATACTCAATGAATTCAAAATTGACGCCTTTGCTCCGGGAAATTGGGATTTTCTATATGGCACAGATCGCTTCATTGAACTGTTCGCCGGAAACAAGCCTAAAACCAACTGGAATGCTATCGCTGCAAATTTATATTACACAACATTGTATGAATTCCCTGAATCGCCCTACCCCGAAAAAGCCGGACAACGAATTTTACCTGCGTACCTAATCAAAATGGTTGGCAATGTAAAAGTCGGTATCATTGGTCTAACAGCCGACAGAGGCCCCAAATTAGTCAGTCCTCATTTGATGGATGGTTTTTTTTTAAGCCCTGGAGAAGAGGAACTCCAGCAGGCCGTAAAAGTATTAAACGAAAAAGAGCATGTTGATTTGCTGGTCCTGATTTCGGAACGAGGTCTGGCAGCAAACCTGGATATGGTTGAGCGAATAAAGGGGGTTCATATTGTTTTATCCTCCGACATGCATGAAGAAACTCGAAAAGTATTACAGGCCTCTTCAGGCACCCTGCTAATCGAAGAAGGACAAGACGGTACGATACTGGGTGAAATCACCTTGACTGTTAAAAATAAAAAACTGATCGATTGGAAATGGACACCGCATTTTATTAATACCAGAGATCATCGTCCAGACAAATATATCCAAAATAAAATTGAAAATATCCGAAAATCATTTATTAACGGTCCGGAATTCACCGCTCATGTCAATCCGATTAATGCGACTGTACTGAGAACGCCGATTGATACCATCATCGGCTACACTAAAGTCCCACTACATCGTTCAAATTTTTCAGGCAGCAATTCCCTGCCGGCTGTGATCCAAGGCTCCTCGCATAATTTCCTGTCTGATGCTTTCAAGGCCTCGTGTGGTGCCGAAGTCGGCGTAATACGTGGATTTCGTTATGGTACACATATCGCCCCCGGACCAATCATGCTCGAAGATATTTACCATTACATACCCATCGGGCCACAAATCGCCTGTGGTGAAATATCCGGTGATGCCTTATGGCTGAGAGTGGAAAAGTCAGCTGAGAAGGTTTTATCAGGTTGGGTCACGCACTGGGGCGGTGGCTGGCTAATGGGCACATCAGGTATTACCTATGAGCTGGATCCGACGAATGAATATCGATCACGTGTCCGCAATATGCGTATCAATGGCGAACAAGTGGATACAGCCCGTATGTATACGGTTGCAGGCTTTTGGTTTATCGATCAAACAAATAAAATAAATGGTATCAAGGCACGAAATATTCGTTTATTAAAAGATGCATACGGTGGCGCAGTGGATGCTACCGAAATCGTAGCATATTATTTACAATCCCTACCAGGTAAAACCGTCAACCCAGAACAAAAACGGATTACTCTCATCAAACCACTACCTGCACCTATCGGAAGCAATAAAGAAATCCAGCCTTTAAAAGGCGCAAGACCTGTCAATTTGCAGAGCGATGAACCGTTTCCAGAGAAATCAACCGTACCTCGCTGCGCAACAATTAACGACTGCATAGAATCCACGCAACTCAAAAAATAAAGCCAAGAGTTATTGCACCCATTCCTTTGTACAAAATGGGTTATAAAAGAAGTCAAGACTAGCAATATATATTTATTAGAGGGAACCTTATAAAAAATCAACCATGCGGAAACAATAAATATCGAGTGCTTCGGATATAGTTTTAACGACAAACGCTATTTTCAACCTGAAACCATCGCTGTCCATCAACAAAGGTTCCGGATTCACCCTGGGCGTTCTGTCTGCTAAGCGTGGAGTTGGTTGTCGAGCCATCTTCCCACGTCAACAA
>Ga0316205_10003131_pt1 | contig 16055 bp, 14 predicted proteins | sample 3monthpyrite_MG_FD_204941 | JGI IMG/M metagenome (GOLD analysis project Ga0316205, IMG submission 204941) | Microbial mat bacterial communities from mineral coupon in-situ incubated in ocean water Damariscotta River, Maine, United States -... | ecosystem: Environmental > Aquatic > Marine >... | reverse complement strand
TGGAGAAAGTCGCTAAACGCAATCAACCGAAAGCGGTCAAACGCTAAAGCTTAGCCTAAATATGCAAAAAATCAGTTAAATCACAAAAGACACTACAACTCTGCTACATCATTTGTAAGTCTGCAAAAGCGTATTCACCAATCAGGTGATACGCTTTTTCCAAGTATTCAATTCGCAGCAAATATCCACGCATCTTCATTACATTCTACCGAATAACTTAAAATTAACGGTTTTTTTATAAAAATGTCCGAATATTGATAGTTTTTGTCAGAATATTGCTAACTATAGGTTCAAAAATTAAGCGATGATCTCAATTCAAGGGAACAAGTGCTATTTCTCCTGACTCAACGGATTAAATTAACTTCAAATTTAGTCAGTGATCTGCAGAATATAGCCATACGACTATCGGTGAATTCGAGGATAAAATGGAAATTAAGGAACTATCTACACGTTTAAAGCGCTTGGTACACGCACTAGAATCTGCGCCTAATAATATGGATTTATTCAAAGACTGCGTTGATTTATGCATGCGAGCAGGTGATTTCGAACAAGCTCAGCGTCTCGTTGAAAAAGCGCTAATTCATCATCCAAAAGAGCTTTGGATCCATGTTGAGCAGGCAAAGCTTCAATTGGTATTCGGACAATATAACCAAGCGATCAAGACTTTGAATTTTGTTAAAGAGCAGGGACTTTATACGCCAGATATTCTTTATTATTTAACCTGGGCTATGTTAAACCTTGAGCAATATATAAGCGTGATTGTCAATATTGCGCGATCTTATGAATTTATTGTTGAGTACCCGGCATTGATGCTTATTAAAGTGAGAGCCTTATACCATCTACAACAATTTGATGAAGCTCATAAAGAGCTCGATAATTACCTTAAGCTCGACGAAAATAATGCGGAAGCGCTAGGTTTGAAAGCCATGTTGTTACTGGATACGGCTAACAATAAACAAGCAAAGTATTATGCAGAAAAAGCCATCGAAATTTATCCTTATAATCAGGAGGCGTTAACAACGCTTTCAAGTATTGCATTAATTGAACAACAACCAAATAAAGTGCCTGTTTGTTTAGACTCTAAAAAAGAGCTGCCAGAGAGCTCTGGGCGATTCATGCTAAATCTAGGACAAATTCATTTGCTAAATAATCAATTTGATGAGGCAGAAAAGGCGCTTAAAGAGGCCGGTCTGTTAAATTCTGATGATATTGGAACTTGGCACACCTTGGCATGGGCAGAAATTTTACTTTATAAATTTGAAGAAGCGAAATGCTGTTTTGAGTATGCTTTGGAGCTCGACTACGAATTTTCAGAATCTTATGGCGGCTTAGCTGTGGTAGCCGCTTTGCAGTGCGATTTACAAACCGCTGAAAAATATAGGCAAAAGGCTGTTCAACTTGATCCTCACAGCGCTTCCGCTGAGTATGCTTTAACTCTTATTGAGGAAAAAAAAGGAGTAGCAACGAGTCAATTTAAGCAAAAAAACGACGTTATAGAAATAAGAGACCTTAACGATGAGCCATCTTCCTCATCGTTTCAACATCTGGAGCAGCTGGATCAGCAGGATGACTGTCTAGACTTGTTAATTGACAAGCATACGCTTCATTGAGATGTTTGCCCTTGGTTGACTTTCTGCAGGCTTTTTCTGTCTCTAGTTGATGAGATAAATACCGAATAAATGATGGTATTTAAAAATAATCGTCTTTCTGAGCATTTCGAGATCATTTTCAAAAATGTATCACATGCTAAACAATACTCCTTAGAATCTAAATCAAATATGGTATCATCTCAATTTAGGGCTGTGATCTTATGGGTCGGTCACTTTAGCGTGTTAATACGAATTTAACACTGTTTAGATGGTTAATTACTCAATCAATTTATAAAAACTATGGCAAAACTCTACTTTTATTATTCTTCTATGAATGCAGGAAAATCAACTGCATTATTACAATCCAGCTACAATTATCGTGAACGAGGGATGAACACCCTGGTTTTAGCGCCTCGATTAGACGATAGATATGCAGTCGGTAAGGTCACCTCAAGGATCGGCTTACAGACCGATGCGGCAACTTTTTCTGCTTCAGATGATATCAGCCAAGTGATTGCTGATAGTTTTAAAGAAAAACCTTTTAGTTGTGTGTTAATAGACGAAGCTCAATTTTTAACCAGAGAGCATGTTTTTCAACTGGGCAAAGTAACCGATGACATGAATATTCCTGTACTCGCTTACGGCTTGCGTACCGACTTTCAGGGGGAACCGTTTGAGGGAAGTAAATATTTGCTCGCTTGGTCAGACAACTTAAAGGAGCTAAAAGCGATCTGTCATTGTGGTAGTAAGGCCACTATGGTTTTGCGGCACGATGAAGAAGGCAATGTAATCAACGAAGGTTCACAAGTGGAAATTGGCGGAAATGACCGCTATGTGTCCGTTTGTCGGCAACACTTTAATGAAAGTTTTTATGGAAGTAACAACGACATTTGACCAATAACCAGCTAAACATAATTATTTATTGAAACAAAAATATCTATAGAAATGTAAATTCCAATTAACTAAAAGATTTAAACATTATGAAATCACCTTTCAGATCGGCTGTTATTTTTACAATGCTTTTAGCTTGTTTTTTGTCATCCGCTTTACAGGCGAAAGGTTTTGAGGATAAATTCCGTCAACTTGACGAGCTGTTACCAACGCCAAATAGTTATCGAACCGCGTCCGGTGCGCCGGGACACGAATATTGGCAGCAACGTGCAGATTATAAAATAAAAGTATCTCTTGATGATAAAAATCAGCGGCTTAAGGCTAGTGAGCAGATTACTTATTATAACAATTCGCCAGACACATTAACTTATCTTTGGTTACAACTCGATCAAAATCGCTTTAAAAAAGATTCTGATTTCAAGTTAACTAATCAGCCAGCGATAGCTAAAAAATCAGACAAGCCGAGTAAGTCTACATTCAAAAATTTTAGAACGATGGTCGAAAGCTCTAAATTTGATGGTGGTTTTTCTATACTAAAAGTAACTAACTCAAATGGTAAAAAGCTTCATCATGTGATCAATAAGACCATGATGAGAATTGATTTGCCAAAAAAATTAAAATCAAATCAATCTTTTCAATTTAATATCGAATGGAATTATCAAATTCAAGAGCAAAAAGTATTGGGTGGGCGCTCTGGATTTGAATTTTTTGAAGAAGATGGTAATTATCTTTACGAAGTTGCTCAGTGGTTTCCGCGAATGGCGGCCTATTATGATGTTTATGGTTGGCAACATAAGCAGTTTTTAGGCAGAGGAGAATTCACCTTAGAATTTGGCGATTACGATGTTGAAATCACCGTGCCTTCCGATCATATTGTGGCTGCCACGGGTACGCTAGAAAACTCTAATTCTGTTTTATCTAGCACTCAACTTAAGCGATTGAAAAAAGCAAAAACATCTATTAAGCCAGTGGTAATCGTTACTCAAAAAGAAGTGGAAGAAAAAGAAAAACATCAATCTAAAAAAACTAAAACCTGGCGCTTCAAAGCAAAGAATGTTCGAGATTTTGCTTTCGCGAGTAGCAGAAAATTCATTTGGGATGCGCAAGGATATAAAGCGGGTGATACCGATACAATGGCGATGTCCTATTACCCCAAAGAAGGCAATCCGCTTTGGGAAAAATATTCTACTGAAGCTATCGTACATACTTTAGAGCATTATAATAAATACAGTTTGCAATATCCTTACCCCATCGCTATTTCCGTGAATGGTCCGGTTGGCGGTATGGAATATCCAATGATTTCTTTCAATGGTCCTAGACCAGTAAAAGATAAAAAGACCGGTGATCTGACTTATTCTCGGCGAACAAAGTATGGACTTATCAGCGTGATTATTCACGAAGTTGGTCATAATTATTATCCGATGATCATTAATTCCGACGAAAGACAATGGACGTGGATGGATGAAGGTTTAAATACTTTTGTTCAGTTTTTGGCTGAGCAGTCGTGGGAAGAAAAATATCCTTCTCGGCGGGGACCTGCACGCAAAATTGTCGAATATATGAAAAGCAAAAATCAAGTGCCTATCATGACAAATTCTGATTCAATTTTGCAGTTTGGTAACAATGCCTATGGTAAACCCGCAACCGCGTTAAATATTTTACGTGAAACCATTATGGGGCGAGAGTTATTTGATTTTGCATTTAAAGAATATGCGGAACGGTGGAAGTTCAAACGACCAACGCCTGCGGATTTCTTTCGAACCATGGAAGATGCTTCTGGAACTGATTTGGATTGGTTTTTTAGAGGCTGGTTTTATACTTCGGATTTTGTTGATATTTCGATCGATAAAGTGACTCAGTATGAGGCGCTGTCTCAAGATCCGGAAAAGGATAAACCATGGAAGCGTACCCAGGATGAAAGCAAACCGGATGATATTTCTGATATCCGAAATAAAGGAATACCAAGGCGTGTTGATGATAGAAAGGAATTATTGGACTTTTACAACGAGCATGACGAATTCACTCCTACTAATGCTGAGCGAAATAAATACAATAAGGCTTTTGAAGCTTTGGAAAAATGGCAACAAGAACTGTTAATGAAAGGCGGCAGTATGACTGTGATGGACTTTTCTAATCACGGTGAATTAGTTATGCCAATTATTTTAAAGCTCACTTACACAGACAAGAGTGTCGAGCATCTTAAAATCCCTGCTGAAGTATGGCGACGAAACTCAAAAAAAGTTTCAAAACTATTGATTAGAGACAAAATTATCAAGGAAATTGAAGTTGATCCATACTGGGAAACAGCTGATATCGATGTTAGCAACAATTACTGGCCTGCTAGAATAATCAAGTCGCCATTAGAGATATTTGAAGAGAAAAAAGATAATATGATGAAAGACTATCAGCAAGAATTGAAACCAATTAATGATGAGCCGGAGCATAAAGAAGGCACTGGAAACCAATGATGTTTAGGTTTTTCTGCGGATTGTTTTTCTTAAGCGCGCAATCTTTTATTGTAAACGCTCATACTTATTATGAGGGTCTAACCGATATTAAGGTCAATATTTCTGAACGACGAGTAGAAATAGTTCATCGATTTACTACCCATGATCTTGAAATATTTTTATCGAAAAACTTGTATAAATCAATTACAGCTGACGCACCAAGATATTCAGGCTATCTTGAACAATATATCAATCAATCATTTACTCTGAAAAAAGAAGAATCGATATTAAAGCTGGAGTGGGTTGGTATAGAAAACGGTATTAGCGAAACAATCATTTATCAGGTTGTTTCGGGGTTAACAGATTTATCTGGTGTAGAGGTTAAAAATAAAATTCTAACCGGTTTTTATCCGAAACAAGTTAATCGGATCAATTATAAAGATCAGAAGCTATCAGGTACATTGATTTTTGAGAAAGGTGGCACTCAAAAAATCAAATAAACATAAGTTCTTATTTCCATTTATTAAATTCAATGAAAAATATCAATAAAAATATAATCGCTTTAGGTTGGGTCAGTTTTTTTACTGATATGGCTTCAGCGATGCTGGTTCCAATTATCCCAATTTTTGTTGTGAGTGTATTACAAAGTGGAGCCGATAAGTTAGGTGTTATTCTAGCTGTATCAAGTTTTATTTCCTACTTTTTGCGTTTTTTTACAGGCTATATCGCCGAGAAAAATAAACTGGTAAAGCCACTTATGGTGATAGGTTATGTGATTTCAGCAGTTTGTAAACCACTGTTTTTCTGGAGTTATACTTGGCAGTCTGTAGCGGCTCTGCGAGGAATAGAGCGAATAGGTAAGTCTATTCGTACCGCACCAAAAGATCTGATGATTAGTCATTACTCCGAAGTTAAAAAGAGTGGGCAGAGTTTTGGCTTTCATAAAATGATGGACATCAGTGGTGAGTTAACTGGGATTTTAGTAGTCTTCATCTTATTCTATTTCTATTCAAGTAGTGAGGCGCTTATTAGGCAGATTTTTATCTACACCGCAATACCGGGGCTGATAGCGGTGTTTATTATGGCGTTTTTCGTACAGGATATTACTTATCATAAGAAAGAGAAAGCTGAATTTAAATTTGCAAGACAAGATCGAAAATTGCTAGTCCCGATGATGTTTTTCTTTTTGTTTACGTTTTTTATTTTTGAGGAATCTTTTTTTATTCTAAGGAGTAAAGAACTTAGTTTCAGTTTAACTTTGATCCCTTTATTAGTCTTGGTCAGTAAATTAACGCAAACGTTAGTCAGTTATAAAATCGGACTATTAGTTGATCAACACGATCACAAAAAGATGATGGCTGTTGCATACTTGAGTGGAATTATCTCACTCAGTTTATTTATTAGCGGCGAATCATGGCTGATTTGGATTGGTTTTGCTGTGTATGGGTTTTATTGTGTTAGTAGTTTGAATATTTTACGCGCGTTGATTTCAGAGCAGGCAAGTCAAACGGGAGGTATGTTTGGTGTGTTTTATGCGGGAATGGCAATTTCTCTTGCATTGAGCGCGTTAGTTTTCGGACACTTTTGGGAAGCCTATGGTGGGCAAACAGCCTTGACGGTTTCCTTGGCTGGTAGCAGTGTTTTATTGGCTATTTATCTGATTTATTTATTTTTTGTAAACAAACTTCATAAAATGAAATGAATGCGCGCGCAAAGTTCTCTGGCGATTTTTTATCCAAATTAAAATACAGAGACGGCTCGATCAATTCTGCTTCCATCATTGCAAATTCATCATTGTGTCGTACAAAATCAAGTCTTGCATATAAAGTGGCATAAGGAATTTTATTAAGCGCATGTTTTGCGGTTTGCATTAGTTTATCTTCAGGAATAATTGAGGCTAGTTGTCCACCGTGCTCTTCTTGGACTCTAAAGTCATCCGATTTTGGTGTCTTTAATATAGCGTGACTGTATTGATTATTAAAGAAGAACAATGAAAACTCACCTTCGTCTATAATAGCTGGCATAAAAGGTTGGATCATAAATTCACGCTCTGTAAAGCTAGCCTTTAAATTAGCTTGTTCAAAATTTTTACCTTTTAGGTTTAGTCGATAAGTATCATCTGCATTTGCACTAATACAAGGTTTGATAATTAAATTTGAATTATTGAAAATCTCCGACGCGGATTGGAGTGCTTTTTCAGAGTAATTATTTTCCCATATCGTTGGAACGATAGGGACTCCTTGTTTTTCTAGTTCAGCTAAATAAAGTTTGTTAATGTTCCAATGAACAATATCTAAACTGTTCATTAATATGGCGCTTGATTTATTAATCCTATCTAATACAGTAAGAAATTCGTCACAGTGATCTTGGTAATCCCAGCAAGAACGAATAATCACTGCGTCAAAATCATTCCAGTTGATATCTTTATTACGCCATGAGATCTCATGTGTTTTCCAATCAAGGTGAGCCATTGGTATTTCTAACAATGAATCATAACAAACGAAGTCATCTAGGTTATCCATTGTCAATATTACGCAATTTTTCATTGGTCATTCTCATCTTTTGTTGAATGCAAGTTTCGGTGAAAGTTATACGCTTCTTCCAATTGGTTCTGATTGAATACTTTTATCCCATTTTTTCTTAGTAATTTTGTGGTAATGCCTTCGCCTGAGATTTTTTTGCCTTGAAAACTTCCGTCATAAATAATGGAGCTACCACAAGATGGACTGTTTTCAGTCAAAATCGCCATTTTAATATTTTTGCTCTGACATATCCGCAAAGAATTTTTTGCGCCCAGACAAAACTGTGTTGTGACATCGGCATTTTTTATGTCAACTATTTTGATCAAGTTGTTGTTCGACTGTTGTATTTCTGCGGGGGAGCGGGGGATGGGCAAGCCGCCAGAAACTTCTGGGCAGATTGAAATCAGCAAGTCTTGTTTCATCCAGTTTTTCAAAATGGGATGTTCGATCAATAAATCGCCGCCATCGTAACGAACTTTTTCGCCTAAAAGGCAGGCACTGATTAATATATAACTAGTTTGCAAAACGAGTTTTCCTTGAGAAACATTGATAGTAATATTGTTTTGACAAGATTATACGGCTTAAGAGTAGTAATTCTAAGGAAAACGAGACCGAAATTTTATTCAGCTGCTTGATATGCGACTCTTTGATGGGAGTCGTTAGGCAGTTTCTTCGTTGTAAAGTAGTGAAACGGGTGATAGTGGCAATATACTTTAGATTAAGTATTTCTTTTAAGCGAGCTGAAAACGGCTAACAACACTATTTAATTTATCTGTCAGACGACTAAGATTGTTGCTCGCAACCATGATCTGATTTACATTTGTAGCATTGGATTCGGATATACTGCTGATATCTGTAATATTACGATTAATTTCCTCTGCGACGACTGTTTGTTGTTCCGCAGCAGTAGCTATCTGAGTATTCATATCATTAATAGTACTAACTGAAGTCGTGATTGTCTGTAACGACTCTTCTGCTCTGTTGGCGTGATCGACCGTTTGTTTTCCTCTAGTACTACTCTGTTCCATGCTAGTAACCGCATTGCGGAAACCTGATTGTAGTTTTTCGATCATATTTTGAATTTCATTGGTTGATTTTTGAGTACGACTGGCGAGCGTTCTTACTTCGTCGGCAACTACTGCGAATCCTCGCCCTTGTTCGCCTGCTCGAGCAGCCTCTATTGCGGCATTTAAAGCAAGTAGGTTGGTCTGATCTGCAATACCACGTATAACATCTAATATACTACTAATCGCGTCGCTGTCCTTACGGACTTCATCAATAACATTACTAGCATTTTCTACTTCATTAACAAGCTGCTTGACGGAACTAATGGTTTCATTGACGACGACCTGACCATTGTTGGCTCCAGTATCTGTATTCTGCGCAGCATCTGCTGCATTACTCGCATTGCGCGCGACTTCTAAAACAGTCGTAGACATCTGGTTCATCGCAGTCGCCACTTGCCCAACACTCGATTGTTGTTCTTGAACTCCAATTAAGGTCGATTGAGTCACTTTTACCATCTGTTGGGCAGATGCATCGAGTTGTCCAGAAATGGTATTGATGAGTTGAATGATTTCTCGCAATTGAATTGTGGTCTCATACATAGAACCTTGTAATTGACCTATTTCATCGGTTGAGGTGACACTGATGTCATTGGTTAAATTACCTTCAGCAATTTGTTTTAAATTGGTGACCACTGTAGCAAGTGGTTTGAGTATATAGTTCATATAATAATATAAACCTAAGGAAGCTAGAATTACTATGAGTAGTGTAAGACCGTAAGAAAGTAACTTGGTGTTTTCTTGTATTGTATATTGTTCTGTGTAGTCTTGAGTATTTACAAAGTGAGCTATGGCTTTATTTTGAACATTAAAAATGGGAAATGTCGTTACTGCTTCAGTTTGATCGCCAGTATCACTTGTCTGAAAACTGCTTTGACCCAATGGTGGTAGCTCTACACTTAGTCGTGCGAAATATTTCTCTGTCGTACTGTATTCTATATCACTCGATTCGCTAACGATGCTGACTTCTGATTCGTCATTGTTTTTGAAATCAGCTATGGCATCCTGCAGATCGCGTGCATAGATACCGATACCAATTAGTTTTCCGCGTTTTGTTAGTGGAAAAGCGATCATAGCGACAAGGCGTCCATCATCATCACGCTCAATCCCTCGTATGATTTTTCCGCGTTCAATAGCTTGTTTTACGATAGTTTTTTTTGTTTTCCCGCTATATGAGTTAGGGGCTGAAAACATCACTTCGCCATCAAGAGCGATCAATTGCATACGAGACACGATATTTGATGTAGACAGCAGATTAAAAGTGGTAGTAGCACTTTCCATTAACGCTACCTTGTCGTTACTAACCAGCGCAGCACGTGTGGCACGATCTCTGACCAGTGTAGAGGTACTTGGAAGCATTTTATCCATCTGGCTTGAAATGATTTTTTGCCAGAGCGCAGATTTCCCTTTAATATTGTCATTTGAGTACATCTTAGTGATGCTGTTTTGGGTTGTCAGATTCGTTACAAATTGGGTGGTTGAAACCAGCAATGTAACAAGAACTGCGCCGATGGTCACTTTCAGACGTATACTAAGTTTCATAGAACACTTCCTATATTTCGCTTGCTCTACTCTACTGGATAATTGGCGGCCTTCCATGCAGGAAAACCATCGCGGAAGTAGTAAACTTTTGTGTATCCCCAAGTCACGGCTTTGGCAGATGCCTTAGCACTGCGCAAACATTTCTCGCCGTTACAATAGATAACCACTTCTTGATTTTTTTGAATCTCTTTGCCCATACTAGCTTCATTAAACTGTTTTTTCAGTTCTATATGGACTGCATCAGGAATACGTCCAGCATTCCAATCTTTGTCTGAACGTACGTCAAGAAAAATAACACCTTTGTCGAATAGGGCTTTCGCTTGAGTCGCATCAACATACGTTGTATCAGCAACACTGGTTGGTGAAAGTTCATCTGCGGCTTGAGTGAAAGTAATAAATACAAAACCAATTAAAGTAATGAGTAGCTTGGATATCGAGTTACGCATTTTAAACGTCTCCTTAAGTTAATAAATCATAATAATGTGCCAATAAAACGGAATCAGTCAAAAATCTTATGGAAGTTAGCTAACTTCTGAAGTTTGAGTATCAGCTTATGTCATAGCAGAACCAGACAAATTAATAACTATCGTCAGTACTAACGGTAGTATATAGATGACAGTTATGTAGTCTTTTTTTATTTATTAAATGTTTACGCATGGATTAGGTATAATGATACGCAAAATTCACCACACACATGTTAGCTGAGACACTCAAAATGGGCATCGAACAAACCTTATTGAACCGTGGTAACTCTGTTTGTGAGCTCTGTAGCTCCGATCAAAACCTCTCCGTTTATGAAATCCCGCCTACCGATGGTGCCAACTCAGATAAATCCATATTAGTTTGTGAAGTTTGTAAATCGCAAATTGAAGGTCAATCTGAGCTCGATACCAACCATCATTGGCGCTGCCTAAACGACAGTATGTGGAGCCAAGTTCCAGCGGTACAAGTAATGGCTTGGAGAATGTTGAATCGCTTAAAGTCAGAAAATTGGGCGCAAGATATGTTAGATATGCTGTATCTTGACGATGATTTAGTGGAATGGGCAAAAGCCGATGGTGGTGATGAAGCCAGTGCGGATGGTCCGACTTTGGACAGCAATGGCGCGGTATTGCAAGCAGGAGATACGGTGACTTTAATTAAGGATCTAGTGGTCAAAGGCGCTAATTTTACTGCAAAACGCGGAACAGCTGTACGTAATATCTCGCTTACTGGCAATCCGGAGCAAATTGAAGGGCGTGTTAACGGTACCCGAATCGTGCTGTTAAGCTGTTTTTTAAAGAAATCAACCTAGTTTTACTTGCAGTGAAAACATTGTAAAATTAAACCTTTACACAACTTAAATTAAACAGGGACAAGAAAATGAAAACATTATCCTTAGTGAAAGCTAGTTTACTACTTTTTATTGGACTACAGATTATCTCTCAAAATGTGGTCGCAGATGATAACTTAACTAAATTCGCCAATGGCAAACACCGAAGTGAAAAAAATATTGCCAGAAATGAGTTTAGGCATCCTGTAAAAACACTTGAGTTTTTCGGTATAAAACCAACTATGACTGTTGTTGAAATTTCTCCAGGAGGTGGCTGGTATGCAGAGATACTGGCACCTTATTTAAAGGACAAAGGTCAATATATTGCCGCCGGTTACGATCCTGACTCAAAAATAAAATACTACAGCAAAAATGCTAAAAGATTGGCAGACAAACTGGCTGCTGATCCAACACATTTTGGCGAAGCAAAATTATCAGTGCTGCAAGCTCCCGATAAATTAGATTTTGCGCCAGAAAATTCTGTGGATATGGTGGTCTCATTTCGTAACACTCATAACTGGGCGAGTAGCGGACATGCTGAAGCGGTATACGCGGCAATTTATAAAGCGGTAAAGCCCAACGGGATTTTTGGACTTGTTCAACATAGAGCCGGTGCTCATAATCCAAAAGATACCAGTGGAAAATTAGGCTATTTAAAGCAAACGGATATTATTGAAATGGCGACAAAAGCTGGTTTTAGATTGATCGAACATAGTGAAATCAATGCCAATCCAAAAGATAAAAGGGATTACAAAGACGGTGTTTGGACGCTACCACCGAGTTATCGACTTGGAGATAAAGATCGCGAAAAATATAAGGCAATTGGCGAAAGCGATCGCATGACGCTTAAGTTTGTTAAACCCGCGTTAAAGTAAATATTTCAGGTATTTTAAAACCATAATACGAGGAGATTGGAATATCTTTTCAATCGCTTCGTTATGGTTTCCAATCTGCGTTAGATATCAAACTGGTCAACGAAATAAATCTTTTTTCATTTCTCAGATCAATTATTTAAAAATTAGCTGTAAGTTATTTGAATTTTATTCGACTAACTAATTTTAAAACATGCGTCACAAATATTCATTGTTAGGAGAATGTTCAATGAGAAGACTTATCGCGGTCTCCATGTTGTTGGCAACGCCGCTTTTAATGGCGGTAACAACAGAAAAAGTCACCATGGGAAAAATGGAGTTAGACTATTGCCATATTCCTAATTACTCTCAAGAAGTTTTGTGTGGCGAATATTCAGTTTATGAAGATCGAGTCGCAGCAAAAGGGCGAAAAATTGATATCCAATTTGCAGTCGTACCATCAATCACCGAAGCGAAAGAGCCCGATCCGCTAGTGTTTTTTGCAGGTGGACCAGGTCAAGGAGCCCGTGACATGGGCGGGTTTATCCAAGTGGCATTCGCAGAAATACGTGAAAATCGTGACATTATTTTGATTGATCAACGTGGTATGGGTAAGTCTCATTCACTTGCTTGCGAACAACCAAAAGATCAACCGCTGTCTTTGACTAACGAAGAGCAAGAAAAATTTACCCGAGAAATTTTACAAAAATGTTTAACCGAATTAGATGCTGATGTAACTAAATACACCCAAGATTTAGCTAATGAAGATATTAATGAAATAATTACTGCGCTCGGATATGACAAAGTGAACCTTTATGGTGTGTCATGGGGAACGCGCTCAGCCTTGTTGTATGCTAATCAATTTCCCGAACAAATTAGAACGGTCATAATGGATGGCAATGCGCCACTCGAAAACAAAGTACCCTTGTATGCAAATGAAGATGCCGAGCGCGCTTTGCAAACTCTTTTTAAAGATTGCGCTACCAGTAAAGATTGCCAAAAAGCTTTCCCATTATTAGAAAAGGATTTTAATCAAGTACTAGCTGATTTTGGCGAGAACGGATATGAAGTGACCATGAACGATGCCAACACAGGTAAAGAAATCACTTTTACAATTACTCGAAGCGCTTTTGTTAATGCTGTTCGTAGCATTCTCTATTCGCCAGATTTTAGCCGCTTGCTGCCTATTATTATCCGACAAGCGAAAGACAGGGACTTTAGGGCGATATCTGGTCTAATGGCGGCATTTGGTGATGGTGGTATGGCGATGGGCGCGCAAATGAGTGTGTTATGTTCTGAAGATTATTCTCGGATCACTAATGAAGCGATTGCATTAGAAACCAGCAAAGGTTTTGTAGGCAATGCTTTTATCAATTATTTTACCAATGCGTGTAGTGTTTGGCCTAAAGCGCCGCTACCAGAGATTTATAAACAAAAGTTAACATCTAATGCACCAACATTGATTCTGTCTGGAGCGATTGATCCGGTTACACCAGGTCGGTGGGGGGAAAAAATGATGGAGTTTATGACTAATTCAAAACATCTGGTTGCAGCAAATACAGGTCACAATGTAGCGCCGAGAGGGTGCGCACCTAAATTAATGGATCAACTAATCGATCAAGGAAATTTAGATAACATTGACGGAAGTTGTTTAGATGATTTAACCCGACCGACATTTTTTATTGATGGTAATGGACCATCGAGTGAAGTGAAAATCGTCGATAACGATCCTGAAGGTTCAAACCCGACGATGGAAGAGCAAAACAGCAAGGAGAAATCAAATGATTGAAGTACAAAATCTTTGCAAAAGCTTTGGTGAAGTGGCAGCAGTTGACGGAGTATCTCTTCAAGCCAATGACGGTCATATTACCGGTCTGTTAGGTCCGAATGGAGCAGGTAAGACGACCACACTAAGAACGCTTTATGGATTGCAAAAGCCGAATAGTGGGCACGCGTTTATCGATGGAACGGATGTCAGTAAAGATATTGTTTCTGCGGCGGCTAAGATGGGAATTTTTCCGGACAGCATCGGATTATACGACCGCTTAACCACGCGGGAACACTTAGAGTTCTATGGCGAAATGCACGGTTTTTTCGGAAAAGAATTGGATACGGCGATTAGTCGAACCCAAGAATATTTTGATATTAAAGATTTATTAGATCGTCGCTGCAAAGGTTTTTCTCACGGGCAGCAAATGAAAGTGGCGTTATCAAGGGCGTTAATTCATAGCCCTAAAAATCTTATTTTAGATGAGCCGACAAACGGTTTAGATGTGATGAGTATTCGAATGTTGCGCGATCTTTTAAGGCGTTTGCGAGACGAAGGAAAATGTATTTTATTTTCGAGTCACGTTATGCAAGAAGTTTCAGCGCTGTGCGATCATATTTATATTATGGCTGATGGCAAAGTCGTTGCGCAAGGTACGCCTGAGCAACTTTGCGAGCAATCTGGAGAAGAATCCTTGGAAGATGCATTTGTGAAATTAATTGGTACAGATGAGGGGATAGCGCTATGAACCGATTAAAAGCGGTATTCAAAAAAGAATTTAAAGATAGTATGCGAGATCGGCGTGCATTGATGATGTCGATGTTGCCTGCGTTGTTAGCGCCGATTTTAATGACTTTTATGTTTCATATGTTAGCAAAAAATGTGGTTTCTACAGAAGAACTCACCGTGCAAGTTATGGGAAAGCATAATGCACCTGATTTGATAAATTATTTGAAAGATAAAGATATCAACTTTAAGGATTATACTGGCGTACCTAAATTAGATATACAGTCAGAAAAAATTAAATTGGTGCTAGAAATTCCCGATGATTTCGCTGAAAAATTTTCTAAATCGGAACCTGCGACAATTTATTTACATAGTGACGGCTCATTAAAAAAATCACAAGCAGTCGAACGTAGATTGAATAGACTCATCCAAAGTTATGGTGCTACCATTGGTTCGATGCGTTTGATGATTCGAGGTGTTAATCCAAATATTGCCAGAGCGGTTTCAGTTAAAAATAAGGATTACTCTACGGACGCTAGTCGAGCAGGACAAATTCTAGCTGGACTGCAGATGATCATTTTAATGGCTGCGTTTTTTGGAAGCGCTCCAACGGCAATCGATACCACCGCAGGCGAACGAGAAAGAAAATCTCTAGAGCCTCTATTGGTTCATCCTCTATCATCGTTGCAAATTTTATTGGGGAAATATTTTACAGTGGTAAGTTTCGGTTTTATTGCTACCATTATATCCGTCACTATGACGGCAATTGCGCTGGATTTTGTTTCGTTAAAATCGCTTGGTGTTGATCCAAAATTAACAATGAACATGCAATTAAATATCGTACTAATGTTGATCCCGATGGCACTACTCGCTGCCTCGTTACAGATGTTGACATCTTTGTTTGCGAAATCTTTCAAAGAAGCACAAAGTTATTTAGGTTTTATCAGTTTTATACCGATGGCTACAGTGTTTGCTACAATGATTGGCGGCGCAAAAGGAGCGAGTTGGATGTATTTAGTTCCGGTGCTCGGGCAACAGCAATTATTGTCAGAAGTACTTAGAGGTGAAGGAATGGATTTCGCTCATTTTGTGACTATCTCTGGTATAACGATTGTTTTGACTTTATTTGTTGTGCTTGTCCTAGCAAAATTACTACGAAGCGAAAGAGTCGTTTACGGTGGTTAAGTTTTTAGCCTCCCCCTTTGAGAAGGGGGATTGAGGGGGATTTAAAATTAGTGTGAATCTAAACTCTTAAGTTTCGGTTTGTAAATAAAAGACTAAAAAACAAATCCCCTCTAACTCCCCTTCCCAAAGGGGAGGACTATAGTGGCAAATTATAATAT
>Ga0316205_10003130_pt1 | contig 16056 bp, 12 predicted proteins | sample 3monthpyrite_MG_FD_204941 | JGI IMG/M metagenome (GOLD analysis project Ga0316205, IMG submission 204941) | Microbial mat bacterial communities from mineral coupon in-situ incubated in ocean water Damariscotta River, Maine, United States -... | ecosystem: Environmental > Aquatic > Marine >... | reverse complement strand
TCATGCGTTGGGAAAGCATGCGTTGACGCCCAGCCATGTTCACACGGCGCGCCGCTTCAAGTGCGGCAATTTCGTCTGCCAGCACCGGGCTAACTAAGGTAACTTCAGATACGAGCAAAGCTGCCAAGGACAATACTTTAACCAAGTTCTTCTTCATCTATTTCTCCAAAATAATTCTTTGGCAATCAAGCCTGTTCCTCAAACGGGTCAACCGGTTCCCAGTCATCGTCCATATCATCCGAGTCAATAGGGACAATACCTTCATTGCCGAAATCAGCGACTTGATCTGTGACAATGTTTCGGATCTCAGCACCGGAAAAGGCCTCAAAAACCGCCGATACCAGCGGATGGGCCCTTACCTGCGCCTGTAAACCCGCCAAATGGGCGTCGTTGCGCTCTTCAATCGTGCTTTCTTCACTTTCGGAAACCAGGCTGATTCCCCAGCGTGCGCCGGTCCAGTTTTCCAACCGGGCTTTGAGGCGGGTCACAAATTCGGGGGTCATATTTGCGGCGGGGGCAAATTCGATGCGGCCCGGGGCGTAGCTGACCAACCGGATGTGTTTTTCAACCTCGACCAGAAGCTGAAGGTCCCGGCGGGACTTGATCAAGGCGAGCACATCCGTGAAGCTGGCGAACTGCGCCAGCGATGGCGCGGCGCTGGAGGTTGTGCCTGCCGGAGGGGCGCTTTCGCCGCGCGCTGGAGCGGGGGCGTTTGCCGGAGGCGTGGCATCCTTCAGACGCCGCACCAAGTCCTCCGGCGCGGGCAGATCAGCAATATGGGTCAGGCGAATTATCGCCATTTCAGCGGCCATCATCGCGTTGGGAGCAATCGCCACCTCCTCCAATGATTTGAGCAGCATTTGCCACATGCGGGTGAGCGCCCTCATCGGCAGGTCAGCCATTATCCGGCCACGGTTGCGCTCGTCGGGCGAGATCGTCGGGTCATCCACTGCCTCGGGCGAGATTTTCACAACACTGATCCAGTGGGTGACCTCGGCAAGGTCACGCAACACCGCCATCGGGTCGGCACCATGGGCATATTGGGAGGAAAGCTCGGCCAGCGCCCCGGCGGCGTCGCCTTTCATTATATGGTCAAAAAGATCAAGCACGCGGCCACGGTCGGCCAGCCCGAGCATGGCCCGCACCTGCTCGGCTGTGGTTTCACCGGCGCTATGGGCAATGGCCTGATCGAGCAGCGACAGGGCATCGCGGGCCGAGCCTTCGGAGGCGCGAATAATTAGCGCCAACGCATCATCCGCGATTTTTGCCTGTTCCGAACCGGCAATGCCGCGCAGGAACCCCGCCATCACCTCCGGCTCTATCCGGCGCAGATCAAAGCGCTGGCAGCGGGAAAGCACCGTCACCGGCACTTTACGGATTTCGGTAGTGGCGAAAATGAATTTCACATGCTCGGGCGGCTCTTCCAGCGTTTTGAGCAGGGCATTGAACGCGTTGGTCGAAAGCATGTGCACTTCGTCGATGATATAGACTTTGTAGCGGGCCGAGGCGGCACGATAGCGCACCGAGTCGATGATCTCGCGAATATCGCCGACACCTGTCCGGCTGGCCGCATCCATTTCCAGCACATCCACATGGCGGCCCTCGGAAATGGCCACGCAGGCCTCGCACTTGCCGCAAGGCTCGATGGTCGGGCCGCCTTTGCCGTCGGGCCCCGTGCAATTCAGCCCTTTGGCAATAATGCGCGCCGTGGTGGTTTTACCAGTGCCGCGAATGCCTGTCATAATGAAGGCATGCGCGATACGCTCCGCTTCAAAAGCGTTTTTCAGGGTGCGGACCATGGCCTCCTGACCATAAAGATCCTTGAAGGTTTCGGGGCGGTATTTGCGGGCCAGAACCTGATAGGACCGGCCGGATGTTGGGGCATCATTCATGGCGGTGATCATAGGCAAACAGGTGAGGAAAAGCGAGGGGTTTTCGGCGCTGGATTTGCACAGGTTTATCGCTTAGCCTTGCGGCAATGAACCGGAGCCCGCCATGCCAGACCCGAAGTTTCCGCCCTATAAAGCCATCCCGCTGCCGCCACAGCCTTTGCGCAGTGATGCCGAAATGGTTGCAGATTCCGCAGATTATCTGGCCAAAATGTCCCGCCGCCACACGGTGCGGGAGTTCAGCCCGCGCACGGTGCCGCAAGCGGTGATCGAGCACTGCATTGCCACAGCGGGGCGTGCGCCAAGCGGGGCCAATCAGCAGCCGTGGCATTTTGTGGCGGTTCGAGACCCGGCGCTCAAAGCCGAGATTCGGGCGGCGGCGGAAGGTGAGGAAGCGGCGTTTTATGCCGGTGGCGGCGGTGATGAATGGTTACAAGCGCTGGAGCCACTGGGCACCGGCGTGGAAAAACCGCACCTGACGACCGCGCCGTGGTTGATCGTAATATTCGCCCAGCGCTATGGCTCGCGCGCGGATGGCAGCCGCTATAAGCACTATTACGTGCCTGAATCAGTTGGTATCGCCACCGGATTTTTGATTTCGGCGCTGCATTTGGCCGGGTTAAGCAGCCTGACCCACACCCCCAATCCGATGAAATTCCTCAACAAGCTGCTTGGCCGGCCGGTATCTGAAAAACCGGTGATGATCCTCGTGGTCGGCCATCCGGGCGAGGATGCCAGCTTTCCGGCGGCGTCGGCTGTGAAAAAGCCGTTGGGCGAGGTATTGTCAGTGCGCTAGTGCATATGGTCGCAAGAGTAGTTGAACCTGACGCGCGCACAAGGTAAGCCCTGTGCAGCAAAGAAAGAGACCAGATGGCGCCGCGCAAACATAAAAAACCCGAATGGATTGTTGAAAAGGAACGCGCCAAACGTGGCGATGCCGCCGAAACGATATGGCTGTTCGGCCTGCACGCTGTGCGTGATGCCCTGCAAAATCCCAAGCGCGAAAAACTGCGCCTGATGGTTACAAAAAATGCTGCCGACAGGCTGGGCGAGGCGATCACGCATTCCGCTATCGAGCCGGAGGTGGTTGACCCCCGAAATTTCAACCCGCCGCTCGATGCGCAATCGGTGCATCAGGGTGCGGTGCTTGAAGTGCGGCCGCTTAACTGGGGCTCGGTTTCGGAACTGTGCGCGCCGCAGGATGAAGCGCCTCTGCTGGTATTGCTGGACCGCGTGTCGGACCCGCATAATGTCGGGGCGATTTTGCGCTCGGCCGAAGTATTCGGGGCGCGGGCAGTAATAGCCCCACACCGCCATTCGGCACCCGAAACCGGCGCATTGGCCAAAACCGCTTCTGGCGCGCTGGAGCGCCAACCCTATATGCGGGTGCCTAATCTGGCCAAATCAATGAACGCCTTGCGGGAAATGGGTTATTTCATTATCGGGCTGGATGGCGAGGCCGATATGACCCTGACCCAAGCGGTGGCCGACCTGCCGAATGTGCCGCTGGCACTGGCGCTGGGTTCGGAAGGGCCGGGGCTGCGGGAGTTGACCAAAAAAACCTGTCACCGCATTGCCAAAATTCCTTTTGCCGGTGATTTCGGCTCGCTCAATGTGTCCAACGCTGCCGCCGTGTCGCTCTATGCCGCCAACAGCTGGAAGCAGGCGTTTTAGGCTCACGTTTGCTCACAACCTTGTAACGTGGCTGGATAGGTTTGGAAGAAGCCGGTAAGCTCGGGGCAAAAGGAGCCAGATATGATCACCCGTCGCACTGCACTTGCCACAATGGCAGCCACCATTGCCCGCCCGGCATTCGCCAGCCAGCCCAGCATTTATAAGGGCAGTAATAATGTGGCCGTAAATGGCTATGACGTGGTCAGCTATTTCACCGAATCGCGCCATGTGCAGGGCAACGCCGCGTTTACGGTCGAATGGATGGGGGCAATTTGGCAGTTTGCCAGCGCCGCCAACCGCGACCTGTTTGCCGCTAACCGTGAAGCCTATGCCCCGCAATATGGCGGCCACTGCGCCTATGCCGCCGCGCAAGGCGCGCTGGCGAGCACGGTGCCGGAAGCCTGGACAATCGTAGAGGGCAAGCTCTACCTGAATTATAGCCTTGGGGTGCGTGACCTTTGGCGGCAGGATATTGCCGGCAATATCGCAAAGGCCGATACCAACTGGCCGGTGCTGAGCCATTAGACCCGGCTGAAAACAGAGGGGTTGCCGCCGAAGTAGCCTCGCACCACCCGGCGGCACCAGATTATTAGGCCGTGGCTTTACTCAGGGCCTGATCAAGATCATTGATCAGGTCTTCCACGTTTTCAATGCCAATCGAGAGCCGCACCACATTGGCCCCGGCACCCGCTGCCTCTTGTTGCTCGGGAGTGAGCTGACGATGGGTGGTGGAGGCCGAATGAATGATCAGGCTGCGGGTATCGCCCAAATTGGCCACATGGCTGAAAATTTCGACATTATCGACCAGCTTCACACAGGCTTCGTAGCCGCCCTTCACCGCGAAGGTAAACAGCGCCCCTGCCCCTTTGGGATAGATCGCCGCTTTGCGCGCCGCATAGGGCGAGGAAGCCAGACCGGCATAGGTGACGAAATCAACCCGTGGGTCAGCCTCTAGCCACGCCGCCACTTTTTCGGCGTTTTCAACATGGCGCTCCATACGCAGGCTCAGGGTTTCGATGCCCAACAGGGTATAATGCGCGGCTTGGGGGTTGAGGGTCATGCCAAGGTCACGCAAGCCAATGGCAATGCCGTGGAAGGTGAAGGCAAGGTTGCCGAAGGTCTCGTGGAACTTCAGGCCATGATAAGCTGGCTCCGGCTGGGAGAGTGACGGAAACTTGTCAGACGCCGACCAGTCAAAATTACCGCTGTCAACCACCACGCCACCGGTAACGGTGCCGTTGCCGGTCAGATACTTGGTCATCGAATGCACCACCAGCGTGGCACCCATTTCGATAGGGCGGCACAGGAACGGTGTGGCGAGGGTATTATCAACAATCAGCGGAATGCCGTTGGCATCGGCCACAGAGGCCACCGCCGGAATATCGGTCAAATAACCGCCGGGGTTGGAAATGCTCTCGCAAAAAATCGCCTTGGTTTTGGCGTCAATCGCGGCACCAATCGCGTCGGTATCGTCAAAATCAACAAAAGTGGCCGACCAGCCAAAACGCCTGATGGTTTGGCCGAACTGGGTGATAGAGCCGCCATAAAGCCGGGTGGAAACCACCACGTTATCGCCCGGCCGCATCAGCGGAAACAGCGCCATAATTTGGGCGGCATGGCCAGAAGAACAACACACTGCGCCAACGCCGCCTTCCAGCGTTGCCACCCGCTCTTGCAGGGCGGCCACGGTTGGGTTGGTCAACCGCGAATAAATATAGCCCACTTCTTGCAGGTTAAACAGGGCCGCCGCATGGTCGGCATCGCGAAACACATAAGCGGTGGTTTGGTAGATCGGAATCTGGCGAGCGCCGGTGGCAGGGTCCGGCTGGGCGCCAGCGTGAATTTGCAGGGTATCAAAGCCATAGGTCGGGTTGGTCATCTGGTTCTCCGTTTTAGCATGGGTTGGCCGACACTAGGTTGCCGGAAATAATTTCACAAGGTTTTTGTGGATGTTTTTATTATACGTAATCCTTATGTTATTAGCCACATTCCCCACCCTAAGCACAGGTTTCAGCCCGGCAATTTCGAAGAGATAACACCGGTATTAAAGCCGCCCTTGCGCAATTCGCCAAACAGACGCTGGTGCTCGATTTTGGGGCAGCGGTTCATCACCACCCTCAGACCAGCGACCTCGGCCAAAGCTGCCGCTTCTTCGTTGATCACCCCGATTTGCATCCAGATGGTGCGCAGACCCCGTGGCAGCAAATGCTCAATTGCAGCCTCAACCACCGGCATCACTTGATCAGAGCGGCGAAAAATATCGACCATATCAACGCTTACATCGGGCGGGATCGCTCCAAGCGAGGGCAGGAATGGCTCGCCAAAAAGCGCCTGCCCTTGGTAAACCGGGTTAACCGGTATCACCCGGTATTTTTTCAAATCAAGAAACCGCGCCACAAAATAGGAGGGGCGGATCGGGTTGGTTGACACCCCGACCGCAGCCACGGTTTTGGTTTCGCCGAGAATTTCACGCAGGTGTCTATCCGAATAGCTCATGGTGGCCATGCTACTAAGCCACCCGCCAACACGCCACAAAAAAACGCCCGGCGCGATGCCGGGCGTATAGTCGGAACGAGGGACAGTAATCAGAAGCAGAGTGTTCCATTTCTTGCTTCCCTACTAATTTAGGCTTGAAATTCCGGAATAAAACCCCGTTCAAGATAATGTGAGCGGATTCCGGCCAAAACCTGCCTAGCGCACCCAAACTTCAACGCGGCGGTTGGTGTCACGGCCATCTTCGGTTTCGTTGCAGCCAATCGGGGAAAGCTTGCCATAGCCGACGGGCGTGAACTGCACGGTGCCAAGGTTTTCCAACCCGACAAGCGCCACCAGTTCATCACGGATAGAGTCGGCGCGTGCCTGACTTAGGCGCTGGTTTTCGTTGATCGCGCCGATGCTGTCGGCAAAACCGACAATCAGCAGCCGTTTCCCTTCGAATTCGCCACTTTTCACCATGTCGGCCAAACGCGCGATGTCTACCTGTGCCCGGTTATCCGGTGTGACCGACCCGCTTTTGAAGCGGAAGGTCAACGACATGCGCTCGGCATCCTGCAAACTGGCCACCATTTCCTGAAACAGTTCCAGTGAAGCCCGATCCCGCTCGGCTATCAGCGCATGGGCCAACCGCCGCCCCTGATCATTCAGCGAAGCGGTGGTCACTTCCTGATTGGCAAAGCCGGTGCGTGCCACCACGCTTTGCGCAGCGTCGGAGGTAATAAACGCCATCAGCTCGGCCACTTTTTCCGGCAGTTGCCCGCCATTGACATAGGCAAATAACCGGCGAGACATCGGGTATTCCTCGGTTTTGATCGAGAAATCGGTCGGCGTGGAAATTTGGCCACAGACCGAGCGCAGCGCCACGGTGTTGACCCCCGGATCGGTGGAAACACTGATAATGCCAATGCCGTTGCGATCACTTTCTACCGCGTCGGCAATGGCGGCACTATCATCCAGAATAAAGGCGATATTGGAGAGCGACCGCCGGGTCGGGGCCATAATCAGCGTTTCAAACACCTGGGTTGACCCGGCATCGCTTTCCTGCCGGTAAACACTAATTGGTAAATCCAGCCCGCCGACTTCGCGCCAGTTGCGGATGTTGCCCGCGAAAATGTCAGAAATCTGGTCAAGGCTCAGCGATCGCACGGGGTTTGCCGAATTGAGCGAAATCGCCAACCCGTCAAGGCCCAAAATCCGCTCCTGTTCAGCGCTGGTCAGGTTGCCTTTTCCGAGGCGCAAAAATCGGTTGCGCTCACCCTCGTTTGCCCGTCGGGTGGAAAGCCCGATATAGGCGTTTCCGCTTTCCAGCGCCGCGAAAGCATCGGTAGAACTGCCAAGGTCAAGGGTGATGGTTGAATACATCTCGCCAGCCGCATCAAGCACCGTGAATTTCATCCGTGTTTCCGACAGGATTTCGGTTGTCATGTCGCCACCAAGGCTGAACGCATAGGCTTCGATCAGCGCGGGCATCATCTGGCTGCCTATCGCGGTAGACCCGGCAATGGAGAATTCGGCGATATCAATCAGCAGGTTCGGGCAATCCACCCCTTCGCAGGTGACGGTATTTACTCCAAGGCGAAGCGGGCCGATCGCGGTTGCCAGTTCATAGGTTTCACCGTCAAATCCGGTCAGCGCGCCGCTCATCGAAAAGCTCTCGTCGAGCGAGCGAAGCGTGATCTCCTGGGCATTCGCGGCCGTGGCCGCAAGCCAGACACAGGCGCTGGCGGTTGCAACTGTGGTTTTTAAATCAAACATCTTTCTTCCCATCTGATATTTGCCCAAAAGGCTCGGCAGCGCGGTGCCAAATGCTATTTTACCCAGATTTCAACGCGGTTGTTGCTGGCGCGGCCAAATTCAGTTTCGTTACATCCCAAAGGCAGCAAACGGCCATAACCGATGGGCGAAATACGCACATTGCCCAAATTGGCACGGCCGGTGGCGGTTACAATCGCATCACGCACATTCTGGGCCAGATCTTGCGTTAACCCCAACTGGGCGTTTACCCCGTCGGAATTATCCGAAAAGCCGAACACCAGAATTTGGCGGCTGGAAAACTCGCCATTGCGGATCATGGCGGCAAGGCGCTCGACATCGGCCATCGCCCGCGAATCCAACTGCCCGCTTTCATCAAAACGGAGGGTGAAGGAAAGCCGCTCTGCATCCAGCACAATCGCGGTCAGGTCCTGCAATTGCAGTAGCTCGGTGCGCCCGGCCGAGGCCACAATCGCCTGTGCCATGCGGCGGCCCTGCTGATCCAGCGAGGTGCTGCTGGCGTTCTGCCCGATGAAACCGGAATTGGCGATCACCGACTGTGCGGCGGGCGAGGTTGCAAATTCGATAAAGTCTTTGGCGATATCGGGCACCGCCCCCTTGGCGGTATAAAGATACATGCGGCGGCTCAGCATGTATTCCTCGGCCTTGATCGAAAATTCCGACGGCTCGAAAAGCTGGCCGCAAACCGAGCGGATGGCCAACGCCCGGGCGTTACGTTCCTGCGCATAGCTGGAAATGCCAATGGCATTCACATCGGCAGCAACCGCGTCCGACACCAGCGCATCGGCCCCGAGCACCACCACGTTGGCGGCAAAGCGGCGCGATCGCGGTGCCATGGCGATCTGGTCAAGCGCGATGCTCGACCCCGCGTCATCACTGCGCCGAAAAAGCGAGATCGGCGCGTCATCTCCGCCGACCTGTTGCCAGTTGCTATAGGTGCCGTCAAAAATTCGCGCAATTTGCTCAAGGCTGAGTATAGACACCGGATTATCGCGGTTCACCGCCACGATCACCCCGTCAAGCGCCACAATATGCTCCTGCTCAGGGCTATCAAGGCGCCCCTTGCCCAAACCCTCAAACGCGGCCACTTCGTTTTGGCCGGCACGGCGGGAAGACATGCCGATCACGGCAGAGCCTTCCAGAAGCCCGGCAAACCCGTCAGCGGAATCGCTGGTGGCGACCGTGATCGACGCGTATGTATCGCCGTTGCCTTCCAACACGTTATAGATTTTGGTGCCATCGGCCTCGATGGTCACATCAATATCACCACCACGTTCAAGCGCAAAAACCTCTATCAGGGTAGGCAGCAAATTGTTGCCAATTTCCTCTGATCCGGCAATCGAAAAGCTGGAAAGCGCGGCCAGCAAATTGGGGCAGCCCGGCCCTTCACACTCCACTTGTGCCGCATCAACGGAAATTTCGCCCATCTGCATATTGAGTTGATAGGTATCACCATCAAACCCGAGCAGGTCACCGGTCATCGATACGGTGCCGTCAAGCGAATTGAGGGTGACAACCTCGGCTGAAATCGGGGTTAAAGCGAGTGACAAACACGTCACGAGTCCGGTCATCGCCAAAAATGGCTTGCGCATAAACATATATGTCCTCCAGCGGCGGCATATCAAAGTCAGTAAATACTAGAGAACTCATAAAGGTATTATTTTGCTACCCTGCGAACCGGGCTTCGTCAACTTACTTTCGCGTGATTCCAGCAATTTAGCCTAATTCCTTAATCTATCGCGACACGAATGCACCACTATCACCCCGGTTTTCGCGCCAAAACCGGAAAATCTGCGCTCGAACCCGCCCATCTTTGTCGCAACTATAAACCACAGCTTGAAGTCGAGCGTGCCTGACCTGTAAGAAGGGATTAGTATTTGCAAGACCTAGAGGACCATGACGAAACCACTCCCCTCTTTAGCGCTTGAAATGTCCCGGGACGGGATTGCGCTGCACCAGCTGGCTTTTGATGGCCACTGGCATGAGTTGGCGCGCGTGGCCCTCACCAACGCGGCACTGCGCGAACGGCTGTCCAACATGCGCTCGATCGCGGTTAAGCTGGAAGGCCGTGGTTTCAGAGTTCGGATATGGTTGCCGGAAGACCAGATTATCGTTAAAAACCTTCAGCTTACCGGAAAAGACGAGAGCGCGCAGCGGGTGGCGGCCAAGGCCGGTATTGCCCGGGTTGCCGGTGGGAAACCGGCGGATTATGCCCTGCAGGTCGGTGCACAAACCGAGGGCGGGGCCATGGCCGTGGCTGCGGTGCGGATCAAAACCCTGCGGGAGGCCGGCGTTTTTGCCAAAAGCCATGGCTTCAAAGGGCGCGGATACAGCACGCAAGCATCGGTGGAAGGATTCTCCGAGCCACCGGTTTTTGATATTCCGGCGGATAAGGTAAAAGCCGTGGCTCTGAGCACTGTGGCCGCCGGGGCGGCGGCGCTGGTGCTTGGTGGCGGCTTTATGTTCTATACGGTTGACCCGTTCAACATGTGGGAAACGCCGCCCAACGCGGCTGATTTTGCCCCCTTCCAGCAACCCAACCCGACGATTGTGCGCACCGCAGTGCCACCGGTTTCCGAAGGCCTGAGCAACCTGCCGGTTTTTCCGGTTTTTCCGGGCCTTTCGGTTGATCCCACCCGGTTTCCATTGCCCTATCTACCGCCGCGCCAACTCACCGCAGATGCGCAGGAAACGGTGCAGCCGCCGGTCGCACCGGGCGAAGATCTCCCGCCCGAAATGCTTGCGCCGGTTCCGGTAGTGCCGGTAAATTGGCCAGCGCCGGTGGCGCCATTTCCGGCGGCATCCGGCCCTGATGGCCCGCCCTCGCTTGGCCTGTTCAACCTGCTTGACTATGTAGCCAACCTCGCGCTACCCGAAATCGACGCCACACCGCCGGTGCCGGGGGATGCGGCGACAAGTTTTACCCCGCCCGCGCGCCCGCTCACCGTGGCCAATACCGCCTTTTACCTTGAGCCGCTTCCGGCAATGGCAACGCGGCTTTCACCCGATGCGCTGGCCGAATTTGTCAGCCGATCCGGCCTGTCGGTCGAGCAGCTTTCGCGCATGGCCAACCCGCTTTTGCTGATCGAATCCAAGCTGGTAGAGGTTATTCCAGGCTTGCCGCCCTTAATGCCGCGCCTGCGTTCCGGGCAAGCGATTCCGCCTCAGGTGGTCCCGCCGGTCGCGGAGGCGGTTGTGCCGCCGCCAGCAGACCCGGCACCGCTTTTTGCCTTGCTTGAAGGCCGCCCAGATATTTTGCCCGCGCGCAGACCAGCGCCACCGGTTGAGCTGCCACCCGAGGAGGTGCTGCCCTTCCAATTGATCACCGGCACGCCTGATTTGCGCCCAACACTGCGACCAGTTCCGGAAGCGGTTGCAGAGCCGGAGGAAACCGTAGCCGACCCGGCCACGCCTGAAGCACCCGACACGGAGCCCGTTGATGACCCGGTCACCGAATCCCTGGCCACCCCTGCCGAAACCCCGATTCCTGATGCCACAGCCGACTCGATAGCGGCAGCTGCCACCGCTGACGCCGCGCTGGCCAGCGCCGTTGATGCCGCCATACGGCAAGCCACGCCTCCGCTGCCCGCAACAGAGACACCGCAGCTTTTTGCGCTGTTTTCCGGGCAACCCGCGCTGTTGCCCCGCTTGCGTTCGGGTATTGCCGTGCCGCCACTGGATACACCGGTTGCGCCAGCACCCGAAATCTCGCCCGAAACCGCTGAGGCCAATGCCCTACGGCCACGCCGCCGCCCACAAGCGATTATCGTCATGCCCGAGCTGGTTGAACCGACCATTTCAGGCGCCGCCCCGGCCACCGCCACCCGCCCCGGGCACCGCAACGATGCCTTTGCCAGTAATGCCGCCCGTATAATCGAACTCAATGCCAACCGCCCGAGGGTCGCGGCCCCCGCCGTGCCCGCCGACCCGCAAACCGTTAGCCTGCCTAGCTCGGCCTCTGTTGCCCGTGCCGCCACCATTGAAAACGCAATCAATCTTGGCCAAACCAACCTGATTGGCGTTTTTGGCGCCGCTGACGCCCGCACCGCGCTAATCATGCTTTCCGGCGGGCGCCTGGTGCGGGTGCAACTCGGCCAAAGCTTTTCTGGCTGGACTGTGGTGGCAATCACCGAAAGCACCGTGCGCATTCGCAAGCGTAGCCGTGAGGAAATCCTGCGGATGCCTGCGGAATAGCACGAGGCGCTAGGGCTGGCTTTCCTGCCGCCAGCGCGCCCAGGCTTCCGGCGTATCCAGATCAAGCACCGCGCCGCGCCCGCTGGTTTTTACATGATAAACATAGTCTTCGCTGCTTTGCAGCACGGCACGGCCACCGGCATCGCCGCGCGCTTCCGCCAGTGATTCAAAAAACCGCTGCCCAAACAATACCGGATGCCCCGGCGTGCCGTCTTCCGCCAGCGCACGGCAAATCTCGCGCTTTTTTTCGGGGTCATAGGCATTGATCAAGGCATTGTAATGCGCCGGGGTGATTTCCGGCATATCGGCCAGCGCCACAATAACCGCCGCCACATCACCCCCGATTTTAGCCATCGCGGTGCGCAAGCTGGCCCCCATGCCTTCGGCAAAATCCGGCACCGGAACCGGTGTTATATTAAGGCCATCCAGCGCCTTTAAGCGGGTGTCATGCCCCGGTGGCAGCGCCACAAATACCGCATCAGCCTTGCTGGCAAGCGCTTGGCAGGCGGCATGGGCCAGCATCGTGCTCGCGCCCATCGGTTCCAGCAGCTTGTCGCGCCCCCGCATACGGCGCGATTGCCCGGCACCGAGCAGCAGAACGGCAATTTTTTGTCCCTGTTTGCCACTCGGCGCGCGGCGCGGTTGCGACCGTGTCGGGATTTCCCTGAGCAAGCCGCCAACCCCCATGCCGACCAGCATCGCCTCGTCTACCTTTATCCCGCAGAGCAGGCGCTCCAGCACCCAGTCGGCCCCGTTAAGCGCGAGCGCCCGCGCGCAGCCGGGCAAGCCAAGCACGGGCCGCCCGCCCTCGCTACCGATAAAAAGCAGGTTGCCGGGGTCAACCGGTATCCCGAACCGCATGATTTCCCCACCCGCCTGCCGCACCGCTTCGGGGGCAATATCGCCAATGTCACAGGTGGCCGAAGCACCCAAAACCAGCACAAGCTCACCCTCTGCTGCCGAAATCGCTGCCGCCATCGCGCCGGTTTCATGGGGCACAATATGGCTTTCCAGCAATGCCAGTCCAAGCCGCGCCAAGCGCGCTTCCACCGCGCTGCGGCCCTTTTCCAGCAGGCTGGGCTTCATCCCCCCAGTTTGGCTCAGCACCAGCGAAATCTTTGTCAGGCATACCGGGCGCAACAGCAATGCACCCGCCATCTGCACCGCTGCGGCGGCCACGGCATCGGCTTTCACCGCATAAGGAATGATTTTCAGGGTGGCCAAAAGCTGCCCTGCCGCCACCCGGGCAAAGGGCGGCAAAGTGGCCAGAGTGATCGCCGGGTCAATTGCGTTGAACCGGTTCACCGCCGAAATATCAATGTCCAGAACACCCGCGCAACCGGCAATCAAGTTGACCCGCCCGGCATGGGCGGTGGTCGCCGAAATATGCGCACCAACAGCAACCCCGGCCACCCGCGTGGCGGCGGTGTTTTCGTCAATATCAATCGCGTCCGGCATTGCCACGATAACCTCGCGCAGCCCCGCCGCTTTCATCGTTGCGATCTCGGCAGCACCGAGCACGAGGCCCTTTCGCAGGCGCTTACCGCCAATTAGCGAAGCGTGGGCCAAAATCGCGTCCTCGGCTTTCGAGAGCGGCACCGCGCCAAACTTCACCTGCGGCTCTCCGGGCGGCGCAGGTGTTCGATCACTTCAGCCATGATTGATACCGCGATTTCCGCCGGGGTTTGGGCTCCGATATCCGCCCCCACCGGCGCGTTGATCCGCTCCACATCCGCCTCGGCCACGCCCGCCGCCGCCAAGCGCGCCACCCGTTTGGCATGGGTACGGGTTGAGCCAAGGCAACCCAGATAAAAAACCGGGGTTTTGAGCGCGGCGAGAATGGCCGGATCATCTATTTTGGGGTCATGGCTCAGGGTTACCACCGCCGAGCGGGCATCAAGCCCAAGGGCGGCCAGTGCTTCGTCCGGCCAGTCATGCACCAGCGTTTCTCCCGGAAAGCGCACATCAGAGGCAAATGCCGCGCGCGGGTCGATCAGCACCGGATCAAACCCGGCCAAGCGCGCCATCACTACCAGCGGCTGGGCGATATGCACCGCGCCAATAATGGCCATCCGCAAGGGCGGGTTATGGACCTGCACAAACCAGTCTCCCTCCACCCCAGATTTATCCGCCACAAAACGCTGCCCCGCCAGCGCATCATCCGGCATGATCAGCGCGCGGGTCCAGTGCGACAGGTTAACCACATAGCCCACCGCCCGCCGCGCGGCACGGTGCGCGGCAAGCTCGGTTAAAAGCGACGGCGCAGGCCCTTGGCCGCGCCCTACCGGCTCCACCAGAATACGGATACACCCACCACAGGCCAGCCCGACAGCGAAGGCTTCCTCATCGGCCACACCATAGTCCAGCATCACACATTTGCCGGTTTTGAGCACATCCAGCGCTTCCTCCACCACCGCGCTCTCGACACAGCCACCAGAGACCGAGCCCATCAATTCGGCATCTCCCGAAATCACCAACTGGCTGCCCACCGGGCGCGGGGCCGAGCCCCATGTTTCCAGCACCGTTGCCAAGGCCACAGGCTTACCCGCCGCCAGCCATTCGAGCGCGATTTCCGTTGTGTTGTCAAAATTTTGCATGCGCTCCACCCGCTTGATCAGCCGCGCAAAGCCTATCACCGGTCAGCCGATTTGCCTATGTTTTTTGCCGCCGCCAAAAGCGATGCAAACCAGACAACCGCCGAGGCAAACACCGTGTAGGCCCCCTTGTGCCACACATTTGCGGCGAGCGCTTCAAAATCGGCGGAGTCGATAAAGACCTTGGCGGCATAAAGGGTGACGCCCAGCGAAATCAGAAGAATCCCACCGGAAAGCACCCCGATGGCACGGCCAAGACGTGGCTTGTGCCAGCCTATCCAAAACATCAGCGATGCGAGAACAGCGCCAATAAGGCTACCGTAAAGCGTGACGTTTTCGCGCCAAAACGGGTGGGTCAGTATGGTTTTGTCCAGCAAGCCGGAGAAATGCAGCCCGGCGACAATTGCCAAGGCACCAAGAATAAAGGCAATATATTTCATAGCAGTCTTTCGGCGATCGGTTTTGGCCGTTGTAACAGGGAAAGCACAACCCGCAAACGCACAATTGCGCGATGGGGCAAGCGCCAATGCCGTGCTGACCATACCGTCTGGCAACCTCCCGGCTACCCCCACCTATAAAAGCATCAGCGCCGCCAATCCCAAAAAGGCGAAAAAGCCGACGATATCGGTGACCGTGGTCACAAACGCGCCCGAGGCCAGTGCCGGGTCAGCCCCGAGTTTATCCAATGTGATCGGCACCATTATACCGGCCATACCGGCCACCAACAAGTTGGCGATCATGGCCAGCCCGAGCACCAGACCCAGCATCGGGTCGCCAAACCACGCGACGCCAACCAGCCCGATGATCACGGCAAATACCACGCCATTCACCAGCCCCACCGCTGTTTCACGCGCCACAATTCGCATGGCATTGGCCGGCGTAAGGTCATGCGTGGCGATGGCGCGCACCGCTACCGTAAGGGTTTGCGTGGCGGCATTGCCGCCCATGGAGGCCACGATCGGCAGCAGCACCGCCAGCGCCACAATGGCCTCAATCACATCGGTGAACTGCGCGATCACAAAAGACGCCAGAATCGAAGTGGCAAGGTTAACCGCCAGCCACGGAAACCGCGCTTTGGTGATTTGCCAAACCGTATCCGTCAGGTCCTCATCCCCAAGCCCGGCCAGCAGGTTCATGTCTTCCTCGACTTCGTTTTCGAGCACGTCCATGGCGTCATCAATGGTGATCACACCCACCAAGCGGCCCTCGCGGTCCACCACCGGCGCGCTGACCATGTGATACTGGTTGAAAGCATAGGCGACGTGCTCGACATCCTGATCCACCGAGATGGTGCGGAAGTTTTCCGTCATCAGACCTGTCAGCTTCTCATCCCGTGCTGCACCCATAATCAGGCCGAGGCGCACATCACCAACCGGGTGCATCATCGGGTCAACGATGATCACGTCATAAAAAACCTCGGGCAGGTCTTTGGCTTC
>Ga0316205_10003129_pt1 | contig 16059 bp, 16 predicted proteins | sample 3monthpyrite_MG_FD_204941 | JGI IMG/M metagenome (GOLD analysis project Ga0316205, IMG submission 204941) | Microbial mat bacterial communities from mineral coupon in-situ incubated in ocean water Damariscotta River, Maine, United States -... | ecosystem: Environmental > Aquatic > Marine >... | reverse complement strand
ACATGAATGTTGCGAACCGTGTTAGTTTCGACCATTTAAAACGTGGTAAAGAAAATACCAATCCTCGGCTTTTTGGTTTCAATGTAATTACATCAGAGAAAGGTTATGAAATCTGTATTCATAAATACGGGACTGACAATCGAGGAGACGGATCTGGGAATAATTAGGAATTAGGAATTAGGAATTAGGAAAAATAATCCTTCACATTCATAATTCAACACCCAAAATTCATAACTATCAAAAATCCCTTTCCAAGGTGTCTTCCGGCTTCCCATGCTCCACTTCACCGTTGGGTTTTAAGTGAACAACATAATCCGCCATTTTAAAAATGACATCTTTTCGATGGCTCACAACAATAATGGTTGTATTTAAGCTCTCCTGAATGCGTTTTATCTCCTTGATGAGTTCTGCTATCGCTTCGTCGTCCAAGGCGGAGAACGGCTCGTCTAAGAGCAATAATTCAGGTTCCTGGCACAAAGCCCTCAATAAAGCTATTCGTTGTCGCTGACCACCCGACAATTCATCGGGATAGGCATCCATCAGCGAAGCAAGTCCTGCAGAATTCAATAATCCTGAAATCCGTTCGGGAATCTTTCCGTTTTCACTCGCATATTTTAAGTTCCCCGCAACTGTCATATTGGGGAACAGGTTGTAATCTTGAAATACGAATCCGAGTTTTCGCTTAGCAATGGGAATGTTGATTTTTTCCGTAGAAGAAAACCACTGCTCATCGTTAAAAACAATGTTTCCGCTCTCCGGTGTTTCCAATCCAGCAATCATTCTTAGCACAGACGACTTCCCTACTCCGGATTTACCATAAAGCGCAGTCGTGACCGAAGAATTAATGGACACTGAATAATCAATGTTCACTTCTCGTCGTTTCGACACAAATCGTTTATGTATTTCGATACTAAGCAATGGTTGATCTGTTATTTCGGGTGATTAAGTTCAATGCGACTATCAATACAAAACTGATGCACAACAATACAATGGCATAGTTGTTCGCGACGTCATAATTCAGCGAATTCATCTCATCGTAAATGGCTACTGAAGCAACATTGGTTTCCTGCATTTTCCCGCCAATCATCAGAACGAGTCCAAACTCCCCGATTGTATGTGCGAACGTCAGTAATACCGCGCTCCAAATAGAACGTTTCATGTTTGGAAGTAGCACATGCCACAAAGCATTCCAACGTGATTTCTTCAAGAGGTAGGTGGATTCAACGATATTCCGTGGGATGGTTCTGAACCCATTCATCATTGGACTCAACATAAAGGGTGTACAATAGATCACCGACCCTAACAAAATTCCCTCAAAAGAAAAGGCAAAGGAGATTCCAAAAGTATCTTCAAAAAATGCACCGACTGCACTTTCCGGCCCCAAGTAACTGAGGTAATAAAAGCCGAGAACAGTTGGCGGTAAGATGATCGGTAACATTAAAATGCTTTCAAGAATAATCTTTCCTTTCCACTTCGAGAAGGCAAGAAAGTAACTGATAGGAATAGCAATAATGAATAGGATCAGCGTGGTGAACACTGCCAGTTTGAACGTGACAAGAAACGGTGTATAATCCACTATTTTATTCTATAACCAAAATGCGTTAGAACATCTTTACAGGCGTCAGATTTTAGAAATTCAACGAACTTCCGTGACTCCTCAGGATGTTTCTCTTTTCCATTTTTTAAGATCAATACTCCTTGTTCAATCGTTGAAAAATAATCGGAGTCAGCCTCCAAAAAATTGTACTTATCTCCGAACTTCGCAATGAAGGAATAGCTGGTAAATGCAGCATCAACCGCTCCAGTCGTCAAATACTGATTGACCTGCCCGATACTTTCTCCGTAAACTATTTTGTCTTTGTATTCTTCAAACAATTCTGAATTTTTTAAATATTCCTTTGCAGCCATGCCATAAGGTGCGGTCTTCGCATCCGCAATTGCTATACGCTTAACCTTATCCGAAGCCAATACCTCTTCCACGGAGTTATATGTTTTCCCCTTTTTATAGACAACTGCCAAGCGACCGTACGCGTATACTTCGGGCAACTCACCAAAACCACTTTCCACAAGTTTTTTAGGGTAGCGCATATTGGCAGAAACAAAAACATCAAAGGGTGCGCCTTTTTCAATCTGCGCAGTTAACATTCCTGATGAGTTTGCGGAAACTTCACATCCGGTTCCATGTTCATTCTCAAACAAGATTGCAATTGAGTCCATTGCAAATTGCATATTCGCTGCAACAGCTATTTGAATGGATTTTTGTTCCTCACTCGCACTTTTTTCTCCAGTACAGGCAGCAAAGAAAAAGAGTCCTCCAATAAAAAGTAATAGGTGTTTCATCACAGAAACAATATTAGCACTTTTCTATGATCTATCCTTTGTTGAGAAGCGAAACATTTTCAAAAAAGTGTACAAAAAAAGCCTTACCGAAATCGGCAAGGCTTTCCATAAAAAGTGTATTTCTTAACCGTTCAATGCTTCCGCACCACCAACGATTTCTAATATTTCATTTGTAATTGCAGCCTGACGTGCTTTGTTGTATTGAAGTGTTAAGTCACGCTTCAAATCACCTGCATTATCAGTCGCCTTGTGCATTGCCGTCATCCGTGCTCCGTGTTCTGAGGCATTTGAATCAAGTAACGCTTTGAATAGCTGTGTCTTCAATGATTTTGGAATCAAATCTTCAACGATCTCAACTTTCGATGGTTCGAAAATATAATCGCCTGCTGATACTCCTTCCTCCTGATTCACAACAATCGGCAAATACTGCTCTTCCTGAACTTCCTGAACCGCTGCATTCTTAAATTTATTGTAGACAATAACAATCTTATCAACCTTTCCTGCAGCGAATTCCTCCATTAAGAACTGAGCCAACTCAGAAGAACGTTCAAATGATAAATCATTGAACATGTCCTCAGCTTGACCGATTCCTTCTGGGCGATAATTTACTTCGCTACGCTTAAATGAATCATTGACTTTCTTACCTACAGCGATCAATTTTGTATTATACTCAGCGTACTCATTTTTCAATAGAGCATTGACCTTCTTAATGACATTGTTGTTAAAACCACCACACAAACCTCTGTTTGAAGTAATTGCAATAATATATGCGTTCTTTACTTCTCGCTGATCTGAATAAGCATTCTCCGAAAGATCCAAGGTTGCACTGAGGTTACCCAAAATCTCCTGTAGCTTTTCAGCGTACGGTCTCATTTGAGTAATCGCATCTTGCGCTCGCTTTAGCTTTGCGGCAGAAACCATTTTCATCGCAGATGTGATTTGCATCGTTGATGAAATTGAGGTAATTCTGTTTTTTATTTCTTTAAGATTCGCCATCTTTTTGAATTATGAATGATGAATATGGAATGATGAACTAATCCATCATTCCATATTCATAATTACTTAGTATTTCCCTGCCAACTCCTTTGCTACTGAAGCAAGAACATCTGTTTGCTCATCTGTGTACTTCCCAGACTTCAATGCATCCAATGTATCTCTGTGCTTCGCATCTAGGTAGTCTAGGTACTCAGTTTCAAATGCTTTTACTTTCTCTACTGGAACATTCTGAATCAATCCTTTTGTTCCAACGTAGATAATTGCAATTTGCTTCTCTACTGGATAAGGATCTCCTTCCATCTGCTTCAAGATCTCAACATTACGTGCACCTTTATCAAGTACAGATTTTGTTGCTGCATCCAAATCAGAACCAAACTTCGCGAATGCTTCAAGCTCACGGTACTGAGCCTGATCTAGCTTCAATGTACCTGCAACTTTCTTCATCGACTTAATCTGTGCGTTACCACCAACACGTGATACCGAAATACCTACGTTAATCGCTGGACGGATACCTGCGTTAAACAAGTCACCTTCCAAGAAGATTTGTCCGTCTGTAATCGAAATTACGTTTGTTGGAATATATGCAGAAACGTCACCTGCTTGTGTTTCAATAATTGGAAGTGCTGTCAATGATCCACCACCTTTCACTTTGTCTTTCAAGCAATCTGGTAAATCATTCATTTGCGCTGCAATCGTATCATCATTAATGACTTTTGCCGCACGCTCAAGCAATCTCGAGTGAAGGTAGAATACATCTCCTGGGTATGCCTCACGACCTGGAGGACGACGAAGAAGAAGTGAAACCTCACGGTATGCAACGGCTTGCTTTGATAAATCATCAAATACGATAAGTGCCGGACGACCCGTATCTCTAAAGAACTCACCAACAGCCGCACCAGTCATTGGAGCGTAAAACTGCATTGGAGCAGGATCTGATGCGTTTGATGCAACAACAACTGTATAAGCCATTGCTCCAGCATCCTCAAATTTCTTAACGATTCCAGCAACGGTAGACGCTTTCTGACCTATAGCAACATAGATACAAAAAACAGGCTCTCCTCTGTCGTAGAATTCTTTTTGGTTAATGATTGTATCAATACAAACAGTAGTCTTACCTGTTTGACGGTCACCAATCACCAACTCACGTTGTCCACGTCCTACGGGGATCATGGCATCAATCGCCTTAATTCCCGTTTGAAGTGGCTCTGTTACTGGCTCACGAAAAATAACTCCCGGCGCCTTACGCTCGATAGGCATTTCAAATAACTCACCACTAATCGGTCCTTTACCATCAATTGGGTTACCCAATGTGTCGATGACACGTCCAACCAATCCTTCTCCAACCTTCACCGAAGCAATACGACCAAGACGCTTTACAGTATCTCCCTCTTTTACTTGATTAGATCGTCCCAAAAGAACGGCTCCTACGTTGTCCTCTTCAAGGTTCAATGCAATTCCTTGCAATCCACCATCGAATTCAATCAATTCACCATATTGAACTCCTCCCAATCCGTAAATACGTGCGATACCATCACCGATCTGTAGAACTGTTCCTACCTCTTGTAATTCGGCCTCAGAACGGAATTCTGAAAGTTGTTCTTTTAATATTGCAGAAACTTCTGCTGGTTTTACATCTGCCATCTTGTATGTTTTTATCAGCGCTCATCAACGAACTCAGCGCGCTTAATATTAGCGTGTTAAACGTTGTTTTAAATTATTAAACTGGCTTGAAACGGAAGCGTCAATTTGTACATCTCCCATTCGCACCATAAATCCTCCAATTAAGGATTCATCTATTTCTTCTGTTACTTCAAGTTGTCCATCAACAGACGACTGCACCTTTGCTAGAATCGCATCTTTCGTGCTATTATCTAGTTTCGTTGCCGAGATCAATGTCATTGGAACAATTCCTCTGTGCTCTTTCACTTGTGCTTCGAACGAATCAGCAATCTGTGGAAGGAAAGATTCTCTTCCATTATTTGTGATCAGTCTGATGAAAGACATCGAAACAGTTTCGAACTGCTCAAATACCTTTTCGAAAATCGAAATTTTCTTCTCTGGATTTATGATTGGACTAGCAATCAACAATTCGAAGTCACGAGTTTCAGCGTTTGTACGCGCCAAAAATTGCATATCACCCAAAACGCTATCGATGTTCTTCTGTTCGATGGCTAATTCAAGCAATGCTTTTGCGTATCGTGCTGCTACTTTTGAACTCTTCATTCTATACTTTCTTAGTTCATGTTAATATCCTCAACAAGCTGATCGGCCAATGCCTTTTGCTTATCTGATGATGCCAACTCTCCGCGGACAATCTTTTCTGCAATTTCAATTGAGAATGACGCCACTTGTGTCTTCAATTCTGCAATGGCTGCTACTTTCTCAGCATTGATTGATTCGCGGGCAGAAACCAATAATTTGTTTCCTTCTTCTTTGGCTACTGCTTTTGAATCCTCAACCATTTTAGAAGCTGTTGCCTTTGCATCTTTAATCATTGCATCTCTCTCAGCACGTGCTTCTTTTAATAAGTCTTCGTTTTGAGATTTCAATGCAATCAATTGTGCTTGTGCTTTGTCAGCTTGCTCAAGTGATTCTGAAATTTTTTGTTCACGCTCGTTAACAGCATTTAGAATTGGCTTCCATGCAAATTTTCTCAGCAAGAACAACAATGCCAAAAAGAGCAATGTCTGCCAGAAAAACAACCCAACCGAAAATTCATTTAATAACTTTTCCATCTAATTTTATTTTACTTCACCAGTTTTAAATAGACTGAATAACTTTCGCTGCAACCAACCGTTGCAGCGAAAGTAGTTGCAAAGAATTATACTGCGAATAACGCAGCGAATCCAATACCCTCAATAAGCGCCGCTGCAATAAGCATCGCTGTTTGAATTTTGTTCGTAGCTTCTGGCTGGCGCGCAATTGCATCCATCGCAGAACCACCGATTCGTCCAATACCGATACCTACACCGATTACTACTAATCCAGCTCCTACCAATTTTGGTATGTACTCGACTACTTCTTGGGCTACTTGTACTTCGTCCATCTGTCTATTTATTTATGGTTATTAAATACTAATTAATGTGCTTCCTCGTGTTGTGCAGCGGCTGAGCCAAAATACAACGCAGTAAGCATGGTAAAAATGTATGCCTGTAACAAGGCAACTAACAATTCAATAATGTTCATGAAGAACGTCAAACCGATAAAGGCTGTTTTCGCTCCGAAACTTTGGAAGTAGAACACTACTGCCAATAAACTTCCCAATACAATGTGTCCTGCCAACATGTTTGCGTACAAACGAATCATCAAGGCAAATGGCTTAACTACAAGACCAATTAATTCAATTGGAATCAACATGATTTTCATTGGAACTGGAACTCCTGGCATCCAGAAAATGTGCATCCAGTAATCTTTCTTTGCTGTAGTCTGTGTAATAACGAATGTGAAGATTGCTAAGGTGAACGTTACAGCAATGTTTCCCGTTACGTTAATTCCCAATGGTGTCATCCCTGCAAGGTTCAAAAACCAAATAAAGAAGAATACGGTTAGCAAGTACACCATATACTTCTTGTGTTGCTTCTCTCCAATGTTCGGGATTGCAATTTCATCTCGGACAAAAACGATAATTGGTTCAAAGAATTTTGCTGCTCCTGAAGGTGCCAATCCGCTTCGGTATGACTTCGCCACACTTCTAAAAACAAAGAACATCAACAAACACATCAGCATGGTCACGAATACACTCTTTGTAATTGAGAAATCCAGTGGTTTTAATTGCGTAATTGTTTGCGCCTTTGTCTCTTTATCGATGTCTACTTTGGTAAGAACTGTCCCGTGCTCGTCTGTTTTATAGATTTTACCATCGTGACCATCTAGCTTGTAGAACTTACCATTCGACTCAACGACTTTTTCTCCGTGGTGAAATGCAGAAGACATAAACATGTGTAATCCATCATCCCATAAGATTACAGGTAAGGGGAAACCATAGTGAGCTCCCTCACTTTCATCCGAGAAAATTCCAAAATCATGAGAATCGTTGGCGTGGTGCTTTACAAACTCGGTGTCCTTATCACGCTGCTCCTCTAAAGAGATTTCCTCTTTTGGTGCGTTACCTTCCTCTCCATGACTTGCGCTAACCGTGAAAGGACTAATTAGTATAAAAACAAGTAAAAATCTCAATAATCTATGCATATCACACCGATCTGTTATTGTCTAAAATCGGGGCAAAAATACACATAATATTAGAATACAAAAAACTTATATCTTGATTTTATTGGGGAACTTTCGATCAAAGGGAACTATTCCCTGTTTAATGTTCTAACAATTTGGAATGTCTCCATGAATAAACCTATCGAATAAGGTACGAAAAAGGCGGCAAACTCACCATTTCTGAGATTGCTTGTATCTTCAAAATTTGGATAGATAAGAACTAAGAAAAGGACGAACTTCGTAATACTTGAAAGTAGAAAAATAAATCCCAATTGGGCTGACTTCCGTTGCTTAAAGTAAACCAGTGCAAAAAAGAACAGAATTGTCAGTAAATAATTAAAGATGTAGGTAAGCACTAACTGCTTTTCAAAAAAACCGATTTTGATGACATGCTGGATATATCCATGAGCGGAAAAAGAAACACCCAAAATCAGCGTAAGACGCAGTGCAAAAGCTAGAACGGTCTTAGTTATCGTCTTCTGCATTGAGCTTATTTACTTGTCTTAACACATTGTATAGTGAGATCGCTACCGCAAAAAGCGTTAATCCAATGGTAAACCACTTTTTGTCAGCTGGATATTTTTCGTCGAGGTACTTTCCGAGATAGGCACCTAAGAATATCGTAGCCCCCATTTGTAATCCAATTCCTGATAATCGTGCAAACTTTGGTGCTCCTTTTTTAGATTTCTCTTTATTATCAGGCTCAGACATTAATACACAAGGTCTTCTTGTCCTTTTTCGACCACCTTGTCTACGGTAGGAGAAAAGTTACTCATCTTGCAATTACCTGAGAACCGAGCGCCTTCTTCCACCTGGAACTTACCTGTAGTGATTTCACCTTCAATATTTGCATTTGAACGAAGTGTAAGCAATCCGTCGATCTTTAAGACACCTTCAACTCTTCCTTCAATGTCGGCTTCTGCACAGGTAAGGTTTCCTTTGATGTACCCTGTAGCACCGATTACAACTTTTGCAGCAGAGGATACGTTACCAACAACTTCACCATCTACGCGCAAGTTTGATTCCGTGATCATGTCTCCGATCACCTTCGACCCATCAACGATCACATTCAAGCGATCTGGGCTATCCATTGGAGCATTGCTTCTCTTCTTCATCTGCTAATAATATTCTTCGTAAAACTTCTCGTATTCCTCTAAATTACGCTTTTGGAAGAGAACCTTCAAATTGTCATTCGTAATCATTAAGATTTTTGCCTTCTGTAAATCCAATAAATGTTTTCGTGTCTTTTTGTATACGCGGATATATTCTGAGGCTTTGGATTCTGTTTCAAACTCGTTAATAAGCACAACACTTTGGCTATTTCCCGTTCCGTACAATTTAGAATCTACGCGCAAACGTTCACGACTCATAAACTCACGATTGAAGTCTGTTATTTTCGTTTTCGCTGAACTTGAGTTATCCGTAGGCTCTAGGAAAATGATCACAGTCTGCTTCTCTTTATCGTCGTATTTAAATGGTGATTTATTGCTAAAATCAACGACAATGTTTTCTGAATAGCCATTGTTAATTACATTAATCATCTCTTGAGCACGTTCGGCTTCAGGAGTCTCCGGGTACTCATCCAAGACCATTTGCAGAACTGGTAAAAGGTCTTTCTTGTTTTCTATTGTTTGACCCAGCGACATCGCTTTTAACAGCATATACTTTGCACGGAAAGAATTATCCTTTTCATTGTCGATTACTAGGTCGGCTTTCGTGATTACCGGATAGTACAAGCCTCTGTCGTAGCGATCGAGTACCTTAACATACTCTTGCTCTGCTAAGGCGTCCATCTCTTTCTTCTTTACAAAATAATTAGGGTCGCGCAAGTAGTTTGCGTAATCACTATTTGGATAATTGTTAAGGATATAGTCCTTGTGCTTAGTTGCCTCGGCGCCATTTGAACCTTCGTGAATCTTGTACAATTGGAAAGCAGCCATCAGATTATGAGGATCCTCGATATTTTTATTCAACACAGCTTCAAACTCGCCCTGTGCAATCTTTACTTCATTCAGCTGTTCTTTGTAAATCACTCCTGCGTTGTAATGCGCCTCAAGCAAACGAATGTTTGATTGCACCATTGCAGAATCTGACAAAGGTAGTGTGCTTGTTAGGTATTCGACCGTGAGCGTGTCTGCGTCTTCTGGAATCGAATCTGGCACCTCTCCTTCTTCAACATCTCCATCGATAAATGTTGCGACTGGTGTCTTCTCAGATCTACGCCAATCATCCTCGTTCTCTCTGGATCCCCACAAGTTTTTAAACTCATCCAAACCTTGCGAACGGTTTTTTGCATTATTCCAATACCACTTTGAACCACTTCCTGATTCAAGAAATAGATTTTCATTTGCTTGTAATTCTCTCAAGCGCTCAGCGTCACGTTGTTTTCTTGCTGCCTCTTCTTCCTTTGTTTTCTTAATAAAGCCCTTTAAAAAGTCTTCACGTTCGTTATCCGAAAGTTGTGCTATTCGCTGAACACTATCTTCATACTGAGCAGTTTCCACAGCAACAACAAGATCAGCTAAGTTGTCCGCCTTATTTCTAATCGCTTCGGCATTCGGATAGGTATCCTTAATTACTGTCGCGCATGAATCGTAATATTTCTGAGCGCTCACATAGTTCCGATCTTCGAAGCTCATGTCTCCAAGAGTCTCGTACGCCATTCCTTTCTGACGCGTGTTAGTGGTAGAGTAAAATGCCGACTGGTGCAAGTATGAAATCCCCTCATCTTTATTTCCGTCTTCGAATTCAATTCCTGCCAGAGCATAATAAATTTGATCCTTGAATTCAGCGTTCTTCGCATCTTTCAGCATCTTATTCAATGTCTTCCGCTTCTTATCTCCTCCACCTAAAAATGCTTTTTTCAAACGTGCGTTAAAGCTCATTTGATAGGGCGCATCTCCCTTTAATACTTTCTTGTAGTGCTCACTAGCTTTCAACTTGTCTCCTTGCTCTTCGTATAACTGTCCAAGAATGAAGTGTACCCGTGTCTTATCTTTTGACTTCTTTGCAAACTCTAAAGATTTCTCAAGGTATTTGATCGCTTCAACTTTCTCTCCCTTCACTAAAGCCAGATCAGCCTTTGTCTTTTCAAAATCAAATCGAATTTTCTTCGGAAACTTTGCAGTCTTTTTTTTCTTCTTTTTCTTTCCGTACTTGCTTTTTTTCTTACTCGACTTCTCCTTTTTTTGCTCTTCTTGCTTTTTAATTGCTTTATCAAGGTTGTCAAGGTTGAATTTAGCCTTCGTCAATTCCCCCCGCGCTATGTTTGTTTTAGCCATCCAAAGTTCACCAACGTATAAGGAAGGATCATTTGAATAAAACTTCCGAACAAACATGAAATTTTTCATCGCTGATTCATAGTCTCTTCGGTAATAAGCAGCTTGACCAACAGTTGTCCAATTTTCATCAATCCATCTGTTGTGCTCTTCCTTTTTCAAATAGGGTCGATCATTGTTTGGCATACTGTGATCGCGAATCACTTTCATGCACTTGGAAATTGCTGTGTCGATTGCCGGATACATGCCCACAACTTCTTCATCATTTGGAACAGGATCTATTGGAAGAATGGAATAATAATCTTCTTGAAGAGACGTGCGATACGTGTTCATCGACTGACGAATCAGTTCATTCGCATTAAAATATCCATTGTAATGTGCGTTTACACTGTGAAACGAGCGGTTAATGAATGTGTTTTTTTCCGTAGAACACGCAGCAATGAGCGTTAATATTAACGCTAAAACACTCACTATTTTAAACACTTTCTTCATTTCGTAGTCGACTCTTGAAAAAATTCTTTTCGGAACAAAAACTCCTTAAAACCTGCTTTATTATGTATTGGCACTTTTTTTTCTGAAAAATCTCTTGCAATATTCGTGAAAACCTATTGAATATCATCGGATTTATTCAATATTCTGCTGCCTTAAAATTCAATTACTTCTTCTTTCTAAAAACGCACAAGGTACTGTGAAGACCATTTTTCCGCTTCATCAGTTCCACATATTCTATATCTTGTTCAAGATACTTAATCTCTTCAGGCAGTAAATATTCGCTTACAATTTTCTCTGTCGTAATATAGTCATTGATCATTTTCAAGGTTGTATTACTCTGGGTCGCATCTACGCCGAAGCCTTTGTAAAACTTAGGAATGGAGGTGTGTACATCTTCAATGATGAATAAACCTCCTGGCTTCAAATGTTTGAATAAAAATCCAAGTGAAACCTGCTGATGATTCATCCAGTGACCACCGTCATCAACAATGATATCAAAACCACCTTTGTACTCATCAATAAACCCTTGCAACTGTTCTCGATTGGCTTGGTTTGCAATATATGTGTGAATCCCTAATTGTTCAACCCATGGCTTTTGTTTGATATCAATTCCATAAACCTCCGCATTGTGAAAAAAACATTTCCACATCTTATGGGAAGCTCCATTGAATATTCCGATTTCAAGAATTTTTTCGACTGAATCCTGAATAGGAGCAAAGTTTCGGTTGTAGGTATCAATAAAATTATGCCAACTCGTTTGCTTATCGGTATTAAAAATTTTCGCCAATTCGAGCAAGCTTTTATCGAAGAGTGAATCGGGCAATTCGGTTAATCCCGCACCTCGCAGCTCTTGACAGTTTCGCAAGTACTTCGCATCTTGAGCTGTCAAATTCATCGACAAGGTGAATGCAAATACTGCTAAAACTATTGATTTTAATACCATAAACGTTTTTTTGATTTCCGTCTGCGTTACGCAATATTGGTGAAAACCTGCTGAATATCGTCATCGTCTTCAATCTTATCCAACATCTTTTCTATATCCACTAACTGTTCCTCTGTAAACTCAACAGGTTGTGTAGGTATTCGCTGTAGGTTTGACTTAGTAACATCAATATTCAATCCCTCTAATCCAGCTGATATTGAACCGAAAGATGTGTAATCGCCATAAATGAATACTTTATCCTCTACCTGCTCAATTTCATCCAATCCAGCATCAATCAATTCCAACTCCAATTCCTCCAAATCCATTTCTTCCGTTTTTTCAAACTCAAAAACTGATTTTCGGTTGAACATATACTCCAACGAACCATTCGGCACAACAGCACCCCCAGCTTTGTTGAAATAAGATTTAACATTTGCAATAGTACGCGTAGGATTGTCCGTGGCACATTCCACAAAAACAAGCACTCCATGCGGTCCTTTGCCTTCATAGTTCATTTCCGAAAACGCTTCGGCATCTTTTGCATTCGCACGTTTAATTGCAGCATCGATATTGTCCTTCGGCATGTTCTCCGACTTCGCATTTTTTATTGCTGTTCGAAGTGTTGCATTCATATCAGGATCTGTTCCACCCTCCTTTGCGGCCATTGTAATTGCCTTACCCAACTTTGGGAACAACTTAGACATCTTATCCCATCGCTTTTCTTTCGCTGCTCTTCTATATTCGAATGCTCTACCCATACTTATTTCCTTTACGCGTTTTCTATTTCTTAATGCCCCCAATATACTAACAGGACGTACCATTTTTGGTTTCGCTAACAAAAATAAAGGTTTTCTTTTTAAGCACAACACCTTTGAATGAACGCATTCAAGTAACTCGCCCTGTATCAAACTCTTGTAATCCTACTTGTTTATTTAACATTCTTGACGTGTATAAGTTTTTTATTTAACACTTTGAATCTCCTAACACAATCCATACATTTGATAAGCAAAGCAAGTTATCTCTATGAAAACAATTCTCGTTTTAGGCGCTGGTCTCTCTTCCTCTTCAATGATTCGTTATTTACTTGAAAATGCGCCGGTTGAAGATTGGCAAGTACGCATCGTCGATCGAGATCTGGAATTGGTAAATCGGAAAATTAATGGAAGTCCTTATGGTACTGCACTTGCATTTAATGCCTTGGATGCTGATGAGAGAAGGCCTGAAATTGAAAAAGCAGACCTTGTAATTTCGATGCTACCTGCACGTTTTCACATAGGTGTTGCGGAGGATTGTATAGCCTTAAAAAAGAATCTGATTACACCGTCATACATCTCTCCCGAAATGCGCGCGTTAGATGAGAAAGCGAAAGAAGCTGGAATCGTCATCATGAACGAAATCGGTGTTGATCCTGGAATTGATCACATGAGCGCGATGAAAATCATTCATTCCATTCAGGACAAGGGTGGCACTGTGACAAGTTTTAAATCATTTACTGGTGGCTTAATTGCTCCTGAAAGTGACAACAATCCTTGGCATTATAAATTCACTTGGAATCCGAGAAACGTTGTTCTTGCTGGTCAAGGCGGTGCGGCGTCCTTTCTTCGGAACGGGATGTACAAATACATACCCTACAATCGCTTATTCGGTCGTTTAGACTACCTCTCTATCGAAGGTTATGGTGATTTTGTAGGATATCCAAATCGTGACTCACTGTCCTATTGCAAAACTTATGGACTCGAAAATATTCCAACCATCTTTAGAGGAACATTACGACGACCTGGTTATTGCGAGGCTTGGGATGTCTTCATAGAACTTGGAATGACCGATGACACGTATAAAATGGTCAATACAGAAGAACTTACACCGCGTACATTTTTGAATTCTTTCTTGCCCTATCACGCTGACAGAAGTGTTGAGAATAAATTCAAGGATTTTTTACGTGCAGAACGCATGGATTCTTATGGTCACTTCGAATGGCTTGGACTATTTAAAAATGAACCACTTGTTGGATTGGAAAACGCAACACCTGCTCAAGTTCTTCAAAAAATTCTTGTCGATAAATTATCATTGGAAGATGGTGATAAAGATATGATTGTAATGGTTCATGAATTTGAATATGAATTGAATGGTGAAACGAGCAAAATCACTTCACACATGGTAAATATTGGTGAGGATTTAACGTACACATCAATGTCGAATACTGTTGGATTACCTGTCGCGATTTGCGCCAAAATGGTTCTGAACGGAACCTTGGCAAGTAAAGGGGTAACGCTTCCAATTCAAAAAGAGGTTTACACGCCGATTTTAAATGAGCTTGAAGAATACGGTATTTCTTTTGTTGAGAAGGAGTTGGTAGTGTAAACATTGAAAAAATGATGAATGATGAATGTGGAAATCTGAATTTCAAGATTCATTTTCAACTCCCAATTCATAATTCATAATTCCGTATTAATATCATTATCTTCGCACTCTAATTCTATCATTTCAGAATGTCAAAAAATAAATACACCGTTACGGCGGCATTGCCATACGCAAATGGCCCCCTTCATTTAGGACATGTAGCAGGAGTCTACCTTCCATCAGATATTTTTGTACGCTTTTTACGCATGAACGACCACGATGTCGCGTTCATTTGTGGAAGTGACGAGCATGGTGCAGCAATCACTTTACGTGCAAAAAAGGAGGGTACAACTCCAAAAGAAATTGTCGATAAATACAATGGTATTATCAGCAAAGCATTTAAAGATTTTGACATTTCCTTTGATATTTTTCACCGTACCTCAGCTGAAATTCATCATGAAACGGCGCAGGATTTTTTCAAGGTGTTGGATGAAAAAGGCCATTTTACAAAAGAAACAAGCGAACAATATTACGACGAGGAATACAATCAATTTCTTGCGGATCGATACATTACTGGAGACTGTCCAAACTGTAAGCATGAAAACGCTTATGGTGATCAATGTGAGAATTGTGGCTCCGCTTTAAGCCCAATGGAATTGATTAATCCAAAATCAACATTGAGTGGAAAAGCGCCAACAATCAAATCAACTTCTCATTGGTACCTGCCCATGGAACGTCACGAAGAGTGGCTAAAAGAGTGGATTAAGGAAGGGAAGTTAGACGGTGTTCAACAGCACGATCCTTCGAAGTGGAGAAATCAAGTAATTGGTCAATGTATGTCTTGGATCGACAGCGGTTTGAGACCAAGAGCGATGACCCGTGACCTTGATTGGGGAGTGAAAGTTCCCGTTGAAGGTGGCGATGGAAAAGTTCTATACGTTTGGTTGGATGCTCCAATCGGATACATCTCTGCTACCAAACAATGGGCATTAGACACTAATAAGAATTGGGAAGATTACTGGACTGGTGATCGGAAATTGGTGCATTTTATTGGCAAGGACAACATTGTTTTTCACGCCATTATTTTCCCAATCCTTCTTAAAGCCCATGAGGATCTGATTCTCCCTGACAACGTTCCAGCTTATGAATTTTTAAATCTTGAAGGGGATAAATTTTCAACCTCAAGAAATTGGGCGGTTTGGCTACATGAATACATTGAGGCTTATCCTGACAAACTCGATGAACTCAAGTATGTATTGACATCCATTGCTCCAGAAACAAAGGACAGTGAATTTACTTGGAAAGAATACCAAACGCGAATAAATAGTGAGCTAGCAGACATTCTCGGAAACTTCGTGAACCGCGCATTGGTTCTTACGCAGAAATACTATAACGGTGTTGTTCCTCCGGTAGGAGAATTGACAGAATATGATCATCAAGTATTGGAAGCCATGGCTGCCATTCCCGCAAAGATTTCCAAACTGG
>Ga0316205_10003128_pt1 | contig 16061 bp, 13 predicted proteins | sample 3monthpyrite_MG_FD_204941 | JGI IMG/M metagenome (GOLD analysis project Ga0316205, IMG submission 204941) | Microbial mat bacterial communities from mineral coupon in-situ incubated in ocean water Damariscotta River, Maine, United States -... | ecosystem: Environmental > Aquatic > Marine >... | reverse complement strand
TTGTTTAAATAACTCTCGCCATTGCTGATGTGTTCGACTTTTCATTACTCACTCCCATGATGCTTGATTGAAGTGAGTTTAATGAATTGATTTTGATTGGATAGGTGTCTATCACCAGACGTTTACTTTTTTACTGACGTTTCAAGAGCAAAATTGTTTCACGTTCTTTTTAACTTCAACTCAGATTATTTGGTATACCAGCGTTCAATGGCATATCGGTCGAGCAAAGATAGGCCTACCGATGCTTTTATCTTTTTACTGCTGCCATCTGTACGCACAAAGACCATCGGATAATTCATAATGGAATTTTCATCATAAGCGGTGAAGTGAGCAAAATTCGAATCGACCATCGCATTAATCGCACGGCAATGTTCAATGGCCGATAAATGGGAATAACCAATAGTTTCCATTTTAGGAAAGCAATCTTCAATTATTCGTTCGATTGGAGCTAAGCCGTAAGGCCAGAGACTACTTCGGTATTCGTGTTCAAAACCAAGGGCATGGCCAAATTCATGCAAAATTAGACGTTTGGCTCCGCTATCACTAATCTGAGATGAAGTGAGATCAAACAGGTTCATGGTAGAATATTTTGACACATAATCCTGATGATCCCCTAATCGCGAACCACTATGAAGCGCAAAACTGATCCTGATATGAGTTTGCTCAGGCGCTTTATCAAGACGGTCAAAAAATTCAAAAGACAAACTGGTTTTTTGTAACCAATCGGGCGCCGTATCTCGGACCAATTGACGTAAATCAGGTGCTCCATCAAGAAAGACCACATTAAGTACCATGCCTTTTTGCCATTGTTTGTCTTTGATCAATACCGCCGCTTTGCTAGAGAGACTGAAGAAAAAAATGACAATCGCCAAGCCTGAGAGACTAAGTGAGGTGATTTGCCTTGTTAATTTGGTTATCTGCATTGGTCAAATATTACTCTGTTTGAGAGTTTCATGACAGTTATTTGCTAACTCACGGAATATACGATATTTATTTTATGGCTATAGGATTAACCAGTAGAATCTTATAAAATAGAATCATCTAAACCCAATTCGAGTTTCCTATGAACCGACCGATTATTGCCCCCTCCATTTTATCCGCCGATTTTGCCAGACTAGGTGAAGAAGTGGCCAATGTGATTGAAGCCGGTGCTGATTGGGTTCATTTTGATGTGATGGATAATCATTATGTGCCAAACCTGACTATTGGTCCCATGGTGTGTGATGCCTTGATAAAATATGGGATTACCGCCCCAATTGACGTTCATTTGATGGTCAAGCCGGTAGATAGGATTATTGGCGACTTTGCTGAAGCGGGCGCTTCAATTATCACTTTTCATCCGGAAGCCAGCGACCATGTTGACCGAAGTTTACAACTAATCAAAGAGGCTGGCTGCCAGGCGGGACTGGTGATTAATCCTGCCACCAGTTTGCAATGTTTAGAACATGTGATGGACAAACTGGATGTGATTTTGCTAATGTCAGTGAATCCGGGATTTGGCGGTCAGTCCTTTATTCCTAATACTTTAAAAAAGCTCTCTCTGGTTCGAGAACTGATTAGCCAGAGTGGTCGAGACATTCGCCTGGAAGTAGATGGCGGTGTAAAGATCGATAATATTCAAGAAATCGCCAAAGCGGGAGCCGATGCTTTTGTGGCGGGCTCGGCAATTTTTAATACTGATGATTACAAAGCGACTATCGATGCCATGAGATCAAACATAGCCAAAGCGACTGAAGCCTGATCGTTTTGTCAAAGGATACATCACCCGCTCAAATATTAATGATCGACAATTACGATTCATTTACCTTTAATCTTGTGCATTATTTAGAACAACTTAATACACAAGTGACAGTAATAAAAAATGATGAATTATCGGTTGAACAAATTTTAGAAACTTCGCCAACACACATCATTATTTCCCCCGGACCTTGCACCCCAAATGAAGCAGGAATCTCCCTCGATTTAATCCAATCACTCAAAGGAAAAATTCCAATTTTAGGAGTTTGTTTAGGTCATCAAGTCATCGGTCAATCTTTCGGTGCAAAGGTGATTAGAGCAAAAAAAATTATGCACGGCAAAACGTCAAAAATGAATCATTCCAATACAGGTCTATTTTCTGGTTTACCCCAAAAATTTACTGCAACACGTTATCATTCTTTGGTTTTAGATGAAAATAGTTTGCCGGATGAGCTAGAAATTACTGCCTGGACTGAGGATGCAATGGGTGAGATGGAAGCCGTTATGGGCATCAAACATAAATACCATGATATTGAAGGTATTCAGTTTCATCCTGAATCGATTTTGTCTGAGCATGGTTTGGAAATATTGAAAAAATTTCTACATTGATGTTCATAGCATTAGGAGAACTGCTTTCGTAATAACGCTTTTTGCACTTTCCCCATAGTATTTCTTGGCAATTGGTCCACAAAAACAACTCTTTTTGCTACCTTAAAGTCGGCAACCAGATTTTTCATATGTTGGATAATATCTTGCTCTTGCAGATTATTATTTGCGAACTTTTTTACTACAACCGCCGTTACCGATTCGCCAAAATCCGAGTGAGGCAAACCAATCACCGCCGACTCTAAAACCTCTGGAATTTCATCAATAACAGATTCGAGTTCCTTCGGATAAACATTGAGGCCACCGGTAATAATCATGTCTTTGTCTCGGCCAATAATAGAAATATATCCGTTCGAATCAATGCTGGCGATGTCACCGGTTTTAAAAAAACCGTCATCAGTAAACTCTTCCGCTGCTTTTTCAGGCGTTTGCCAATAACCTCTAAAAACATTATCACCTTTTACTAACAATTCGCCCGGTATATTTTTATCGACAAGTTCGCCTGCGTCATTAACAATCATTGTTTTAATACCAGACAAGGGCAAACCAACCGTGCCGGCTTTTCTCGGACCTTCAATTGGATTAGAGGTATTCATTCCGGTTTCGGTCATTCCGTAACGCTCTACAATGGTATGGGAGGTTCGTTGTTGAAATTCTGAAAAGGTTTGAGGTAAAAGCGGTGCGGAACCTGAGGTAAATAAACGAATATTTTTACAGCTTGATTGAGAAAATTCCGGGTGATTGAGCAAACGGACATAATGAGTGGGTACGCCCATATAAACACTTGCTTGAGGTAGAAAATAAATAATTTTTTCCAGATCAAACTTGTCCAAAAATATCATCTTACTGCTATTCAACACCGCCAGGTTAACCGCAACAAAGAGTCCATGAACATGAAAGATCGGTAAGCTGTGCAGTAAAACATCCTGTTGCTGCCATTGCCATGTTTGAGCGAGTACCTTGCTATTTGAAATCAAATTACCATGAGTGATCATCGCCCCTTTTGGTTTTCCGGTGGTTCCCGATGTATATAGAATGACTGCAATATCATCCCGATCGCATTCTATATCTGCGAATTCACCATCGCTCGATAAAATATCTTTGTTGTGTGAGTAGACACCTTGTTTGTCAAGACTGTGAACCTGACAGTTAATATCCGTTTTGTCCAGGATCGACATAAATAAAGCATGCTTGTCCGGATCACAAAGAACCAATGCTGGTTTGGCGTCATTGACAAAGTACTCGACTTCTTTTTCTTTATACCCAGTATTTAATGGTAAATAAATTAACCCCGCTCGTAAACAGGCAAAATACCAAAACAAATTTTGTGGTGATTTTTCCACCTGCAGAATTACTCGATCCCCCTTTGTAAGACCCAGTTGAGTTAGGTGATGAGCGATCTTGCCGCTTTCACAATCTAAGTCGGAATAGAGAAATTCTTTTTTAGTTGCAGGGTGTAGGATGAAAATATCATCGTTCCGAAAACGTTCACGACAATGGGAATAAAAGTTGTGCATGATATCCATGTTACCTGTCTATATTTTGTAAACCATCGGCCACAATGATACTTAAACTTTTAGATAGATTGAAGATATTTGTAAATGGATATTGCTAGAAAACCATCACAACTGACTAATCAACCGCTTAACATCTGACAGATGTCGACGGCTAATTTCCAGTCGTTTTTCTTCCTCGCTCAGCACCACATAGGAGTGCCCTTGGTTGTCTCGATGAACTCCGGTAATAAATTTTTTGGCGACAATCGCGTTTCGGTGAATGCGCACAAAACTTTCCGAAAATTCGTTTTGTAATTCTTTTAGTGTATCTTCAATGATAGTTTCACCACCTTGGTATTTAACGGTGACGTACTTAAGCTCCGCTTGAAAATACACAATATCTTTAACCGGAATGAGTTTAATATTACCACTTATTTTGGCGGTGATATTGGTTCGCCCTTCGTGTTGAGACTTAACGGCGTTGATTTGAGCCTGATTTAGACTGCAGGCTTTTTCGAGCGCTTCTTTTAAGTTTTTTTCTCTTACCGGTTTTAGAAGATAGGCAACCGCGTTAACATTAAATGCATCCAACGCGTATTCGTCGTAGGCTGTGGTAAAAATAATCGCCGGTGGTTCCTCTATTTTAGATATATGCTGCGCGGCTTCTAGTCCGTCCATGCCGGGCATGCGAATATCCATTAATACTATATCCGGCTTTTCTTTTTGACACGCTGCAACAGCTTGCAGGCCATTATTGGCAAGCCGAACGGTTTCAACAAATTCAAATTCTGACAATAATTGCTTCAATCGTTGTTGAGCCAATGGCTCATCATCAACTACTAATATTTTCATTTTAATCCCTTTGATTTGGTATTTAGGTTATTCTTTTTTGAGTATCACTCCAGTACCAGCGGTTTAGTTGGAATGATCATCGATACCTTATATTCATCTGGTAAATTTTCTCTGGTTAAACTGGCGCGACCTCTAAAAATCACCTCTAGTCGTTGGCTAATATTGTTAAGCGCAATACCATGTCCTTTATGGCGACTCTCGGCCAATTTCGGATTGCTAACCTGAACGGTTAAAAGGCCGTCTTTTTTTGCTACGATGATTTGTACGACACCACCTTCCGGTAACATTTGAATGCCATGATAGACTGCGTTTTCTAGTAGTGGTTGTACTGACAGTGGCGGGACCATTACCGATAAGCAGCTTTCATCTACCTGCCAATCGACTTTTAATCTGTCACCGAGTCGCAGGCTTTCAATGGATAGATATTTTTTGCCGTTTTCAAGTTCCGTTTTTAGGGGGATCAATTCACTATTAGTATCCAGCGTCGAGCGGATCAAGTCGCTGAGATCTTCAATGGCTGATTCTGCTTTTTTTGCATCTATACGAGTCAAGCTAGCAATGACGTTCATGCTGTTAAATAAAAAATGTGGTCTAATTCTCGCCTGCAACGCTTCTAAACGGGCTGAGGACTCGAGTGATAATTGCTTGCGATACTGTTGTTGCAGATAAAAATAACGTAACACAACCGAGCCGATCAAACCTGCAACAATCATGTTTTTAATAAAAAACTGAAGCTGTGCCACCACTGTCAGATCAAAATAAACCCCGTAATAAAAAACCAATGTGATATAACAATACAGAAAGGTTGCAGCGAGTATGATCAGCAGGCTGATTAGTCCTGCAACAAAATCCTGTAGTTTGGCCAGTGTTGGTCGGAGCAAACATAAAGTTGCGACGGAACTTAAACTTATCCATTGAAGCGATATGGAATACAAGCCAAACACCTGCCAATTATCACTGCTCGACTGAACATTAAGTAAGGTAAAAATAACACTCAATAATTCGCCAATCAGTATTACCATCAAAACTGACTGCACCCGACAAAAGTCAGGTAGAAAGAATTCAGGTAACGGGCTTTTTTCCATAGGTAGATAATCTCTTTCTATTAAGCTCGTGAATCCCCGAAATGCAAGATTCAGGTATGCGGGGTAAAAGTAAGGGCCATGAAATAACTCGAACTGTCTAATTACAACGAATTAGCATTTCATAACCTATTGATCTAATATAGCTTATCTTAAAAATAAGAACCATATTAAATGCCTAAGATACAATTGAAAACCTCATTGATAACACAGTATCGGACCTGTAACCTCTGTGAGGCGATGTGTGGACTAAAAATTGAAATCAAAGGTGATAAAGTCCACTCTATTAAGGGCGACAAGCAAGATCCCTTCAGTCAGGGTCACATTTGTCCCAAAGCCATCGCGCTGCAAGATTTGTACACTGACAAAGATCGCCTGACTAAACCGGTTAAAAAAACCAAAGATGGCTGGCAGGAAATTTCCTGGAAAGAGGCTTTTAAGCTGATTGCAGTTAAGCTAAAAAGCACTCAGCAACAACATGGCCGCGATTCGGTGGGGGTTTATGCCGGTAATCCGACCGTACATAATCTGGAAGCGATGATTTATGGCGCAGATTTTTTTCGTCAATTAGGCAGCAAAAATCGTTATAGCGCCACTTCTGTTGATCAGTTACCGCATCATCTGGCGGCAATGTTGATGTTTGGTCATCCCTTGCTGTTGCCAATTCCGGATATTGACCATACCGATTTTATGGTGATTTTAGGTGCCAATCCGGTGGTATCCAATGGCAGTATTATGACGGTACCCAATGTTAAAAAACGCCTCAAAAATATTCAAAAAAGACAGGGTAAAATTATCACCATTGACCCCCGCCTAACAGAAACCGGCAAGCTCGCCGACCAACATTTAATGATTAAACCAGGCACTGATGCCTATTTGTTAATGGCAATGATTAACTATCTATTCGACAAGCATTTGGTAAATTGTAACCGTCTCAAACGTCATTTGGATGATCTGGATAAAATTCAAGATTTGGTGAAAAATTTCACCACCGATAAAGTTGCCCAACATACTGGGATATCGGCGAGTGATATAGCTAATCTGGTCGAAGAGTTTTGTCAGGCAAAAAGCGCTGTTTTATACGCCAGGATCGGTGTTTCTACCCATGAGTTCGGATCTTTAGCCAATTGGCTGGTCAATTTGTTTAATATTCTGACCGGTAATATGGATTCTAAAGGCGGCATGATGTTTACCACCCCGGCGATTGATTTGATCGGCCATAAAAAGCCACAACACAAAAAATTTGCTCGTTATTTTAGTCGGGTGAGCGGATATCCGGAAACTATTGGAGAATTTCCGGTGGTCGCGCTGGCAGAAGAAATTTTAACGCCGGGTGAGGGACAAATTAAAGCGATGATTACTGCTGCCGGCAATCCGCTTTTATCAACCCCCAATAATGCCCAACTCAGTCGTGCTTTTGAGCAATTAGATTTTATGTTAAGTATCGATTTTTATATCAATGAAACGACCAAACATGCCGATATTATCCTGCCTCCACCTAGCCCGCTTGAACGTCCGCATTATGATCTGGTGTTTAATCATTTGGCGGTTAGAAACTATGCCAAATATTCAGAAACCTTGTTTGAACGAGCAAAAGGCAGTTTGTCTGAAGCTCAAATTTACCAGGCTCTAACTCAAGTTATGGCGCCAGATGGAATAATTTCTAAATCAAAGATCTGGTTAAAGATCCAAGTCTTGAAATGGTTGGGTCCCGAGGGCATTCTTAATAAAGGCATAAAAAAAGGACCTTATGGCAAAAACCAGCATGCCGAATTTAAGTATCTCAATCTAAAAAAGATCAAACAGCATACTCACGGGATGGATCTCGGCGCCTTGAAACCTTGTTTTCCGGCAAAAATCTTAACTAAAAATGGTAATATTCAATTGGCACCGGAAGAGTTTGTTAAAGACTTAAAGCGACTGAATGAAAAATTGAGTGAAGATTCACTTGGCTCAAATTCTGACGGAGAAAAGCGTTTTACCCTTATTGGTCGACGAGATCCTCGTACCTGCAATTCATGGATGCACAATAGCTATCGATTGGTGAAGGGAAAGCCGGGATGTATTGCCCATATGAATGATCAAGATGCCCTCGAGCTTAATATACAAACCGGTCAGCTGATCAACATAAGCTCAAGGGTGGGAAAAATAAGTCTGCCAGTGGAAGTGACCGATACAATGATGTCGGGCAGCGTTTCTGTTCCGCACGGTTGGGGGCACGGCGAACCTCAAACCAGAATGTCGATCGCCAATGCCCACGCAGGCGTTAGTGTGAATCAAATTACGGATGAAAAATTTGTTGATAAGTTAAGCGGAAATGCCGCGCTTAATGGTGTACCAGTAAAAATTACAGCAGCTTAAATTTTTTTAATTTGTTATTATTTCTGCCATTAAGATCGCAGCATATCTAGACTTTTCGACCTCTCCCTAGCCCTCCCCTTCCAAGGGGAGGGGACAAACCCCCTCTCCCTTTGGGAGAGGGCTGGGGAGAGGGTTGTTTTTATTTTTTACTTTTTTTGGATATTTATATGAAACATTTAGCCACATTATTATTGCTGACACTAATAATAACGCCTGCTATTGCCGCCGAAGCTAAAGAATTATCGGACGACACAGTTAAAGAGCAAGAAAAGGAAAAAGCAAAATGGGATGTTAATCATCCTCCCGGTGAAGCGTATTTTGCAGATATTGACGTCTCTCAAGGGACCTGGATGAATGTCGATGTCAGTCCCGATGGTAAAACCATTGTGTTTGACTTGCTTGGTGATCTTTATCTGATGCCGATCAGCGGTGGCGAAGCGAAAGCTTTAACCCATACCATCGCCTGGGAAATGCAAGCAACCTTTAGTCCCGACGGTAAACGGATTGCTTTCACTTCAGATCAAGGTGGCGGCGATAATATCTGGATTATGGATATCGATGGCACCAACCAAACCCAGGTAACCAAGGAGTCTTTTCGGCTATTAAACAGTCCCAGTTGGAGTCCAGACGGAAAGTATATAGCGGCAAAAAAACACTTCACTTCAAGGCGTTCACTGGGTGCCGGAGAAATCTGGTTATACCACAATGCGGGCGGTACAGGATTACAATTAAACAAACGTCCTAATGATCAAAAAGATATTGGCGAGCCAAGCTTCTCGCCAGATGGAAAAAAAGTTTATTTTTCCAGAGATTCGACACCCGGAGCCGTTTTTGAATACAGCAAAGATTCTAACCAGATCATTTATGAGATTTTTTCAATCGACCGGCGCGATGGCAAAATAACCAAAGAAGTTTCCGGTATGGGGGGTGCTGTGAGACCAACGCCCTCTCCCGATGGTCGATATCTGGCATTTATAAAACGAATTCGAAATCAATCCAGTCTATTTTTAAAAGATTTAAATACCGGGATTGAAATTCCAATCTATAAAAAACTAGATAGAGATATGCAGGAGACTTGGGCAATTCATGGGGTTTATCCAAGTATTTCCTGGACGCCAGATAGCCAAAACATAATTTTTTGGGCGGGCGGCAAATTGCATAATTTAGATCGCGTTACTCAGGTCGCTAAAGAGATACCTTTTCATGTAAAAACGACTCGTGAAATGCGCAAAGCAGTTCGTTTTGAAGTTGATCCAGGCCCCGATTCTTTTACCACAAAAATGCTTCGCTGGGTGCAAGTTAGAGGGGATGGAAAACAAGTATTATTTCAAGCGCTCGGCCAACTGTATACCCGTAATCTGCCGGATGGAAAAGCAAAGCGATTAACCAGCTCAAAAAAGGAGGTGGCCTTTTATCCCGCTTATTCAAAGGATGGTAAATGGATTGTCTACACCAGTTGGAGTGATAAACAACAAGGAGCGGTCAAAAAAGTCAGATCGACAGGAGGTAAAAGCCAGACCTTGACCAAACAACCGGGAAAATATATTGCCCCAAATTTTTCTCCGGATGGAAAGCAGGTTGTTTATCAAAAGGTGACTAGAGGACGATTATTATCGCCTGATTATGACCTTAATCCTGGTATTTATCAGGTGAGCGCTAAAGGTGGAAAGTCACAGTTTATTACTGATACAGGAAGCGACCCTTTTTATGCACCTTCTGGAGGAAGAGTTTTTCTAAAAAGGTACGCAGATAAAAAAACTCAGTTGGTGAGTGTCAATTTAGATGGTCTGGATCCGGTTACTCATGCCAGTAGTCAATGGGCAAGCGAATTTAATCTTTCTCCCGATGGACAGTATTTAAGTTTTAAAGAACGATATCAGATTTATATTGTACCTTTTACCGATGCTGCCAAAACGATCGAACTTTCACCAAAATCAACCAACCTACCGCTCATTAAAATCACTCAAAACGGCGGTAACAATTTGTCCTGGAGTCACAATAGCGGCCAGCTTAATTGGTCACTAGGCGCAAAACTATACCAGGCTAAGTTGCCTGCCACTAGCCAATGGAAAGACAAACAAAAAGATTTATCTGTGGTGGAAATTCCACTAGGATTTAGTGTGCAAAGCGATAAGCCCCAAGGCAATACGCTCTTATCCGGTGCCAGGATCATCAGTATGAATGGCGATCAGGTCATTGAAGAAGGCGACCTATTGATTGAAAACAATCGAATAAAAGCCATCGGCAAAAAAGGCTCGTTAAAAGTACCTGATAACGCCAAAATTATTTCTTTGAGCGGCAAAACAATTATTCCCGGTTTGGTGGATGTTCATTGGCATGGCAGCCAGGGCAGCAACCAAATTACCCCACAACAAAATTGGATGAATTTGGCCTCATTAGCATTTGGCGTGACCACCATCCATGATCCCTCCAATGATACCGGAGAAATTTTTGCCTCTGCCGAATTAGCTAGAAAAGGGCTGGCTGTAGCCCCCAGAATATTTTCTACCGGAAGAATTTTGTACGGAGCAGAAGCATCCATTACCGCTGAAATTAACAATCTTGAGGACGCCAGCCAACACCTGCAAAGGCTTAAGCAACAAGGCGCATTTTCGGTAAAAAGCTACAATCAACCTCGTCGAGATCAACGACAACAGGTTCTTGAGGCTGCTAGAGCATCACAAATGATGGTGGTACCGGAAGGTGGTTCCACTTTTCAACATAATTTGACAATGATTATTGATGGTCATACGGGTATTGAGCATTCCATTCCAGTAGCCACTATCTATGATGACGTAACACAACTTTGGGCGCAAAGCGAAACTGGGTATACACCGACGCTGGTTGTCTCCTACGGCGGAATATGGGGGGAGAATTACTGGTATCAGCAAAGCGAAGTGTGGAAACATCCACTTTTAAGTCGTTATGTACCAAAAGAAATCCTATATCCACGAGCCATCCGTCGACCAATGGCACCGCTAGAAGATTTTAATCACTTTAACAGTGCACGTGTTTCAGCACAGCTTCAAGATATTGGTGTGAGCGTTCAGTTAGGTGCACATGGCCAGCGGGAAGGATTAGGATCTCATTGGGAAATGTGGATGTTTGCCCAAGGTGGTATGACGCCGCTCGAAGTGATCCGAGCCGGGACCCTCGATGGCGCTAAGTATATTGGTATGGACAAACATATCGGCTCAATTGAAGTTGGAAAACTGGCCGACCTGGCGATATTAGATGTTAATCCACTACAGGATATTTATGCCACGGACCAAGTACATATGGTGATGATTAATGGGCGCTTGTATGAATCCAGTAGTATGAACGAAGTGGGCAATCATCCCAAAAAACGCAGCAAATTATTTTTTCAGTAAAAATCTTTTCCTATTTGTATCGATGACAAATTATATTGATTATCATAGGAATAATTATTATTAATTTTGACAACTTAAACCGGACCGCCTGATGAATACTTTCTTTTGGTTTGATTTTGAAACTTTCGGGGCCAATCCGAGTAAAGACAAACCTAGTCAGTTTGCCGGTATTCGTACTGATTTCGATTTTAATATCATTGACGATCCGGTAAATATTTACTGCAAACCTTCCAACGATTTTATTCCACATCCTGAAGCTTGTTTAATTACCGGAATAACACCACAAATTGCGACCCAAAAAGGAGTCAGTGAAAAAGAATTTTTCCGGCAAATTCATTTGCAAATTTCTCAGCCTAATACTTGTACACTAGGTTATAACAGTATCCGTTTTGACGATGAGGTGATCCGGCACGGTTTTTACCGCAATTTTTATGATGCATATGCGCGTGAATGGCAAAACGGTAACTCACGTTGGGATATTATCGATCTGTTAAGAATGACTCATGCATTAAGGCCAGAGGGAATAAATTGGCCAACCAATGATGAGGGTATAGTCAGTTTTCGCTTAGAACTCTTGAGTCAGGCGAATGGCATTCAACATGAAAATGCCCACGATGCTTTGAATGATGTTTATGCGACGATTAACATGGCAAAGCTGGTTAAACAAACACAACCAAAATTGTATGAGTATCTATTATCTCTTAGAGACAAACATCTGGTTAAAACCGAAATCGATTTAATCGGCCACAAACCATTTGTCCATTGCTCGGCAATGCTTGGAAACGAGCATCAATATACTGGCATAATGATGCCGTTGTTAATGCATCCAACCAATAAAAATAGTGTTATTTGTATTGACCTTACCCGCTCTATTAACGGACTCGAACATCTCAATCAAGAGCAAATAAGCGAGCGAGTTTTTACCCGTCAAGACGATTTGCCGGCGGGAATACAAAGATTAGCCATTAAAGAAGTCCACTATAATAAATGCCCAGCCGTTGCGCCACTTGGTGTTTTAAATGAAAACTGTCAAAAGCGATTGCAGATTAATCTACCTGAATGCCTTGCCAGAGCTAAGCAAATTAAAGGGTTTATCAGACCTTTTGCAGATAAAATACGTCAGATATATAGCGGTAGAAAATTTGAACAGATCACTAACCCGGACCATGCGCTTTATTCCGGTGGTTTTTTTAGTAGCGCAGATAAAAATAAAATGGATGAGATTCGGGCTAGCAGCTGGCAGTCTTTGGCCGAGTCAAACTATCAGTTTGCCGATCATCGATTAGAAGAATTATTATTCCGATATCGAGCTCGCAATGCGATTGAGACGCTAAACTCATCGGAATTAGCAAGATGGGAAAAACTTAGAAAATCGATGTTATTGAATGCTGAAAGTGGATCTACATTAGTTTACGATGAATTTCGTCGTTTGATAGGCACACTGAAAAACCAACCACAGCAAGATCAAAAGTTGCTAGCCGATTTAGACGCTTATGTAGAGAGCATCGTTTCTGATTTTAAAATTTAGTAGATTATTTTACTTTCAACTCCGATTCTAAAGCCACCGCTGTCTTGGCTGGTTGGTCCAGATTTTGAGGTAATTTTAATAATAAAACTGGTTTATCAACGAGCTTTAGAGGTGATATTGTCGTTTCTCTACGAATTTTGGTCATATTACGACTATTTTTAAATATCCCCGTTTGAGATAATATTTGACAGACAGCGAATAAAATAGACCCCTCCTCATACAGGGTTCACTAGTATTCGAATATTTATTCAGTTAATTAAATTAAGGTCCAAATGAATATTGAAGTATCATTTAGAGTAGAAAAACGCATTTTGAAATGTTATATATCAGGTTCTAGAAACCCGGAGCATATGTGCCAATACTGGCAAGAAATTCTTAATAAATGCCGCAAAGAGAAGTTAAATCGAATATTCATCACCATGGCTCTTCAGGGAACCTTTAACCGTTTTGAAGCGCTCCAGGCATTTCAATCTGTGATTAGCACACTTCAATTTTCCAACATTGCGATTGCGTTAACAGATCTCAATGAACATAGTTCGGCAGATTGTAAAATGGCATGCCATATGGCAGCGGCAAAAAACATTATTGTTGCTTATGTTGAGTCCGAAAGTGACGCAATAGAATGGCTCAATTCCCAGGGATTATTGACGTCGAAAAGTAGTCTGTCTCAATCTAGCGTTCTGTCGCCTCCTGTTTGATTCAGGGTGCTTTTATTAAGCCATCGATTGTTAAATTCCAGCCTTAAGTTTATCTAATATTTCATCGTTGCCTTTTAGTTGTTCAGTCCATTGGCTAAAATCTCCGCTTAGCTTATCTAGCGATGATAAATCGCCGATCCGCTCGGAAATTTTCGAGCTAAATTTTCCTTTTAGTTTTTCCGCCTGCTCCTTTACCTTAGCGCCAATCGCTTGTGAAAACAGTTTCTCAATGCTGGATTTAATTTGAATTTCAGGTTTTTTAAGGGAGCCTGTCGCGATCACATTAATTGAAATTTGTTTTTGCTGATTAAGGCTGTTAGCCAACGTTTTCTGCCAGCCAGAAAGGCCCTCTGGTTCGGAAATGTTGGGATTAGTGAGTTTAACGGCTAATTTAAGATCAACCTTTTCTAAAGAAAACTCACCTTTCAAGGTTGAATTGAGTTGTCCAGACTTGACCAACCAATTTCCTTGATCGGTTTGCATTAATTTCATATTTGAAACCTTCCAATCTGCCAAAGAAGAATCAATTTGAGTTAGCATTTTTTCGGCAGTTGACCAATTACTGACGATCGCTATATTAGCTCGGCCATCACCAGCTATATCGAGGTTTAATTTAGCCGGTTTGCCAACTAACCAGGGAAAATAACCGATATCACTCCCGACACCAGAGAGCTGCCAATTGGTATCCTTTCCATTGAGACTGATCTTTTTCACTAGTAGATCTGGAAATACTTGTTCATCTTTGAATTTAACTAAATGCCCTCGAGTCGTAGTATAGACTGGCGCATTATCTGTAGAGTTTTCACTGGCCGTCATACCTTGGGTCATCGATAAAACTTTTTCTATCCAGGGAGTAAATTGCGGGCCTAAAAATTTATCGGATAAACCGGAGACGCCGTTACCTAAACCCATATTTGACATGATGGCATTTAAATCATCTTTTGGGCCTTGGCGAACATCGGCAATTTGTTGTTGTAGATCTTTTTTATCGGCTTTAAGTTTTTTATTAAGGTTTGCAAGCGATTTTTGTTCCTTGTCGATATTTTTCTTTAATTTTTTCCAGGCTTTCCGATCGGTGAGCAAATTCATTTTGTTTTCTTTTGCTCTTTTTTTCAACCGATTAAATTCTGACTGCAAAGCCTTACTTCGCTCTTCAAGGGCTTCTTTGTCCAATGCGGATTTCCAATATGTTTGCATCTGGGCCTGGGTTTGCTTTAATTTCTCTAAACGCTTAACCGTTATTAAGTCAGCGTTGTCTACCAGTTGTTTAATATCGTCATCGGTCATTTGAGGTAAATCGATAGAGGCTATTTCCTGGCTTAATTTTTGTGTCGCTCTACCACCTTGTAAGGCGCCACTTGATGTACGCGGAGTATTTATTTGAATGCCATCGATGGTTAGTTCATCGATTGATATTTTTTTCCATAACAACTGACTAGATTCAACCGCAAAATTGATTTTGTTAACTTCAAATAAATTGCTCATTGGTTGGTCTGGATCGGCCACTTGTAAGCCATCAATCTCAACGCCTAAGGGAAATAATGTTAAGTCTATTTGGCCAACTTCTACTTTTGCTCCCAAAGCTTCCGAACCTGCCGATTCAATTCCTCTTTCGATGATCATCGGTGCGACTAAATACCAGCCAAGTGCCAAAAGCACTCCCAGTACAAAAAATGTGATGACGCCCCATAGTCTGATAATTTTCACGAGTCTTTCCTTATATTAAAATTATTTTACTGGCCTGATACGGTCGGTTTATTCTGCATATAACTGCCAAAGGCGAGAAGCCTTTAACATTTTAGTGACTTTAAATTGTTCGATTTTTTTCAGCCATTTATGTCGATAGGCTGCCACGGCGGTTTTAACCAGTGGAAACATGAATACCGCCAGCAAAAATCCCACCGTGAAAGAGCCCATGACACCGGCATAATAGAAATTGCTCCAACGGCCAATGAGTGTGTTAAAAAAAGATTCCCAAAGTGGCAGCAAGGATGGCATTTGCAAAATATTCAAACCAATCGATTCAAATATTGGTGATAACAGATAGCCAACCAAAGCGAATAATGGATAGCTTAAGATCAGCAAGCTTAAATTCACTCTAAACCAAAGAGCGATCAAAACGATGAATAGATTGTGTAATGAAACCAGCGGGGTGAAACCCAAAATGATTGCCAGTGAAACGGCGATGGCCAACTGACCGGAAGATTGCTCGGAATTGAGCGCTTTTAGGAGTTTAACTAGAATGGTTAACATTGCGATGATCCTGTCGACAAATGATTTTTGTTTAATCTAACGTATTTAGTGGTTAATATCCATTTTTGTTAAGCGAA
>Ga0316205_10003126_pt1 | contig 16066 bp, 17 predicted proteins | sample 3monthpyrite_MG_FD_204941 | JGI IMG/M metagenome (GOLD analysis project Ga0316205, IMG submission 204941) | Microbial mat bacterial communities from mineral coupon in-situ incubated in ocean water Damariscotta River, Maine, United States -... | ecosystem: Environmental > Aquatic > Marine >... | reverse complement strand
GAGAGGAGAGAGAAAAATGAAAAAGTTTATGTATTTATCGCTGCCTTTGTTTTCGGGTATATTTCTTATCGGAGGCTGCACCTCATCTGGTTCAACTAAACCAGAAATAGATAACCTAGCAAAAACTAATTATGAGAAAAAAATACAGGAGCGTGACCAAAAAATTGCCGCCCTTGAGTTATCACTAAAAGAAAAGCCTGTAGCAAACGCCATAAAGAATGAGCAGCCGGCTACAATGAAAGATGACCTATTTCCACCAAATGCTAAGGCAGGACAATGTTTCGCAAGAACATTCACCCCCCCTGTTTACAATACTGAAACTATTCGAGTGTTGAAAAAAGAGTCTTCTGAAAGATTGGAAATCATACCGGCTAAATACGAAGCCATTGAAGAAAAAGTATTGATCAAGGAACAATCAGAACGCCTTGAGATAATTCCGGCTAAATATGAATGGGTAAAAGACAAAGTTTTAGTCTCACCAGAAACAATTAAACTGGTACCAGTTTCAGCAAAATACAAAATAGTATCTAAAAAAGTCTTAGATAAACCTGAGCATACTGTATGGAAAAAAGGCAACGGACCTATTTCAAAAATTGATGAAGCCACGGGTGAGATCATGTGTTTGATTACGGTACCCGCGACTTATAAAACAGTCAAAAAGCGTGTATTAGTAACCAATGCCACAACAAAAAAAGTCGTTGTCCCGGCTAAATATAAAATTGTGAAACGACGAACCTTAAAGAAAGAACCAGTGGTTCGTAAGATTACCGTTCCTGCAGAGTATAAAATGGTTAAGGCTAGAAAACTTATTCAGCCTGAAACAACGCGAGTTATACCGGTATCTGAAGAATATACAAACGTAGTCAAGCGCTTTAAGGTGAAAGACGGTATTGTTCAGTGGCAACCCGTTTTATGCAAGACCAATATCACAACAAATATCATTCGTGAATTACAAACCAAGCTCAAGTCTAAAAACATAAACCCAGGGCCGGTAGACGGTTACTATGGTAATGCCACTGCTTCGGCAGTAACTACCTACCAAAAGAGAAACAAATTACCAAGTGGCGGCCTTACCTTAGAAACACTACAATCTTTAAAGATAAAGTACTAAGCTTTTATTCAATATTTTATAGCATTGAAAACATATCCTGATAGTCTTTTTTTAAAAGTCTATCAGGATTTTTTTTATATAATTTTCTTACCATAGATTTTTTTGTATCCTATTACAGGGTGAACGCTATACTGTAATTATTTGATATAATAAAATTTAACGACATTCGGTTGATTTTTTTAAGATCAGTTACTCTAATGCCTACACACGCTTCAACAACACAAGTTCACAATACTTCTCGATGGCACCTTCACTAATTCTGACATATTCATTGATAACAGAATATATCCATAAGTTCGTGTAACAAGTTAAGTTATCACCTAACTCACAAGCAACCTCCCGCTCCCATCTATCTGCAATTAATACATATCGACGAAATGATAAATCATTGTTAAACATTGATTGAGCATATTGGTTAAATTCTTCGTGAATTATAAAATGCACATACTAAAAATCGATCATAAATTTAAAGCCACAATGGATAGAAGTATGGATTATTCAGAGAAATTATTAAACGACAAGTACTTAGCGATGTTTTCTGTTCTGCTTAACAGCGGATTTTCAGCGCATCAAGCAAAGAACTTTATTCCTAAAGCAGTTCCTTTTTTACTTCAGTCGGCAGATAAACAAGATTCTAATGGGCGTTATATTTTTGAACATGACGATATATACATGCTTGCAAACAAATCAGGGATTCACAACTTACAAGTAAGCACAGGCTTACAAAAATTATTCCCGATTGTACTCAAAGAAAGAAGTAACAATGGTATAGCGAAATTAATAATAAAGCCTGTTAAGAAATTTTTTGGTTGTAGTTATTAGTACAAACATGAAAAATAATTTTTCTTTTTATATGAATATATTTAAATACAGGAATTAATAATACAGCCATGGATATAGAAAAAATTAAAGGCGTCGGCCCTAAATATGGGGAAATTCTTCGTGCAGCTGGCATTATGACATCAACATGTATGCTTAAAGAAGGTGCCAACCCGACAGGAAGAAGGATGATTTCAGAAAAAACAGGAATTGGATATGCAAAAATATTGAAATGGGTAAATCTTTGTGACTTATCTCAAGTATACGGTATTTCAACACAGTATTCGGAGTTACTGGAATTAGCAGGAGTAGAAACAATAAAAGAATTATGTTCTAGTAATCCGTTAAACCTTTATAAGTCAATAAAGGCAATCAATGCTGATAAAGATATTGTTCGAAAAATCCCGGGAATAACAGATGTGCAGTTGTGGGTAGAACAGGCAAAATCAATTAACTCAGCAGTGCATTATTAAAGAGGCAATACCTTTTTACGCTAGAACTGTTGCATTCAATTAACTTAATTATCTTGTTTACCCTACTCGACAATTTTTTAAAAAAAATTCCAGCAAAGCTGACTTATACAGTAAACCAGAAGGTATTTAATCGTTGAAATATAACCATGAAGAAATGAGAGCTACCCTATCTCGTTTCATTCGATGTTTATACACTGAAATGAAAATGGGTAACTCTCACTTGTAAGCGCTCAATCAGACCTGCTAAACATTATAAAATGCCGAGCAGCTTGATATCATGCCATAAAAATAAGTTATTGTTGGCTTACTTAGACTTTGTAGATTTATCGTCTTTCTTGTCTTTCTTAGCTTTTTTGTCTTTCTTAGCTTTTTTGTCTTTCTTAGATTTTTTATCTTTCTTAGATTTCTTGTCTTTCTTAGACTTTTTGTCTTTTTTGGACTTTACATCTTTCTTAGATTTTTTATCTTTCTTCGATTTTTTATCAGAACTTTTACCTTTAGTTCGGCAATATCCTTTCGTTTTAGAACCATCTTGCTTGCTGTAACCTTTTACCCAAGTACAGCCTGATTTACACTGTGATTTACTTGAACCTTTACAGGATGAGTCTGCAAGACTAACGCCACTTACAGCCATAAAAGCGATAAGCATAACTGCCATTATTATTTTTTTCATTTCCCCTCCTAAGGGTATGGTTTTGAGTGTGTATATTTACATCAATAGTTATAAAGAATACAGTCTAACTTGTACTAATCTTATAAATAATAGGATTGTGACACATCTGAATGAATGAACAGGTGGACTCAGCCACCCGTTCATTACAACTGTGTTATCAGATTACTTTTGCACTCGCAATTCAACACGACGGTTCGCAGCACGTCCAAACGAAGTTTTGTTATCTGCTATAGCAACAGATGAACCATACCCTTTCGCTGACAAATTACCCGCATCTACACCTTTATTAACTAAGTACTTACGTACCGCATTAGCACGTGAAGCTGATAAAGTCTGATTATATGCAGCAGCACCTTGAGAATCGGTATGTCCTGCAACTTCCACTTTTATATCACCACGTTGCTTTAATGTAGCTGCAGCGGCATCAAGAATTGGCGTTGATGCTGAAGTGATTTTTGCCGAGTTTGTTTCAAAGTTTACACCACGAAGAATAATAACTTCACAACCAGAAGAATCTACACTTGCATTCTTAACTGATTTTGGGCATTTATCTTTAGAATCAATTACGCCATCTGCATCACCATCTTTTACAACAGCTTTGGCTTTAGGCTTAGCAACAACAGCGACTGCGGCAACAGCTGCAGCAGCAACAGGTTTACTAGATTTAGCACCGAATGGGACTTTAACTGATAAGCCAACAATCCAGTCACCAAATCGACTTTTACCTGCGACGCTATTGTCATCGTTATCAAGTCTATAACGGATATCACCACGTAAAGCGACACCACTATCCGTTACACGTCTTTCCATACCAACACCAACGTTTAGCGCTAAATTAGTATTGCTGCTTGATCCGATATCTGTTTGTAATAGACCTGCGCCCATTATTAGATAAGGTTTAAAATTAGCATTACGATTTAAAAAATAAAGACCATCAACCATTAATCCTTTCTGGTCATAATCGCCGTTACCATTTGAAAAATCCAGTTTATCCATAACAAGACTGGCTTCAATATCCCATTTTTCATTTAATTTTTTGCCAAGACCCAGCTTCAAGCCTAAATCATCATCTGCATTACGATCGCCATCAGCAATCACATAGTTAACGCCCGGTGCGATATACCAATTATCTTCAGCAGAAGCGACTAATGGCGAAGCAATAAGCGCTGTTGATAAAACTGTCATTAAATGTTTTCTATTTTTAGTCATTATATTCTTCCTAATATTCAATTACGTTCCTAAATACCTATAATTTTTAGTAAATTTTCGGCTCTGTATATAGATCAATTTGATTTCTTACTGCACTTATATCAGCGCTCGACTTATATAAAATATGCTGATACTCAATCAAGTGTTGCTTATTTTATCTCTATTCCCTTATGAAAAACGTGCAAGAATGTAAACGATTTGTTAATTCAGGTTGCTTCAAACAAAAGTATGAGGCTTATTACACTATAAAATAGTATTTCACTAAGAATTATTTCTTATCGCCGACTCAATCATTTGTATTTTATTTTTCCACTCATCATCTTGAGTTTTATTTTCAGCCATCATTTTCATTAAACCAAAAGCGAGTTCTCGATTTTCAGCGGTCATATCTTTAAGCTTACTTAACAAATACATATGTCCACCTTTGGGAATATCTAATGTTTTCATAAGCGCAAATAGTAATAATGATTGAGCTGAATGAGGCTCCGCGCTGATAATTTCATAAACTTTATTTAATATTTCTGTCGACATTTTCGTATCCTAAAATTAGTCATATTGATTATTGGCCATTGTTAATTTTTCTTTTATCTCTTCTCGTAGTTGCTCAGGTTTCAATACTTCCACATCCGGACCAAAACGTAATATATCTTGTATTAATTCACGTTGATCTCGATAGGGTATTTCGAGTTGATAACAACCATCAAAATCAAACTGTCCGTTTTGATCAGGATGCCACTGTTCATCCGCAACCCATTTTGCAACCGATTTATTAAACTTTAAGACAGCCGTTTTGTTAGGTGTACCACTAAAAATCCCATAGGCTGTTGAAAAATGTTCTTTCAATATTGCATCATCAATATCTAATGCATTGGTATTGATTAAACGACTGTATTCAATTCTATCGACAGAAAATGTTCTGAGTTCTTCTCTTAAATGACACCATGCATCGATATACCAATTATCACGATAATGCACTAAGCGCTGTGGTGATAAGATTCGCTCCGTTAACTTGTTACGATCTCGACCAGCGTACTTTATATTCAGTTGTTTATGCATCAGTAAACTACTTGCGACAACACTAAAGTGTTTTGCACTGGGTTTACGTGCAGCCATTTTTAATATGCGAATTCGTTTTTCTAAATCACCATTTTGCATCGTATTTGATTGCATCAGTGATTCTAATTTTTCTTTTATCGGGTCGATATGAGATTCAAGCAAGCCAGGACCAACGTCAGAAAGTAATTGATAAGATGCAAACAAGCCATATAACTCTGAAGAATTAAACCATAAACCCGGTAGTTCATAATTGGGGTTTACGTCAATGTCATAATAATAACTTTTAGACTCCACATCGTATTTAATTGGCGCATCAAGATATAAACGCATATTTTGAATAATCTGTTCAACTTTATCAGCTGTAGAATTAATTGCTTCTTGAATTTTTAACTTTGTAACCGCTTTTCCACCATTGCTCAGCAGAGAATGTATCGCAGAAACATGAGCAAACTTCTCCATAATCATCTCACTATTATAATTTTTAAATGATGGGGTATTTATTAGACAATAATATCATCATACAAAGGCTAACCCATATAGGTTACCCCATCAATTTAGATATATAAACTTTAAAAGGTTATATATACTCAACATCAAACAATATTTATCAAGGAAAATCTAAGATTATGCGTATTAAAACTCTTTTAGGTTATTTTTCGCTAGCTTCAGCACTCATTATGCTTTCATCGATTAGTCATGCTAGCGTAATCACAATGAATGATGGCACATCAACTTTTCAAGGTAATTTACTTGATGGTGCAACAGGTAATAACGTCGGTATTATTTTCTTCCATGGTCGAGGTGGAAATTATAATGGAAATTTTGTAAAACATGTAGGAAGAACATTAGCCGATTCAGGAAACGGATACACAACGTTCTCTCTAAATAACCCAGTACCATCGACAGGAACGAGTTTCTCAAGTTATATCAATGAAGAAGATTTTATGGGTGAGCTAGTTATCGCACGTCTTGATGCCGCTATAACAGAAATGGCTAGCCGTGGAATTGAAAATATTGTCTTTGCCGGTATAAGCTTAGGCTCACGTTTTATGACTGGTGCTGCTGCCGCTTGGGAGCAAGGGTTATTTTCACCTAGTTCAAATATGAATTTAGTTGGTTTGATAGGGGCAAGCATGTACCCTGAAACAACAGCAACTCCAACACCCGCTAATCCAACAAGCCTAAGCGATATCGATTTTCTTGATACTAAAGGAAATATAGCCTTACTTAAAACGACGCCTGTATTAGACCTCTTTGGTAGTAATGACCCCAAAGCCGCTAATAATTCTAATGCTCGCCGTCTTGCCTATGGTGGCGATTCATCTCAATATGTTAAGTCAGAAATTGAATGCCCAGCAGATAATGGTACTTATTTCGCTTGGTTAGGTGGTTCAACTTATGTGCCGTACTACGACCATACAAGTAGTGACCCCTATAATCGCTGCCACCAATTTAGAGATGGTTACTTGTCGGATGGTAATGGGGGATATTATAAAGATATGACACTACGCGATTCTCTCACTGCGCCAGTTGAAACTGCCATTACCCATTTTCTAGACAATCAAGTACAAGCAAAAATACGTTCTGTTCCTGAAGCATCTAGCATAATGTTACTGTTAGTCGGGCTAACATTATTATTTGTTCGTCGTAAACATTTTAAATAAAAATAATACAATCTAAAAGAAGGGGCGCTTTGCGCTCTTTTTTTATTCAGAAAATACTTTTATTTAACCCGTCACTAAATCTATCGTCGTATTTCCAGATTCATTATTAATGGAAACTAAAATTTCACAATATTCATTCTGTTTATCTATAGATGATGGATCATCAGAACAATTGCATCCAGCAACAATACCCGTATAAAAAACGCCCGCTTTGATCGAAATAATTTTATCTTTAATCGTTGAGTTTAAGATAATAATCTTTACATCTGTATTGAGTGCAAAATTACTAAAGGACAAACCTTTTTGAAGTTGTAATTGATCAATATCTAGTTGTTCAAGCTCACTTTTAATAATTGAATGGAAATTTGAACACCCCCACTCGCTAACAACATTCTTTAGATTGATCGTTGTAGACATTTAAAATGAATCATCGGGATTATGCAACATTGAATCATCTTTGATTAAAACTGCATTCGGGGGCATTTGAAGGTAGTAGGATTTTTCTTCTAAAGAGGCAATAACATCAGTAGCTTTTGCTCGTGCTAGAGTACGCTCCGGAGTGATATCAAGTTCCATTACTTTGTCGAGATTACCTGTTAACTTTAATAAATCTTCTGATAACTCTTTTAGCAATGTTTCTTCATCGTCGCTGTAAGGTAAATAGAGATACATTTCTTCCTTGCGACTACAGCGAAAAATAATACATCTCATATTCTAACTCCGGCAAAAAATGTAACGACTGAGAAAGTATAGAATGTTATCTTAGATTACTCGAAAAGCCGAGTTATTTAATAACAATATTATAAAATTTCGTAGGCTTAATTTCAATTACTAATTAAATAGAAACTAAAGTATATGACATGTTAAGAAGGATGGAATTGGACGACTTTATTTCGCCCACTTTCTTTAGCTTGATATAATGCTGAATCAGAGTCATTAACCATTAGATCAATTGTTTCAGTGAGTACAGTTGTATAGCCAACACTAATTTTAATTGGTACGGTAATATTCTCAACAACAAGTGGTGCATTTTCAATCACACTTCTAATTTTTTCTAACATTTTCTCTGCAGACAAATTATCAATATTAATGCTTAATAGACAAAACTCTTCGCCTCCAAACCTAGCAATAATATCAGTATCACGGATATTATCTGAAAGAACAGCTGCCAGATGTTGAATAGCTAAATCCCCAATATGATGCCCATAAGTATCATTAATGTTTTTAAAATAATCGATATCAAACATCGCAATCATCAGTGTGATGTTATTTCTTTTTGCGTTGCTAAATAATTTTTCACCAGTCGAAAAAAAGTATTTTCGGTTATAAAGATTTGTAAGAAAATCTCTGTTTGCGGATTCTTTTAATTGACGGTAACTGACAATCGCATCTATATTTTGATTAACACGACAGTAAAATTCTTCATGCATAAATGGGCGATTTATAAAGTCATTGGCACCAGACTTAAGCAGTTTTATAGACGTTGAACCTGCTCCAGCTGTCGATATTCCTATGATTGATAACTCATTTCGAGAGTAAGTTTCTCTAACTTTTGTAGTTAACTCCATGCCGTCCATGTTTGGCATATTGTAGTCAGTGACAATCATCAATATTTCTTTTTCTTCTTCAAGTATTTTCATGGCCTCGACACCATCAACCGCTTGTAAAACTGAAAAATTATGCCTTTTCAATAATGAATTAATTAAGTCCCGGGAAGACTTTGAATCATCAACAACTAATATTTTTCTTTTACTGTTATTTCGTAACCGTTCGATCGTTTCTAAAACATATTCAAATTCATTAAGGTTTCTTTTAACAACATAATCAATAATCGCCTTATCCATCATTTTATCATGAAGATCATCCGACATGCTTCCTGTTAAAATTATGGGGGGAATACCATTATCTAAAACAAAGTCGACAACTTCCCCATTAGGTGCATCGGGTAGATTCAAATCTACTATCGCCACAAAAAATTCATCTTTAAAATCCTTAATAATTTGACGAGCTTCTTTAAAGCTTGATGCTGATGCGACATCGATATGGAGTTGGGAGGTGATACTCTGTACTAACAAATCATTAATACTCTTGCTATCTTCAATTACAAGAACTTTATTCTCTTTTAGATTTGTCATGGATTATTCCGATGAGTGTAAGGTTAGATAGTATCTAACGGCTAATTTATACAACAACTATATCGGCAATCACTGTCTTTATATTAATTATTATTTCTTTGAACTTACTCTAACTTGGTCATTAACCTTGTATTTCGAATGGTTAATAAAGTGCTGCTCATTCTGGTTCCAAATATGCCAATCAAGAATTCATATCAATTTCTAAATTTGCTACTTTAAACAAGGTTTAAAGCCGGTGAATTCTTTACTTCAACAACACTACTCGGTGAAAGAGAGATAATTACATCGTGTGAACAGGCTTAGATACATGCATCACAACGCGTGCATGCTAATAAAAATTTTCAATTCTGGAATAGTAAAGGGTGAACGAATCCAACGCACGGCACGTTCAGCAACTTTTGCGTCAACAATTTTTACAGCCTTTTCAGCGACACGACCCAAACCGCGTTTAGAAAATTACTGTCTATCAATTTATAAAGCTCAGATTATTTATACGTGTAACCACTCGCCTTTAATCATGTCTTTAAGGCGGTCAATACAGGTCATTCCACTTTTGCTCCAGCGGCATGTTTTTTCTTTGAGTTTCCCTTTTTTAAAAATCCAGTTGCGAAAATGGTAAATTGCTAGCCATTCCTGCCATCCCTGGCTTAGAATTATTTAAAACTTAAAACCAACCCCAGCGCTAAATACCCAAGGGTCGATGGTTACATCAACCGTTCCAAGATTAGTTGTAGCTGTCGTTTCAATATCGATATACCTTAAGTCTACATTAGCAAACCAACCGTCTTTCATCTCAAAATCAGCTCCAGCTTGTAGAGCTAAACCCCAAGAATCTTCCAGACTAATTTGAGTTATTACTGCAGTAGCTTGTTCATCAAAAAAAGTTGTGTAATTAAGACCCGCGCCAACATAAGGGCTCACACTCGAGGTTGGTAAAAAGTGATATTGAAGACTCAATGTAGGAGGCAATTGCTTTACAGTAGCAATATCGCCAGATAAAGCACCCGTTGCACTAATCGTATGCGTAAACGGAGTCGCAGCGAGCAACTCTAAAGCAACATTATTCGTTAACATATAGCTGATGTTTGCAAAAGCTTGCATATCTCCATCCACTGCGACACCAACGGTAGGCGCACCGCTTAAAGTACCGCTTGAATCGTTAGGACTGACTTGTACTGCACCAAAGCGAACTAGCCAGTCACCTTCACTTGCTGCATGCGCTTTTGTATACATCATCAAACTTAGTACAAAAATAATGGTAACCATACTCACAATGAATAAGGCTAATTTAATCTGTTGTTGTTTTATATTTAACATGTTACTTCTCCCGTCTACATCTATATAAAATTAAGATAAGAATTCAATGAAATTCTTATGCACGAGATTAAATAGTATCCATGGGATGTTTTTATTGATGTATATCAAGAAAAGAGTTTTAAGAGAAAAGAATAAAAATCGTAGAAAAAGTACTTTATGTAAACACTCAACTATTACAGATACGGCTTTCAAACTGTGGTGTTATCTTAAAAACAGGATAACCTAAGTTTCTTTAAATGGAATACAAATATTCCCGAGGGCAGTATTAAAGGACGCTAATACGCGTTCTTGTGGTACCTAATACTTCTCCTATTATCTAATGAATGATGTCCGGTTCAATTAGAGGCATATATAAAAGGTACATTGTTAAAATAATATTTGTACTATAAATGAGTAATTGATTCCATAACGCTACTTAATACAATAATAATATCGCGTTCTCCAGGTGAATTAATAATGAAAAAAATCATTTGACTATTCTTTTGTGACAGCGTTACTTATCCTCGCCTGACCGGCTTGCTCAAATAAAACGGCTAACGAAGATAATAACAATGTAGTATCGCATGCAGAAAACACCTCAACGCAACTTACGTTTACCAGATGTAACCGAAAATTATTAAAAATTAAGCCGGTAGTTGTCCGACATATGGAAACGTCGAGAACTTATTGACAGGCAGTAACAAGCAACTTTTTCTAAATCAACTCAATACTTCACACACTAATATGCGGCATATTGTCGCACTTAGCCTTTATACGTGCTTATTTATAGACAACCCACTAAGGTTGAATTAACCTTGCGGTCTTATTCCACACATAGTAAATTTTGGGGCTATCCATGAAAGACTCTTCGCAAAATTTTTTTATAAAAACCATTGCGTTTATTTTTATCACTTTATCTGCAAATAGTTATGCTGCGAGTGTTTCTGTTAAACACCCTTATGCACGCGCTGTTCCAGAAGGGCAACCTAATAGTGCCACATTTATGGTTTTAAAAAATAATACGGATAAAGACCGTGCTCTAGTTAACGCTAAAAGTAATGTCAGTAATTTTGTTGAATTGCATACGCATAGAAAAGAAGGTGGCATGATGCGCATGCGGCGAGTTAAGAAAATTGATATTAAAGCCAATAGCAAAACAGTTTTAAAACCTGGTGGCTTACATGTGATGTTTATCGGCCTTAAACATGGACTTAATCAAGGCGATATAGTGCCACTGGAATTATTTTTTGATAATAACGAAACAGTTAAGTTATCGGTACCCGTTAAAGTAGTAAAAGGTATGAAACACAAAAAACAACACAAATAAATTACGTCCGTCAAATATACCTGTCTCCTTTAAACTACCCGGCCTTTTTTTATTATAAGTTGCTAACGAGGTTTTGTTATGTCTGCTACTCCCCCAAAAAAATTCCACTTTATGATTCTCGTTACTGTCGTACTTCTTGTTACGGCATTGATATTATTCTGGCCCTTAAAATCCAACCATAATTCAAACGAAAACCCATACTCATACCTTGGTGGTGACTTTACGCTGCAATCAAGTGAAGGGCCTGTGTCTTTATCAGATTACAAAGGTAAGGTTGTTGTTCTTTATTTTGGTTATGCTTTTTGCCCCGATGTATGCCCCACTAGCTTGGGTTTACTATCTCAGGCTTTTAGAATTTTAGAACAACATGAGCTGAATAGTATACAAGCATTATTTATTAGTGTTGATCCTGAGCACGATACGGTAGATAAATTAAAAAAATACGCTGATGCTTTTCATCCGAAAATTAAAGGTATAACAGGTTCACCTGTTCAACTAGCGGATATAGCCGGTCGTTATGGTGCTTCGTATATGAAAGTAGAGTTACCGGATTCTGCGCTGGGTTATGCGGTTGATCATTCATCCAAATATTATATTGTTAATCGCAAAGGAGAGCTTAGTAAACTGGTAAACCATGGAACTAGCCCGAATGAAATTGTTGCACAGCTTAGGTCATTTCTTTAAGGATAAGAATGCTTTAGTAACTTACGGCGAAGTGGCTGAAATAGCAATTTCAGATGGCCTACACATGCTAAAAATGAAAATGAACGTTAGACTTATATTCATAACCCTTGCAGTTATCATTGTCGGATTAATACCTAGTACGCTGCGTAGATTAACCGGTTCAGTAGTCCGCCACAACCGATGCTGGGTGACATGATAACAGCCCCGCTCATCACTCTTTTCAGAATCCCAACCATATAATTCCTAATTCATCGGCATGAGTTGCTGAACTATTTATAGAAATACTATGCTCAAGCCAAATATTCCATATTTAATTACTGTCTTTAAACTTCGATTAATTCGGAATAATTTTTAACCTCAACCCTTGTAATAAGGATAAAAAACATGCATCTTGCTTAATGATATCTAAAGTGACATAGAGATACCCTATGAGTAATACGCGCGACTTAGACAAACTCATCGCCCATTTAACAAATGAACGTGATCTCCTGAACAATCAAGTATCTGAATTGATAGAAATTCGGGATAACTTTATTTATTTCTTTGAAAATTCGTCAGACTATATATACATCAAAGACAAAGATCATCGTTTTATATACTTAAGCAATGCGTTAGCTAAAATAACAAATCACGATAGTTGGCGCGATGTAGTTGGAAAAACTGATTTCGATATATTCCCAGAAGAGCTTGCAAAAGTATATTTTGAAGAGCAAAGAAAGGTAATAGAGGAAGGAAAGGAATTAATGGGCATTGAAGAGCCTTATTTTGATAAAAATGGGAAACAGTGTTGGGTCAGTACAAGTAAGAAGCCTATGTACAATAGTAATGGAGAAATAATAGGGCTAATAGGAATTAGCAGAGATATCACCAAGATAAAGGAGCTGGAGGAAGCGTTACGGTTAAAGGCTAGCAACGATAATTTAACAGCATTATTAAATAGAGAGGGTTTTTTACAATATTCATCTCAGCAATTAAGCTCACTTAAAAGAAACAATCAAGCTGCGGCAATAATTTTTATTGACCTCGATCACTTTAAGCCAGTTAATGATATTTATGGGCATAAGGCTGGAGATCACGTTTTAGTTACTATAGCTAAACGACTTAAATCAAATTTAAGAGAGTCGGATATTGTTTGTCGATTCGGAGGGGATGAATTTATAGTTTTTACAATGCTTGATAATGTTGATACTGATACCAAAATTGTAGCCAGTAATATATTAAAAATTATTTCCACACCTATCTTATATAATGAAAAGAAAATAGAAATAGGATGCAGTATTGGAATATCACACTATCCAAAACATGGCGAGACAATGAACGAATTAGTCAAAAAAGCAGACGAAGCAATGTATATAGCCAAAAGCTTAGAAGGAAATACATATAAGATATGTCTCATCTAACTAGCACACAAGGCTTAATAAAATCCATACTCAAAATTTAGTGGTGGAGTTTACCTTGTAATCAAAAAAATGCAGGTTTGTAATTTTCACCTGCTCAAAAGAGACATCCAACCACTTGTTTTCTTCGGGTTGGTCACAACTTAGCAATACGTTATGTCTTTTTTACAAATTTTAGAAAATAAATTATGAATATAAAAATAGATAACCAACTTTTTGAGCAGTTAATTATACAAGCCCAACAAAGCCCTCGAAAACGCAGCCACCATAATCTACATAAAGAACTCAATGAACCCGTTCAACGCTTGTGCATTGCACTATTAAAAGGCACCTATGTTCGCCCGCATCATCATCCTCAAAATAATAAATGGGAATTAATGCTCGCTTTAAGAGGAACAGTTTGTTTAATAATCTTTGATGAAAACGGTGCCATATTAGAAAAACATACTCTAAGCTCTGGCGAATCTTTAAGTGGAATAGAACTAGAACCCAATACCTGGCATACCGTTGTTCCGCTGTCTGATGATGCCGTTATATTAGAGGTAAAAGAAGGACCATATACCCCTACACAAGAAAGTGATTTTGCACCTTGGGCACCTAAAGAAGGTGAACAACAAGCAGAACGGATACTTCACTGGTTGGAAACAGCGCTCGTTGGTGATACGTTTATACCTACGAAATAATATTCGTTTATTTTAACTAAAGTGCTAAATTACGTATTGAGAACAAAAAATGATTAGTTCTAAATATAAGATAATTCAAATTTACTAAAACCTAAACATAACAGGCAAGTGATATGAAAACGCTTAAAATATTTATTCTGATGAGTGGTCTTTTAGTTGGCACATCGAGTTTCGCGGTTGAACCTGATGAAGAGACGGTAAATTTGATCAAGAATCTAGGACTAAAGCAAAGTACACGGCCTGTTCGACAGGAAAAATTCTGGCAAAAACCACGTCAGATCGTTGTGCTGCTAGACAGACGCCGACTACAATCCAGACCAGATGCAGCCAACTGGTTAAAAGAAGTAACGGGTGAAGCAGAGATTGTTGTGGCTACATCAGGTCAGGACACGGTCGATAAACTCGATTTTTTTGAAGATGCCGATGTGTTGCTTGGCATGTGCACGGATGCGAGTTTAAAGGCAGGCAAGAACCTTCGTTATATACTGAATTATACCGCGGGGGTAGATCGCTGCACCCGTTCCCCCCTTGCACTTCAACGAAACCTTCTGGTCACAAACATGAAACGCATCTATGGGCCTGGTATTGCGGAACATACTATCGCGATGATGTATGGCCTGACACGCAAATTGCATGTTTGGCACGAAGAGCAACTTGAAAAAAGTTGGAACCGCAGCGCAGTAAAACGCACTGACATGTGGGAAGTACAAGGACGAACCATGCTCGTGGTTGGGCTTGGCGGCATTGGTACTGAGATTGCTCGTCGAGCATCGGCTCTTGGAATGAAAGTTATCGCTACCCGTAATTCGTCGCGTAAAGGGCCTGCATTTGTTTCATATGTGGGACTCACTGATGAACTTCAAAAACTTGCTGCTCAAGCCGATGTGGTCGTGAATGCCACACCATTAACACCAAAAACCAAAGGCCTATTTAACAAAACATTTTTCACTAAAATGAAAAAGGGTGGCTACTTTATTAACGTTGGTCGCGGTAAGAGTGTTGTAACCAATGATCTTGTCGAAGCATTGAAATCGGGGCACGTGGGTGGTGCGGCATTGGATGTAATGGATCCTGAACCTCTTCCAAAAAATCACCCGTTATGGGCTGCACCAAACGTCATCCTTACACCGCATATCAGTTCTGGATCGGATGCTCAAATGAATCGATTCTGGTTGCTTGTACGTGAAAACCTGCGACGTTATGTAAACGGAGAAAAAATGCTGAATGTTGTTGACCTCAAGAAGGGTTACTAACTAAAAGGAACCATAGAATTTTGCCATGCTTCGTTTTCAACAAAATTTTATAACACTATTACAAAAAACGGTTCAGATAGAACTAGGAGAAGGCCGCGCTGTTTTTTGGTCGTTTAGTTATTTTTTCTCAATATTATGTAGTTATTATATTGTTCGCCCTATGCGCGATGAGATGGGTATTCTTGGTGGCGTAGAAAACTTGCAATGGTTGTTTACAGGCACACTGTTAGCCATGACAGCGGCTATTCCTTTGTTTGGTTGGGTAAGCTCACGCTTTCCTCGACAA
>Ga0316205_10003125_pt1 | contig 16071 bp, 13 predicted proteins | sample 3monthpyrite_MG_FD_204941 | JGI IMG/M metagenome (GOLD analysis project Ga0316205, IMG submission 204941) | Microbial mat bacterial communities from mineral coupon in-situ incubated in ocean water Damariscotta River, Maine, United States -... | ecosystem: Environmental > Aquatic > Marine >... | reverse complement strand
GGCGTTCAGCCTGTCACAATTAAAATAATATAAGAATATTCTGGGGATACCGTAATGAGTTTCATCAAAAAAATCAGCTTGTTAGCTTTAATGTTTCTACTATCAGCGAGCGTACAGGCACAAAATTATACTGAGGGTAAGTCTTATTCAAAGCTCTCTGAAACCATTGCCACACAAAGCGGAGATAAGATAGAAGTACTTGAATTCTTCTGGTATGGCTGTCCGCACTGTTTTAGTTTCGAACCTACATTAAAACAGTGGAAGAAAAGCAAGCCTTCAAACGTGACATTTACACGTGTTCCTGCACCGTTGAACCCTCGCTGGATGGTTCATACAAAGACTTTCTATGCTTTGCAGATAATGGGTGAGGGTGAAAAACACCATGAAGCTATATTTGCTGCGATGCATGTCAAAAAGCAAAAACTTAATAGCAAAAGTGCTATTACTGATTTCCTTGTTGACAGGGGTGTAAATAAAGAAACATTTCTAGCTACATTTGATTCATTTGCTGTAGAAATGCGTGCAAAACAAGCTATGCAACTGGGCCAGCAGTACAAGGTTAACGGCGTACCTATGTTAACCGTTAACGGCAAATATACAGTTTCAGGTTCACAGGCCGGTAGTTACGCGGGTATGGTAAAAGTGACTAACCACCTGATTAAGCTAGAATCTAAATAATATTAATTATATCTGTGATTTTCGGGCCGCCTCAAACAGGCGTAATTAAGACTTAAACTTGTTTAGTCACATATTGAAGACTATATTTAAAGGGAGCCAACTGGCTCCCTTTTTTTATTTTTCGTTCTTATAGAGTACTCAGTTATGGAACCAGCACAATGGAACTAGAACAATGGAAACAAAAATATTATGACGAACTTGATCGTCTGGAGAAAAAGGAAAATGACTGGGAACAACTGGAATCTACATTAAAGCGAACTATCGGTCGACTCAGTCTGGCAGCTGAGGGTCAACATGCTAGTCTTGATCGCCATTTAGGAGAACTTCGCACAGCAATTAAAAACAATATTAATCGTCCAAGACTGGAGTCGGTTGTAGACGATATATCCCGTGTTCTTTCTCAACTTGAAGAAACCGCTAGTGACACCAATCGAGAATCAGTAAACACCCTGGAAGTTTTATTAAAAAAAATAACCTTACCAGGCAATGCAGAGAAAACACGAAATAAACTTCTAAAAAAACTAACTAAGGCAGATGACACAAAACGCGACGAGCTTATAAACGAAACCTTGAAACTATTGGTTTCTGTCATCAAAACTACATCAACTGAAGAAAACGAAAAACCCGGCTTAATGGGGCGCTTATTTAACTCCGGTACATCAGAATCACAAACTACGTCTTCAAAAGAAAACCCTTTATTAAAAGATATGGTTGAGCAACAATTTGATGCTTATAGAAGTTGCCTTATTGAATTATTAAACAAACTTGATAACCCCAGGTCTCCGAATGGAAAGCTAACGGCTTTAAAAATTAGTGCCCGTGATGCCCATAATAAAGACGAACTGGAAAAACTTTCTGATCAATTATCAAGCATATTACAGGAACATACTGAAACAGATAAACTTGAAGAAATAAAAAGTACTATAACAAATTCGGAAATTGATCCGTCTTTACAACCTTCAATTCAGGAGCTGCTTATTCGTCTGTTAGAACAGCTCATTGTTCCAGCTGATTTGCAGGATGAAGCTGATAAAATGAAGCACCGGTTAGAACATGAGGCTGACCCGGCGAACTGGAAACAATTATTAAAAGATGTTGCGCTTCTTATAAATTCAATAAGAAGCAGATTACAAAAAGAAAAACACGATTTTGAAACCTTTTTACAGCAGGTTACCGATCGTTTAAAAGCAATGGATCATTTTCTTCAAAATGAAACATCAAATCTAATAAATGCTGAAAAACAGGGCACAGATTTTGACATATCGGTTGATATTAGTGTTCAGGAAATCAGACATGATATTAATCAGGCAACAGAAATATCAAGTCTAAAAGATACAGTTACATCTAAGCTGGATACTATTTCAGGGCACATTAAACTCTATCGTGAGTCTGAGAACATCCGTTTTAAAGAATCTCAACAAGAAGTAGAGGCTATGCATTCAAAAATGCAGGCTTTAGAATCTGAGGCTGAACAATTAAAAAGAGTCGTTATTGAAAAAAACAAGCAGGCAATGTTTGACGCCCTTACAGGTATACCTAATCGTTTATCTTATGAAAAAAAGGCTGCAGAAGAAATTGCTCGATGGAAACGTTTTTCTAATCCGCTAAGTCTTGTTATATGGGATATCGACCTGTTTAAAAGTGTAAATGATACTTACGGTCATAAAGCGGGTGATAAGGTTTTAAAAACAGTTGCTCAGTTACTTGTAAAAAGTATTCGTGAAACAGATTTTTTAGCTCGTTATGGTGGCGAAGAATTCGTCATGCTTTTACCAGGAACAAAACAGGAAGAAACTCTGCGCCTTGTTAATAAGCTTCGTCAACAGGTTGAAAACTGTGGTTTTCATTATCACGGTGAATCTGTAAAAATTACTATTTCATGCGGTGTAAGCAGTTTTAATGAAAATGACTTATTAAGCCAGGTCTTTGAACGTGCTGACAAAGCACTGTATAAAGCTAAAGAAAACGGACGTAATCAATGTGTCGTTGCAGCTAGTTTATCCGATTAATAAAAAACAAAGAACGACCACTTTTACTTTAATAGCGGTCATTCAATTTCCCAATAGGCTTTAAACTGAATAAATATTGAAATAATCGTTAAAAAAAACTATTTTAATAAAAATTTAACCTGATCTATTCTGTTTTCCTTAATTTATAAATCAATTGGAGACAGGATATACCCATACCCAAACTTCATCATACTCTTTATCTATCCATGTTTCTCTAACGTGTGCTCTAACTGTCGTTTTATTTACAGTCTGAAGAATTTCTTTATCTGATCTAACATAGGCTTTTTCGTTGACTATTTTTTCTTTAATCGTCTGAATACTACTCACTTCTACTCCATAACGCGCAGCCAACCTCTCCCGAGCCCGACCGATTGCTAGTTCTTCCTGATAATGCCTGCCTTTGACATGGGTTTTACATGACCCTACCGCACCGTCACCAGGATCAGTTATCCATTCTGGTTTTTGTTGCGTTTTTTGCTGATTACAGCCAATAAGTAATATTGCTGCAAAAATAAAAGCCAGTATTTGTTTAATTTGCATAATTACCTCTTAAAATATGCGATTAATCGTTATTATTTTTTAACTGTGTAAATAATGATCTATTCTAAGCGAGCACGCCACAGACCATTTAACATTAGTACATGCTTCTAAAGAATGCTCAATAAATCTATGTTATTTAGGCCATTCTACCCATTATCCCTACACGTAAGCGGCTTATTAATTATTGCTATATATGCCTATCTCAGCTATGTTTATAGGACTTTAGTGTTCGCATAGCTAATATAATGAATTAATAATAACTTATATGGAGAAAACCAAGATGAATAAGGCTGGTTACCTAATAGCAGGCGTCGCAATGTCAGCATTACTGGCAGGTTGTGGTGAAGAGAAGAAAGAAGTTGCTGATTGTGTATTCCCGGATGCGCCAGGTACCGCTGCCCCTGGCTGGGTTTGTGATGAGCCTGTTGAGGGCGTTGAAGTATCAGCAGTTGGATCAGCTCAAAAATCAGGTGCTGGTCATGATTTTATGAAACAGATGGCATCTACATCTGCGAGAGTTCAATTAGCTCAAAATATGCAGGTACAAGTACGCAATATGGTTAAGCAATACATTGAAACCACAGGTGCTGCAGAATCTGAAACTGTTGATAAAGTGATGACATCAGTTACCAAGCAAATCACGAATGAATCGTTAGTAGGTACTAAAATCTATAAAACACGTACTAGCCCAACTGGTAACCTATACGTACTTGTAGGTATGGATGAAGCAAGCGCAGAAAAGGCAACACAGAAAGCGCTTAAAACGAGTATGAAGAATGAAAGAGCATTGTGGCAACAATTTAAAGCTCAGAAAAGCCAGGATGAGTTAGCTGCTGAAATATCTAAAATGGATGGCAGCAACTAATATATACAACTACTCAAGGATGTACCGACAGCTTATTTCATAAGTAGTCAAAGCCTCACAGGGACTGTGATGGCGATTTTATCTTGTAATATCAATTAATTAAGGGATTAACAATGCAAAAACGATCCATTCTGATCGTCAGCTTACTTACTTTAACCTCTCTTTCAATATCAGGTACTGCAGGCAATCGTGCGGAATTTGAACAATGGATGCAGAAGGAAACAACTAGTTTTCAAGACTACCGTGACAAGCGTGATAAAGAATTTACCGGCTTTCTTAAGAATCAATGGAAAGAGATGCAAACTTTTCAGGGCTTAGTACGTGATAAAACGCCTAAACCTGTCAGCATGCCCAAAGCACCAAAAAAACCAACGATACCAGAAAAACCCGTAGTAAAACCTGATCCGGTTAGTAAACCTATAAATCAGATACCAGACAAAAAACCCTTAGTCAAAACACCTATAAAGGCAGTACCAGTTCCTCCTAAACCTGTCATAGTAGAGGTGCCCGAGATAAAACCCGTACCTGCACCTATAAAAGTATTACCCGCTCCCGTAATAAAGCAGCCGAAAGGAAAGCGTATAAATATTTCCTTTTATGGACAGAATCTCGACTTCTATTATGATCCTAAACTTAAAGTCAGTTTACAACGACCATATAACGAAAAATCCATGAGTAATATCTGGTCTGAGATGAGTAAAGCAGACTATGAAGGCCTTTTAAAACAAATTAATGCTCAACGTGCACCTCTGATACTAAACGACTGGGGTTACGCACTTTTAACTAATGCAATTGCACAAAAAGTTCATCCTGGCAGTAAAAATGATCAGTCAATTTTTACCTGGTATCTTATGACTAAAGCAGGTTACCAGGCACGTATTGCGTATGACCGTAATTATATCTATTTACTCATGCCATCGCGCCAACAACTCTTTGGTGCTCCTTATTTTACTTTTGATAAAATTCGCTATTACGCCTTAAGTTTTGACGGTATTAAACAGAAACCGGGAAAAATATATACTTATGACGGGCACTACCCTGGAGCCACTAATCGACTTGATATGAGCTTAAATCGTGCTTTCAATACTGGTCGTGAACAAAAAGATCGCTTTCTTAAATTCACATATAAAGGCCAAACACACCGCATAAATGTGGGTTATGATAAAGAGACTGTTCGTTATCTGAAAACATATCCACAAATGGACATTACCTTATATTTCAATTCTGAACTTAATCAGGCGACAGCAAACCCATTACTTAAACAGTTAAAACCACTTGTACAGGGTAAATCTGAGGAAGATGCAGTAAATTTAATTTTACGTTTCGTTCAAACTGCATTTAAGTATAAAACTGATGAACAACAATTTGGTATTGAAAACTATTTATTTCCAGAAGAAACATTACATTACCCATATTCAGACTGTGAAGACAGATCTGTTTTCTTCGCCTGGATTGTTCACCACCTTCTAGGTCTACAAGTTGTGGGCCTAGATTTCCCCGGTCATATCGCAGCAGCCGTTCACTTTAATGAACATATTGATGGAGATTCTATTAATTTTAATGGTAAACGATTTGTCGTTACAGACCCGACTTATATAAATGCCAATGCTGGAATGACAATGCCAGATTATAAAAATAAAAAGCCGGGTGTTATTCGAGTATTAAATTAATTTAATTTAAATTATGTTACTAGCTTTAATTACTGATTAAGCTAGTAATATATGTGATTTTAAGTCTTACGCTTATCATCAATTCTATTTGATAAAAAATAAGCTTAATTCTGGTACATATGTAATAACAACTAATACAAACAATAAGACGATTACAAAAGGTAAACTAGCCTTATAAACTTCTGCTATCGGTTTTTTAAATCGGTAGCTGGATATAAATAAATTTATCCCCACTGGCGGGGTCATATATCCAATTTGCATATTTGCCAGAAAAATTATACCTAAATGCACTGGATGAATACCAAAACTAGCCGCCACTGGAAGTATTAACGGAACTATAATTACCAGCGCTGAAAATATATCTAAAATTGCTCCTACAAATAGTAAAAATATATTTAGTAGAATCAAAAAACTGATTTTACTATCAACATTATTCTGTATTATTTCAAATAATTTTGAAGGTACCTCAGCATCAATAAACACATTTGTTAAAGCAAGAGAGACTGCAAGTATTAATAGTATACTACCTACCATTGCCATGGATTCTCTTATAATTTCTATCAGTTTTGCAAAGGTAATTTCTTTATATACAAGTGTTTCAATTATTACTATATAGATTGCTATTACAGCTGCAGCTTCTGAAATAGCAAAATATCCGGAATAAATACCAACTATTAAAACTAACGGCATTGGTAATTCCCAGCGCATTTCCCATACCGCGTTGATTAATTTATATTTATCAAACTCTAACGTATCAATATTAAATTGACGGTTTTTTACTACAGCGTAAATAGATAGACTAATTATCATTAATGCAGCAGGCATAATGCCAGCTATAAATAATTCACTTATGCTGAACTGAACATCCAGATCCATCTGTTGAGCAATGATTCCATATAAAATTAAAGGTAGTGATGGCGCCAGTAACAAACCTAAACTTCCCGATGCTGTCACCATTCCTAAACTAAATTTTTCTGTATATCCTGATTTTATTAAAGCAGGGTAGAGTAATGCACCCAGCGCGACAATAGTAACTCCCGATGCACCTGTGAATGCTGTAAATACTGCACTAAATATAAAAGCAAATATAACCAGTCCACCTGGTAACCAACCTACCATCGATTGAATAAGATTTAATGTTCTGTGAGATGTTTTACTTTCACTTAATATATATCCGGTAAAAGTAAATAATGGCAGGGCCATCAATAGAGGCGTTTCAGCAATTCGGTATAATTCAATACCGATAACCATCAAATCAATATCTGCAATATAAAATCCGTATAAGGCACCGGCTGCTATTATTGAAAATAAGGGTGCTCCTAGTAATGCCAGCATTATTAATACCAGCACTACGATAAAAGTCATCATATTTTAATTTCATTCATAATCTGAGCTAAATACTTTATACCCATAATAGAGAATCCGACCGGAATTATAACTTCAGTGAGCCAGGCAGGAATAGATTCAAATGCTATTGTATTATCCTGGTATTCAAGATATACAAACTGGCCACTATAATAACTAATAGTGAAGCAAACTAAGGCAGCAAACATAAAATTAATTCTTTTAATATAGTTTTTGTATGGAACAGGAATAAACTGGGATAGAACATCAATACTTATCTGTTTGCCTTTTCTACTGGCAAGAATTGCTCCTACCAAACCTAACCATAAAACTAGTACACGTAAAAAACTATCTCCCCATATAAAGCCACTATCTAGTAAATTACGCAGAATAATCTGATATAGAGCAAATAACATAATTATCAGCAGTAAACCACCCGCAATTACATCTTCAATTAAATGCAAAGCGTTCAGAATTTTATTTGAATTACCTCGATGCACCAAGTGTCTCTTGCTGTTTTCTAAAATTATTTAGTAAATTATTAATTTCTTCATATGAAGATTTCGTTAATATACCTTTCGATTTTATTGATTCTCTTGCTAAGTCACCTTTTTCATACCATAAATTTAGTTCTTCATTATTAGGTGATATCACCTCAATTCCCTGATTACTGAGTGCTGCAAATGCAGCAACATTATCCTTTCTATTCTGTGAGTCAATTTTTTTAAATATGTCAGTCATAATTATTCTGACTGTTTTCTGATCATTTTTACTTATTTTATTGAATGTCTTTTTATCAATAAGTAATGTTGCATATAAATATGTTAAGGGTACATCTGTTATAAATTTGATTTGTGTGTGCCACTGTAAAGCGATCGCAACAATAGGAGAAATTGCTACAGTATCAATTAAATTTGTCTGTAATCCTGTCAGTACATCGCCTATATTTAGAGGAATAGGCGTTAATCCAAATGATCTTAATGTTAATTCTGCTTGCTTATTATTAGTAGGTGTCCAGATTTTTTGTTTATTTAAATCTTTTATCTTATTTATTGGGTTAGTTGACATTGCATATGCAAATCCGCCCTCTGATAAGCCAAAACTGATCATTCCTCCATCATCAAGGCCTTTAATTATTTTTTCGTCTAGTATTCTACGTACGAAATCTACTTCTTCAAATGAATTGAATATCATAGGAAGCGAATAAACCTGACTATCGGCATAAAAACTTGTTAAGACTCCATTCGATACAGCCGCACCCTGTAACTGTTTTATACGAATCTTTTTCATAGTAACTTCTTCAGATCCCATTACCCCACCCGGATAGAATTTGAAAATTACTCGCCCCTCAGTTTTGTCTTTAATTAATTTTGCACCATGACGCATTTGTTTCATCCAATACGTTCCATCTGGTGCTGATGTTGCAATTTTAAATACTTTCGCATGCAGCGTATTCATCGAACATAGTGTTATTACTAATATTAATAATTTTGATATTTTCATTAATTTATATTCACTTTTAAAAATAATCTTTAGCAGACGCCTGTAGTGCTTTAGCTTTTTGTACTGCTATAGTATTGATTAGAATAAATTTAGTTTGAGATTTTTTATAATCTAATACTTCACTTAATAACCTTTCATGTAATGTTTCATTAAATGTTAATCTTGCATAGTATTGTGCATACAAAACCTTGGCCATCTGATTTTCGCCCTTGGTCAGTTTTATTGCCGTCTCAAAATAATCTTTTCCTAATTCTGGGTTTCCACCTAATGTTTTTGGTATAAAACTATTTAGCACGCCTAGATACATATTTGCTCCGGCATTATCCCAGTTTTCATCATATGAAATTACCGTTTCCATAAGTAACTTTATCTGTGGTAACTGAGCCATTGCGTTCCAGTCATGTGTATTTACCTGAAGCCATGAAGCCCACGATGTAGCAAGTTGGTATAAAATATCTATATCATCACTATCAGTATTCTTTATTCTCTCAGCAAATTCACTAAATTTAATACTCGTTATGCCACATAAATTTTCATCATATAAACAGATTGCTTTACTTACTCTTTTTAAAGACTTTTGAGATAATAACTGTTGTTGCCTTTTTAATTTATTTTCATAATATAAATTCTTATTTTTACTACTCTCAGCTGATAGCATTTCTAAATCAGCTGATAATAACCCGGTATATGCATTCATTAGTTTAGAAGATGCTAATAAAGTATCTTCATCTTCAGGATCACTTTCTATCAATCCATCCAATAGTACTATATAAGCTGGTAATGCCTGCATTACAGTAGCAGTATCATTATTTGATTTAACTGATTTGCTTATATTTTCTGAAAAATTACTAATAGAAAGAGAGCAACCTGTCATTATTTGACTGAATATTATTATTGTTATTAAAGCTGGTTTCAAATTCATCATTTTTTATTTACTGATTTTTCAAAAATAAGTTTAATATAGATTCTTATATAAACTATTTTATTCTAGATTAAACCACTATGTCTTAAGAGAGCGTCAATTTTTGGCTCTCGTCCTCTAAATTTTCTAAATAAATCTACTGCTTTTTCTGAGCCACCTGTCTCTAATATACAGTTAAGAAATTCACTTCCTGTCTTTTCATCAAAAATTCCATTGTCTTCAAATTTTGAAAATGCATCGGCGGATAGTACTTCAGCCCACTTATAACTATAGTAACCAGCTGCATAACCCCCTGCAAAAATATGCGAAAATCCATGCTGAAATTGATTTGTAACAGGAGGAATTATTACAGCTACCTTTTGTCGTACTTCATTTAACAGGTTCTGTATTCCTACAAAACTATCTGTATCAAATTCCATATGTAGTCTGAAATCAAATAGTGAAAATTCTAACTGCCTTACCATTTGCATTGCTGATTGGAAATTTTTTGCCTTTATAAGCTTCTCATATAGATCTTCAGGCAGACTATCACCTGTATCAATATGTGATGTTATTAGTTCCAAACCCTCTTTTTGCCAGCACCAGTTTTCCATAAACTGACTTGGAAGCTCTACTGCATCCCACTCAACTCCACTAATACCCGATACAAACAATGGATTAACTTTGGTTAACATATGTTGTAAGCCATGACCAAACTCATGAAACAGGGTTGTAACCTCATCATGATTTAATAATGCTGGTTTATCCCCGACTGGTGCTGTTAAGTTACATGTTAAATACGCAACAGGTATTTGAGTAACTTCTCCACATTTCATTCTACTGACACATTCATCCATCCATGCCCCACCTCGTTTATTATTTCTGGCATATAAATCAAGGTAAAATTGTCCTCTTATCTGTCCTTTATCATCTTTAATTTCAAAAAATTTGACGTCTTTATGCCAGACATTTACGTTTTCAACTTCACTTATTTTAATTCCATACAGCCTATCTACTATTTCAAATAATCCATCAATAACTTTAGGGGCTGGAAAATATGGTTTTAACTCTTCCTGACTTATACCATATTCCTTCTGTTTTAATTTCTCTGAAACATACATTACATCCCATGCTTCAATATTTACGATATCGCATTCTTTTCTAGCAAATTTCTTTAATGCATTAAATTCATTTATTGCCTGTGGTTTTGATTTCTCAACTAAATCATTCAAAAATCCTAAAACATCACCAGTTGTTTCTGCCATTTTGTCTGCAATTGATAACTCAGCATAGTTTTTATAACCTAAAATATTAGCAAGACCCTGCCTGTCTCTGACTATTTCTTCCATTATATTTGTATTATCAAAGTCACCAGCATTTGGTCCTTTACCTGATGCCCGTGTGGTAAAAGCTGTATACATTTCTTCTCGAAGGTTTCTTATATCAGAATAGGTCATTACTGATATGTACGAAGGCGCATCAAGTGTAAATAACCAACCTTTCAAATCTTCTTCTTCTGCTGCCTGTTTTGCCATATCTATTACAAATTCAGGCAAACCTGCTAATTCAGATTTTACTTCTATATGTATATTAAATGCCTGTGTTGCATCCATTACATTTTGTTCAAATTTCGATTTTAAACTCGATAATTCTGTTTTCAATTTTTTAAACTGTTTCTTCTTATTATCGGATAATGCAACTCCATTTAACTCAAAGTTTAATAGTGCATTTTCAATTACTTTTTTATTAGCATTATCTAATATTTCATACTCTTCACTATTTTTAACACTGCAATATGCTTTATATAATTTACTGTTTTGCGACATATCTGTAGAGTACGCACTTAACTTTGGTACACACTTATCATGTTCTACTCTTAATTGGTCCGTATTCATAACTGAATTAAGGTGGCTAACAGGTGACCATACTCTGGATAATTTATTATCCATTGTTTCAAGTTCTTTTATTAATGAATCCCAATCATATGAGCCTTTAGATTCGAAATATTCATTCAATTTTTTAGCATTATCTTTAATAATATTACTAATCGTTTTATCAATCTTACTCACGTCAATTTCTGTGAATTGCGGTAATGTTTCTATATTAAGTAGTGCATTTTTCATATTTAGTCGTTCTAGAGTCGGTTTTATATATTATATATTGCTTATATATCTTGCACTATATGATTAATGTTTCGTTTAACTATTTAATTTATGTTTTTCAAGGTTTGCTAATAAATTATTAACTATCTGCGATAAACCTTCATGGTCAGGTTTCATACGATTATATACCTGTAATCCAAAGATTCCGCTCATTAACAATTTAGCTAAAGTTTCAGGACTTCCACCTGTAACTAAAGTTCCTTGTTGCTGAGCTAATTTTAGAACTACACAAAATTCTTGCTCAATTTTCGCAAACATACTACTTACTCTTGAATTTATCTCATAATCATCAGGCGGTATTTCAAGCAAAGTATTAACCAATAAACAGCTTTTCAATGACTTATCTTCATCTTTTTGACTTAGCAAATTATCAAAAAATAAACGAATACGTTTTAATGGTTCTTCATCAGATCTTAATATAGTACAGACAGAAGTATATAAATTTTCAAAATAGTAATCTAATGACATTAAAAATAAGTTTCTCTTATTTTTAAATGCGCCATATATACTACCTGGCTGTAATTTCGTCGCTTTAGTCAAATCTTTAACAGAAGTCTTACTAAATCCTTTTAACCAAAATAACTGCATTGCACTATCTAGAACCATTTCTTCATTATAAGTCTGAGGTCTTGCCATAACTATTCCTGCCTTTCTCTTAATAATTATATTACCAGTTATTGAATGCATGCTCAATTACATTTATTTTAATTGAGCATGCATTCAATAACTGGAAAGAGCAGTGTCTAAATCACCAGTATTAACACCTGAAAACGCGCCATATAAGTTTATTCAGATGCTTCAAGAAACTAAGAGAATTTTGGTTTTGTAGCCAATCTAATTGGTTTAATAGCTACTTCACCTTCGTTAGCCGATATCTTTACCAATTCCACCTTAACACCTACTGAACAGTAAATAGTACTTTTAACGGTTAGTCATTATCACGAGTGTGATTATTGTATGGCTGTACATTCAGCAATAGCAGATATGCAAAAAGTTGAGCATTCAGTTGTAATTTCAATTCGTGATGATCTTCCAATTTCAGATACAAAACTAGATGAGCTTCGTAATTTTACTAAACTATTAATTGAAAAACGTGGTTGGGTCGTAGATGATGATATTCAATCATTCTTAGATGCTGGATATAACACTAATCAAATGCTAGATATACTTGTAGGTGTAGCTCAAAAAACTTTAAGTAATTTCACTAACCATATTGCTAAAACTCATTTAGATGAGCCTTTAAAAAGCTAGCCTGGTCACCTAAGAGTTAAATATTTACTTAAACGAAAAATATACTGTAGAAATCTTCCTGATGCTGTTATTTGTTAATTTGATTATATTTTTACTAAAGGTGCAGAATTAAACTGCACCTTAATCTTTATATTATACTTTTAAGACTTATCTTCTATGTATCTATATTCATTGCTGAAAGAGCATTAGCTTCGATAAAGTCACGTCTTGGTTCTACATTATCACCCATCAGTGTCGTAAATACTTCATCAGCTGCAATAGCATCTTCTATACGTACCTGTAACATTCTTCTTGTTTCTGGGTTCATAGTTGTTTCCCATAATTGATCTGGGTTCATTTCACCCAAACCTTTATAACGCTGAATGTTTAATCCTTTTCTTGCCTCATCAAATAGCCAGTTTTTCACTTCTGTAATATTTTTTACAAGTTGGGTTTTTTCACCTCTTTGAATATATGAACCTTCGTTGAACAGTCCATCAAGCTTTTCATACAACTTGTATATCAGTTCATATTCAGGACTTTCAAAGAATTCAGCCGTAAATACAGTTGTATGATCAAGACCGTGAACAATTTTAGTGATTTCTAATTGAGGATAATCAGCTTCTTCCAAGGTTTGACTATTAACCTTATATTCAACCCCAGACGGCTTATTTTTATCTAATAAAATCAATAACTTATTTAAATAATCATCAATTTTAGTAGTATCTTTTAGATCTTCTTTGAGCAATGCTGGTAAATCCTGCATCTCTTTCAAAATGCTCTCTTCATATCGTCTGGATAGTCTTCCTATAACACTCTGAACTGATAGGAATGACTTAACTATTTCTTCTAATGCAGAATCTGAAATGGCAGGGGTATCTTTCTGTACATGTAACTGAGCGTTAGATAAAGCAAGAGTTAACAAATGACTATTTAATTCCTGATCATCTTTTACATATCGCTCCTGCTTACCTTTTTTAACTTTATACAGGGGAGGTTGAGCTATATAGATATAACCACGTTCAATCAATTCAGGTACTTGTCGATAGAAGAAAGTTAACAGCAAAGTTCTAATGTGCGATCCATCAACATCAGCATCGGTCATAATTATAACGCGATGATATCTCATTTTATCCGGGTTATATTCATCCTTCCCTATACCACAACCCAAAGCAGTTATTAATGTACCGACTTCAGCAGATTGTAGCATTTTATCAAATCGTGCTTTTTCTACATTTAGAATTTTGCCTTTAAGGGGTAATATTGCCTGTGTCTTCCTGTCACGTCCCTGTTTTGCGGATCCCCCCGCTGAGTCCCCTTCCACTAAATATAATTCTGAAAGGGCAGGGTCTTTTTCCTGACAGTCTGCTAATTTACCAGGTAAACCCGCAATATCTAACGCACCTTTACGACGTGTCATCTCTCTTGCTTTACGAGCAGCCTCTCTCGCACGAGCTGCTTCAACAATCTTTTGAGTTATCGCTCTTGCATCAGCTGGTTTTTCAATTAAGAATTCCTGAAATTTTTCATTCATCGCAGCCTCAACTGCTGATTTAACTTCAGAAGAAACTAACTTATCTTTAGTCTGAGATGAAAACTTTGGATCGGGTACTTTGACAGATAGTACTGCAGTTAAACCTTCACGAGCATCATCACCCGTTGTACTTACTTTGTTTTTCTTAGCAACGCCTTCTTTTTCCATATACTGGTTTAAACTTCGGGTAAGTGATGCCCTGAAACCAGCCATATGAGTACCGCCATCTCTTTGCGGTATATTATTTGTAAAGCAAAAGATATTTTCCTGATAAGAGTCATTCCATTGCATAGCCACTTCTACACCCAGGCCTTCGTCATTAGACCAGTTAAAATGTAAAACCTGCTCATGCAATGGTGTTTTATTTTTATTTAAATGCTCTACAAATGAGCTTATACCGCCTTCATACTCAAATACGTCTTGTTTATCATCGACTCGTTTATCTGTTAAAACAATACGAACACCAGAATTTAGAAAAGATAACTCACGAAGGCGTTTTGCTAAAATATCATAGTGATATTCTATATTTGTAAATGTCTTATCTGATGCCCAGAACCTTAATTCAGTTCCTGTTGTTTTAGTATCACCAATAATTTCTATTGGTTTTACAGGTTCACCCAAGTGATATTCTTGTTGATGTATTTTTCCGTGTCTATTAATCGTTAGTAAAAGCTTATCTGACAGGGCATTTACAACTGAAACACCTACTCCGTGTAATCCACCTGATACCTTATATGAGTTATCATCAAACTTACCACCAGCATGAAGTACCGTCATAATGACTTCAGCAGCTGAAACCCCTTCTTCCTCATGGACATCTACGGGGATACCTCGGCCATTATCACTTACTGATACAGATCCATCATTGTGTATCTGTACATTTATCTCAGAGCAGTGACCAGCTAAAGCTTCATCTATTGAGTTATCTACAACCTCAAACACCATATGATGTAAACCAGTGCCATCATCCGTGTCACCAATATACATACCTGGTCGTTTTCTAACTGCTTCAAGCCCTTTTAAGACTTTAATACTTGATGAATCGTAAGCTGCTGATTCGGTCATATAAATCCCCTAAGAATAGTCGAAATATTATAACTGAAAACCCCTATACAGTGGGAACTTATAGTTATTTTTTTCTTTTATTAATATCTACATTAATTAAAAGATTCATCTGCTAATTCCACGTTATCAATGAATCATATTTATATTTCTTTAATTCTTTCTGTTACAACCCCATGTTCCACGTGGAACACTTTATGACTCTTCCATGGCTTATAATCAATTAAATCATCTCTAATCGCAGTGATAAATATTTGTATATTTAATTTGGAAAGGATATTCAATATTTTTATTTGATTCTCGTGATCTAATTCAGCAGGTAAGTCATCAAACAGGAGAATGCATTTTTGTTTTGACATCTCGGAAAATAATCTTAATTGAGCGATTTTAAGTAAACTTACTAGTTTCTTTTGTTGGCCTCTAGAGATAGAAGATTGCGCAGACTTTCCATCAACTGTAATTTTTATATCTGCCCTATGGGGACCAGATTGTGTAAAGCCTTTTTCTCTATCTTTATCAATATTCTTATACAGATTTTCTGCAAAACCTATATCTTCAGGCCAACCACGTTTA
>Ga0316205_10003124_pt1 | contig 16072 bp, 20 predicted proteins | sample 3monthpyrite_MG_FD_204941 | JGI IMG/M metagenome (GOLD analysis project Ga0316205, IMG submission 204941) | Microbial mat bacterial communities from mineral coupon in-situ incubated in ocean water Damariscotta River, Maine, United States -... | ecosystem: Environmental > Aquatic > Marine >... | reverse complement strand
TCCAGCCCCGGCTGATCCAGCAAATGTCGCCCGGCCCGATCCTCGACCTCGATCACCCACAGATCGGGGTCAAATTCCCGTTGCCGGGCCACCGACGCATCGACCGCCGCCTCATCGCCCGCGATCAGTTCCACCCAGGCGCGTTCACCGCGCATCAGATCAAAACTGCGCTGCATCAACCGGGCCTGCCCGTCCAGCGTGTTGAGCTTGATCAGAACCGCACCGCCGGTATCGTCGCCATGCGCCACCACGAACCCGGCAATATCGACCAGCCTGAGCCGCGCCAGATAGGCCTGAACCCAAAACTCCGTCGTCAGCCGCATGACACCCGCCCTGCCAAATCCGACCGGCACACCTTAGCCACCATCGCGGAAATCAAGGCCCATCTCGGTATAACGCTCGGCCTCATCCAGCCAGCCGGGGCGCACTTTGATCTGCAGAAATAGATGCACCTTGCGATCCAGGAACGCCTCCAGTTCCTCGCGCGCGGCCTTGCCCACTGCCTTGATGGTCTCGCCCTTCTTGCCGAGCAAAATGCCCTTATGGCCATCGCGCATCACATAGATGATCTGGTCGATCTTGGTGGAGCCGTCCTTGCGGTCCTCCCAGGATTCGGTCTCGACCGTCATCTGATAGGGCAATTCCTGATGCAGGCGCAGCGTCAGCTTTTCGCGGGTCATTTCAGCCGCGATCATCCGCAGCGGCAGATCGGCGATCTGATCTTCGGGATAAAGCCAGGGGCCCTCGGGCAACGCGCCGGCCAGCCACTTGCGCAGATCGGCGATACCATGGCCCTTTTCGGCGGAAATCAGAAAGGTCTGCTCAAACGGGTAGCGGTCGTTCATGTCTTGCGTCAGCGCCAGCAGCACCTCGGCCTGCACCCGGTCGATCTTGTTCACGGCCAGGGCCACAGGGCGGCCCCCGGCGCGTTCGCGCAGGCCTTCCAATATGGTCTCGACGCCCGCGGTGACGCCGCGATGCGCCTCGATCATCAGAACCACCACATCGGCATCGGCAGCCCCGGTCCAGGCTGCGGCAACCATCGCCCGATCCAATCGCCGCCGTGGACGAAACAGCCCCGGCGTATCGACAAAGACGATCTGTGCATCGCCCTCCATCGCCACGCCGCGAATGCGGGCCCGCGTGGTCTGCACCTTATGGGTGACAATCGAGACCTTGGCCCCCACCATCCGGTTCAACAATGTAGATTTGCCTGCGTTGGGCTCACCGATCAGGGCGACAAAGCCCGCGCGCGTGGTCATGTTCGATCATCCATTTTGCGTTCAGGGCGATTTACAGCGAAATCACGCCCGTGGCCAGTTCCCGTTGCGAAACGTCGAAATAAGGAAGAATTTTCTGGAAAATTCTTTAGGAAGATTTTTCACCGCCAAGCCGATCCAGCAGCGCCTGCGCCGCAGCCTGTTCCGCCTGCCGTTTGGATCGAGCCTCGGCCTGTGCGGCATCGCCGGATTGCATCCGGGCCTCAACCGTGAAAACCGGCGCGTGATCCGGGCCTGCCCTGCGCAGTTCGGTATAGACCGGCGGCGTCTGACCGCGGGCCTGCGCCCATTCCTGAAGCGCGGTCTTGGCGTCGCGGGCGTCCTCGTCAACCTCGGCCACGCGCGACCCCCAAAGCCGCAAGATCAGATCGCGCGCCACGGCGTGACCTGCGTCGCGATAGACGGCGGCAATCACCGCCTCCATCGCATCGCCAAGCAGCGCGTCCTTGCGCCGCCCGCCGGTCTTCATCTCGGATTTACCCAGCTTCAGCACCACGCCCAGATCGATCTGGCGGGCGACATCGGCGCATGTTTCCTTGCGCACCAGCGCGTTGAAACGGGGGGCAAGACGGCCTTCGGGCGCGGATTTATCCTGCTCCAGGACGGCCTCTGCCATCACCAGCCCCAACACCCGATCGCCCAGAAACTCCAGCCGCTGGTTGTCGGGCCGGGTTTCGGAGGAAAGCGAGGCATGCGTCAGCGCCCGGATCAACAACTCCGGGTCGGCAAACTCATGCCCCAACCGGCCACAAAAGGCGCGCAGGTCGGCAGACAGTTTCACTCGACCGCCCGGAAGAACCTGTCCCGCCGCCAGGTCCAGAAATAGATCATGCGTTCGCCGGCAGACGAGAACATGATGCGATCGGCCCGCCCGATGATGTTTTCAAAAGGCACGAAACCGACGCCGCCGATCGAGCGCGGAAAGCGGCTGTCCTGGCTGTTGTCGCGGTTATCGCCCATCACGAAATACTGCCCCTCGGGCACGGTAAAGACCGGCGTATTGTCACCGAAACTGCCACTTTCGATATCGAGGATGGAATGTTCCACGCCACCCGGAAGGGTCTCGGTAAAGCGATCCTTCAGGCATTCGCCGCCCCGGCCCACCGGACTGTTGGAACAGCGCGGCAGGTGCCCCTGCGGGCCCTGCGGTTCAAAGGTCTCGCTGAAGGGTTCTTGGGGCTCCAGCGTGGCGGCCTGGCCGTTTACATACAGCACGCCGTTGCGCACCTGCACGGTGTCACCCGGCAGGCCGATCACCCGTTTGATGAAGTCATTGCCGTTGACCGGATGGCGAAACACGATGACATCGCCGCGTTCCGGTTCAGCCCCCCAGATACGCCCCGAAATCGGGCAGAGCGCAAACGGGCAGGAATAGCGCGAATAACCATAGGCCATCTTGTTAACAAACAGGAAATCCCCGATCAGGAGCGTGTCCTTCATCGATCCAGACGGAATCCAGAAGGGCTGGAAAAAGAGGGTGCGGAACACGCCCGCGATCAAAAGCGCGTAGACGACCGTCTTGACGGTTTCCCAAATGCCGTCTTTCTTCTGGGCTGCTGCTGCCATTACTCGTGCCTCATTTTCATCGCGCCTGTTGGGGTTTTGACATGAGCCTTGCCGCGCCGGGAGTCAAGCAAGCGACCGACCGGGCGGCGTGGGCGGCAGCGGATACCAGCCCTTGCCCGCGGGCATCGCATAAATCACCACGAAGGCCTGCGCCCAGGGGTGGTCGTCGGTCAGGCTGACATGGATCGTGGCCTCCATGCCTTCGGGGGTCATGGCGATCAAGCGCTCCTCTGCCCATCCCGTGACATGCATAATCGGCTGGCCGGTGCGCAAATTGGTCACCGCCATGTCCTTCCACGCGATCCCCATGCGCAACCCGGTTCCAAGCGCTTTGGAACAGGCCTCTTTGGCGGCCCAGCGTTTGGCGTAACTGGCGGCCGGTGCCTGTGTGCGTTCGGCACGGGCCTGTTCGATCTCGGTGAACACGCGGGCGCGGAACCGGTCGCCAAAGCGCTCCAGCGTGCCCTCGATACGGTCTATATTGGCCAGATCGGTGCCGACGCCCAGGATCATCGCAGCCCCCTTTCGATAATGTGGATGCGGCGGCGCGCACGCGCGCCATTGCGACCCGAAATGTCGCGGGGGGCAGCCAGCCCTTTGATTGGCCCCGACCCGGTCACGTCAACCGCGCCGTCAGAATTTTCACCCCTGCCGCGCCGAACAGCAGCGCAAAACTGCCATCGAACCAACGCCGGGCGCGGGTGTATTGGCGGATGATGCCGGGGCTGGAAAAGAGCGCGCCATATCCCAGAAACACCAGGGCCGAGACCGTGATGAGCGCGGCGAACGTGCCCAAAGCCGCGCCTGGGGCCGCATCGGGCGGAACGACGATGGCAAAAATCGCCCCCCAGGAAAGGATCGCCTTTGGATTGGTCAGATGCACCAGAAATCCGCGCCTGAAATGGGCCGGGCCGGTTGCTGTGACCAAAGGCGGCAGGGCCGAACCCGGTGACAGCGCCGAGCGTAGGGATTTCAGGGCCAGAAAGATCAGATAGGCCGCGCCGACATAGCGCAAACCTTCTGCGATCCAGGCGTGGGACAGCATCAGGGCGCTCATCCCGGCCATGGCGGCTATGCCCCAAATGGCCGATCCGGCCCAGACGCCGGCCCCGGTCAATACGCCTGCCCGCCGCCCCGCGCCCATTGCAGACCCGGCAATGGTCAGCGTCGCGGGACCAGGGCTGGCCCCTGCAATGGCCCACCCGATCAGCAACAGGAAGAACTCGATGCCGTTCATTTGCCGTCTCCGGTCTGACTGACTTCAAGGGGCGATTGCAGATCGGCGGTGACGCGGCCTGTCGCCTGGTTGACCGTCAGGTTCAGCGTCGCGGACACCAGGGTTTCGCCGCCGATCAGCCGCTGCACCGGCAGGCTGATCGTCAGCCCGCGCGCCGGGTCGTAAACTGCAGTGAGCGCGGCCATATCCAGGCCGGAAAACCCGAGACCGGTCTCGTCCGAAACCAATGTGCAGAGCCCATAGGGGTCATCGGGGGCGGGATGCGTGAGCATAACATGGAAGCCCCCCGCGGCCGGCTCGCCCACATCAAGCGCGATCACCCGAATAGCACCATTGGCAAATTCGCGGATGGTTTGTTCATAAGGGCCAAAGGTGTTGCGGGCATTCGCCTCAAACCTATCGCAATCACGCATGGTTTGCGCGGCGGCGGCCCAGGGGTGGGCACCCGCGAGGAGCACAGCGAGGAGGGCCAACAGCCTCATGCCCGCGCCTCTGCGATCACGCGCTGCATTTCGGCCATCGCCGGCGCGAGCCCGCGGAATATTGCCTCGCCAATCAGAAAATGCCCGATATTCAGCTCGCGCACCTCAGGAAAACCCGCCACCGGCCCGACGGTGTCATAGGTCAGCCCGTGACCGGCATGAACCTCCAACCCAAGCGCATGGGCAAAGCCCGACATCTCGCGCAGGGCTTCAAGCTCGCGGTCGCGGTCCTTCATCCGGCCCTCATGATGGGCATCGCAATAGGCCCCTGTGTGCAGCTCGATCACTTCGGCCCCGATCCGGTTTGCTGCCTCGATCTGGCGGCGGTCGGCGGCAATGAAGATCGAGACACGGGCCCCGGCGGCGCGCAGCGGCGCGATGAAATGGGCCAGCCGGTTTTCCTCGCGCGCGACCTCGAGCCCGCCCTCGGTGGTGCGTTCCTCGCGCTTTTCGGGCACGATGCAGACGGCATGCGGTTTGTGGCGCAGCGCGATGGCCTGCATCTCATCGGTGGCCGCCATCTCGAAATTCAACGGAACGCTCAGCGCCGCCATCAGATTTTCGATATCGGCATCCGAGATATGGCGGCGATCCTCGCGCAGATGCGCGGTGATGCCATCGGCCCCGGCCGTTTCCGCCAAAAGGGCGGCGCGCACCGGATCGGGGGTCATCCCACCGCGCGCGTTGCGCACCGTGGCGACGTGGTCGATATTCACCCCGAGCCGGGGAAGATGGGTCATGGCCAAGGCTCCGTCTACTTGTCGGGCGTCAGTCTGCCCGTTGCTGCGCCTGAGCCTTCAGTTTCTCTACTTTCGCGCGCAGCTTGGCAATACGGCGCTGCTGATAGGCGCGGATCACCGGCACTGACAGATAATAGCAGATGATGCCGACAATTAGCCCGGGGATGATGCCGCCAATCATGAACGGGTAAAACACGGCGTCGTAAAACACCGCCAACTCATCCCAATTGGCGACGCGATCGGTGAACATGGCCAGGAAGTTATGCTGCAAATCCCGCCATGCGCCGACAAAGGCCTGGCCAAGCCCCTGCCCGACACGCCCGCCGGTGACCGGCCCGCCCAACAGAACATTCCCGGTTTCCAGAGAAATCAGCGCGATGGGCACATAAGTCAGCGGGTTTCCGATAAAGGTGGCCAGAAGGGCCGCAAGAATATTGCCGCGCATCACTCGCGCCAGCAATGCGGCAATAACAAAATGCAGCCCGTAAAACGGCGTGAATACGGTGAAGGCCCCGGCAAAGATGCCACGCGCGATGGATTCGGGCGTGCCCGGCAGGCGGTGCAGACGGTGGCGGATATACTGGATGGCCCGGCCCCACCCGCCCCGCGGGTAAAACCAGTGCGCAACCACTGTCAGCCAGGGGCGGGCATCTCTGCGTCGGAACACCATTGGGTGTTCGCCCTCCAATTCATTTCGTCACGCGTCAGGGGCGCCGGTCCAGGTCGCGGAACCGCTCCAGCATGGCAACATCGCTATCGGCCTCAACAGCCATCATCACGGCAAATAAATGCTCTGCGTCTCTTACTTCTACATCAACAAGAAGGCGGAAAAAGTCCGGCTTCCTGTCAATGAAGTGCAGGTCCGAGATATTGGCGTTCTGCTCGCCGATCAATGTGCAGATGCGTCCCAGCACGCCTTTATCGTTGCTCATGGTGATGTTGATCGTGACATTGTGAACGGCAGCATGACGGCCTTCGGTCCAATGCACGTCAATCCAATCATTGGCCATGGCATCCAGATCGGCCAGCGCCGGGCAGTGGATGGCGTGCAAAATCGGGCCGCGCCCCTTGTAGGGCACGCCCACGATGCGTTCGCCGGGCACCGGTTGACAGCATTGCGCGCGGTTGACCTCGGCACCTGCCGGCAGGCCGATGACCGCGCGCGGAACGCCCTCTTCCTGATCGCGGTCGCGCATCAGTTCAGGGTAGAGCGCGGCCACAACCTCGCGCGCCGAAATCTCGGTGGCCCCGATCAGCGCCAGCACCTCGTCGCCGCTTGGCAGGTTCAGCGTCTTGGCCGCGGTTTTCAGCGCCTTGTCGGTGGCTTTCTTGCCGACATGCTCAAACGCCACACGCGCCAGTTCCTTACCCAGACGGATATAGCGGCCCCGGTCTTCTTCGCGCAAAAGCCGGCGGATGGCGGCCTTGGCACGCCCGGTGGTGACGATGTCGATCCAGCTGGCCTGCGGGGTCTGGCCCTCGGCGGTCATGATCTCGACCGACTGGCCATTTTTCAGCCGGGTCCAGAGCGGCACCCGGATGCCATCGACCTTGGCCCCGACGCAGTTATGCCCGATCCTTGTGTGAATCGCATAGGCCATGTCCAGCGGTGTCGCCCCTTTCGGCAGTTTCACCACATCGCCCTTGGGGGTGAAGCAGAACACCTGATCGGAATACATCTCCATCTTGACATGTTCGAGGAACTCGTCGTGATCCTCGGCCATCTCGAACCGTTCGCTGAGGCTGGCCAGCCAGGTCGCGGGATCGACGGCAAAGGGGTTTTCGGCGCGCACGCCATCCTTGTAGGACCAATGCGCCGCGACGCCCGATTCCGCGACCTCGTGCATCTGGCGGGTGCGGATCTGCACCTCGACGCGTTTGCCGTCGCGCCCCGAAACGGTGGTGTGAATGGACCGGTAGCCGTTCGATTTCGGCTGGCTGATATAATCCTTGAACCGCCCCGGCACCGATTTCCAGCGTTGGTGAATGGCCCCCATCACGCGGTAGCAGTCATCCTCGGTCTCTGTGATCACGCGAAAGCCGTAGATGTCGGAAAGCCGCGAGAACGCCATTTCTTTCTGCTGCATCTTGCGCCAGATCGAGAACGGTTTCTTGGCGCGGCCAAAGACCTGGCCAGTGACCCCGTGTTTGTCCATCACCGCCTCGATATCGTCGGTGATTTTCGGGATCACATCGCCCGATTCCTTTTGCAGCACCACGAAACGCCGCATGATGGATTTGCGCGCATCGGGGTTGAGCACCGAAAAGGACAGATCCTCCAGCTCGTCGCGCATCCATTGCATCCCCATGCGACCGGCCAGCGGCGCATAGATATCCATCGTCTCATGCGCCTTTTGCGCCTGCTTGTCGGTACGCATATGGCGGATCGTGCGCATGTTGTGCAGCCGGTCGGCCAGCTTGACCAGAATGACGCGCAGATCCTTGGACATCGCCATGAAAAGCTTGCGAAAGTTTTCCGCCTGCTTGGTCTCGCGGCTGGAGAGTTGTAGATTGGTCAGCTTGGTGACGCCATCGACCAGTTCGGCCACATCGGTGCCGAACATCTTGGCCACGTCCGTGTAGGTGCCCTTGGTGTCCTCGATCGTGTCATGCAAAAGTGCGGTGGCGATGGTGGCGTCATCCAACCGCTGTTCGGTCAGGATCGCGGCCACGGCCACGGGATGCGTGAAATAGGGCTCGCCCGAACGCCGGGTCTGGCCGGCATGCATCTCTTCCGCATAGGCATAGGCCCCGCGCAGCAGGGCCTCGTTGGTCTTCGGGTTGTAATTGCGCACCAGGCTCAGCAGGTCATCGACATCAATCATGATGGGCCTGCCCCCCGGGGTTGAGGCTCAGCGCTGGCCTTGCGCTTCCATCAGCTGGCGCAGCATCTGCTCTTCCGACATGTCATCGGCGGCAGGGCGGTCAGCCTCGACGCCCTGCAGAAGCGCCATGGCGTCCTCTTCAGGTTCATCGACCTCGATCTGGGTCTGGTTCGACTCGATCAGGCGTTCGCGCAGATCATCGGCCAGCTGCGTTTCATCGGCGATCTCGCGCAGCGACACGACCGGGTTCTTGTCATTGTCGCGGTCGATGGTCAGGGGCGAACCTGACGCGATCTCGCGCGCCCGATGGGCGGCAAGCATCACCAGCTCGAACCGGTTCGGAACCTTGTCAACGCAATCTTCAACCGTCACGCGGGCCATATGATATCTCCGAGGCATTGTTTCTTGAGGAAACGCGAGGTGACTATCTATCCATCGCTAGGGGGATTGACAAGGCCCTGATTGCCCGCCAGCGGCACGATGCCTGACAGATCGGCAGCCGTCAGCGCGTCGCGCATTCGGGTGACGCTGAGACCGGTTACCGGATGGCACCAGTCAGGCGCAATATCGGCCAGCGGGACCAGCACAAAACCGCGTTCCTGAAGCCGGGGATGGGGCAGAATCAGGGTGGGTGGCGTCTGTGACCCGGCATTGGTCAGGTCCATCTGCCGCCACGCGGCATGGGTATCGGCATCGGGTAAAACCTGTGCCCCGAGCGCCAACAGATCGAGATCCAGCACCCGCGCGGCCCATCTTTGCCCGCGCACCCGACCGAAATCAGCCTCAACGCCGTGCAGGATTTCCAGCAGATCCGCCGCGCTACCCGGCCAATCCAGCGCGAAACACGCATTGACGAAGTCGGGACCCGATCCGGCCGGAAAGGCCGGAGTGCGATAATAACGTGACGCGGTCGGCGCGGTGCCCGTGGCTTGCCCCACCGCGCAAATCGCGTCAGCCACGGTCTTTTCCGGCGGCCCGGCCGCAGAGGTCAGGTTCGAGCCTACCGCCACCAGCGCTTTTGTATGAGAACTGATACAGAGCGAACGTTGCAAACCGAATGTGACCCCCTATTGTCTGTCTATTGTCGATCGTAGTTATTAACCATTTCATTTCACACTCACGGATTGCGGTCGATGCCATATCACTCACGGGACCACACACATGTTTTATCGGGACGAAAGGTTGGCGCTGTTTATTGACGGCTCTAACCTCTACGCCGCCGCGAAAGCGCTGGCGTTCGATATCGACTACAAGCTGCTGCGCAAGGAATTCATGCAACGCGGCAAGCTTCTGAGGGCGTTCTACTACACGGCGCTGTTGGAAAATGACGACTATTCGCCGATCCGGCCGCTGGTCGACTGGCTGCACTACAACGGATTCAACATGGTCACCAAACCGGCCAAGGAATTCGTCGACAGCCAGGGCCGTCGCAAGGTCAAGGGCAACATGGATATCGAGCTGGCGGTGGATGCGATGGAAATCGCGCCCCATGTCGATCACATCGTGCTGTTTTCCGGCGATGGCGATTTCCGCCCGCTGGTGGCCGCGCTGCAGCGCAAGGGCGTGCGTGTGTCGGTGGTATCCACCATCCGCAGCCAGCCGCCGATGATTGCCGATGACCTGCGCCGTCAGGCCGATAATTTCATCGAGCTGGACGAGCTGAAAGATGTGGTGGGCCGCCCGCCGCGCGAGCCGCGCGTGATGGACCGTGAGGCATATGAGGCCGAAGAAAGCTGAGCCTTTCTGACCGCAGCCAAATCCGCCCCGGCCCCGCGCCGGGGCGTTTTCGTTTCAGGCCTCGGTTCTGCGAAACAGGCTGTATTGGAACCTCTGTTCACCGCCGCCCGGCGTAACATGCGTGAACCGTCCGGTTTCCGTTGGCTCGAACCGGCCCGGCACCAAAGCCGCGACGCGCGCAGCCAGATCCTCCGGGGCATAGCGCTGCACCGGCAGACCCGAACATTTTTCGGGACCATCCTCGGCAAAGGTCATGATCACCGCGACCCCGCCGGGGGTCAGCGCGTGGGCCATCACCGCCAGATACCGCGCCTGATCATCCCTCTCGGTCAGGAAATGAAACACCGCCCGGTCATGCCACAGATCATAGGCGCGATCCGGCGTCCAAAGCGTCACGTCGCCCTCGACCCAGGTGACATGCGCGGATGGCCCGCCGATGCGGTCGCGCGACGCGGACAATGCCGCGCCCGACAGATCCAGCACCGTCAGGTTGCGATAGCCCGCCGCCAGCAGAGCATCGGGCAGATGCGAGGCCCCGCCTCCGATATCAACCACAGAATGCGCAGAACCGGTATGGGCGGTGATCAGGTCTACCGACAGTTTCGGGTCGTCCTGATACCAGCTGACGCTGTCAGGCTCTTTGGTCTGGTAGACCTGTTGCCAATGGTCATGCCGATCGGTCATGCCTATCCCTTTTTCAAACCGGCCCGTCATATTCCCCGCGTGCGGGGTAGTTGTTTGCGATCGCAAAATCGACGGCACCCAGAAGCTCCGAGATATGCGGGCGCACAAAGGGCATCGTCTGCACCGACATGTAATATAGGGTCTGGTCGGGGTTTACCAAGAACAGCCCCGGTTCCGCGAAAAGCACCGGTTCCTCGATCCCGATCGAGGTCTTGCCACGTCCGGTCGAAATATAAAGCCCCCAGTCGCGCGCCATATCCAGCGGCAGGTCATAGGCATAGCGCAATGTTCCGCCGCCGACCTTGTCGGCCATCGCACGGGCCCGGTCCTGCCCATCCGAGGAAATCGCCACACAACCGACACCGCGTTCGGCGAATTTGGCGACATGGGCTTCAAGCTCGGTCAGGTACCGGATGCAGAGCGGGCAATGCAGGCCGCGATAGAAACACAGGACCGTGCCACGTTCGCCGGTCTCGGCCGACAGGTCAAACCCCGCGCCATCCAGTGTAGGCAATTGCAGATCGGGGGTTTTCTGGCGGGGCATCAGCATGCGCAGTTCCTTTCGTTGATAGATCACTCAACACCACCAGCGCGGCGGGCTGCAAGTCACATTCGTGCGGGGGAGGGCGCGCGGGGCCCGCAAGACGGGAATTCTGACATATCGGTTGCCACTGGACGGCAGGGTGCGCGCCGATTACCTCTGGGCCACGCTTTGAACCCGAGGCCACGCCCATGACCAAACCGCCGCTCACTCTCTATCTGGCCGCCCCGCGCGGGTTCTGCGCCGGCGTCGACCGCGCCATCAAGATCGTGGAAATGGCGTTGGAGAAATGGGGCGCGCCGGTCTATGTCCGCCACGAGATCGTGCACAACAAATACGTCGTTGACGATCTGCGCGCCAAGGGGGCGATTTTTGTTGAGGAGCTGGACGATTGCCCCGATGACCGGCCGGTGATCTTTTCGGCGCATGGGGTGGCGAAATCGGTGCCCGAGGCGGCGCGTGCGCGCAACATGGTCTATGTCGATGCCACCTGCCCGCTGGTTTCAAAAGTCCATATCGAGGCCGAGCGCCACCATTCCGGCGGCCTGCAAATGGTGATGATCGGCCATGCCGGCCATCCCGAAACCGTCGGCACGATGGGGCAATTGCCCGAAGGCGAGGTGCTGCTGGTCGAGACCGAAGAGGATGTCGTGCGTCTCACTCCGCGCGATCCCGAAAAGCTGGCCTTCATCACGCAGACCACGCTGTCGGTCGATGACACCGCGACCATCGTTGCGGCGCTTCAGGCGCGGTTTCCCGCCATCATCGGGCCACATAAAGAAGACATCTGCTACGCCACCACCAACCGGCAGGCGGCGGTCAAGGCCATTGCGCCAAAGGTCGATGCGATCCTTGTGGTGGGTGCGCCCAATTCATCGAACAGCAGGCGGCTGGTCGAGGTCGGGGCCAAGGCGGGCTGCGCCTATAGCCAATTGGTGCAGCGGGCCGCGAATATCGACTGGCGCGCGCTGGAGGGGATCGGGTCGGTCGGCGTCACCGCCGGGGCCTCGGCCCCCGAAGTTCTGGTAAATGAAGTTATCGACGCCTTTCGCGCGCGGTTCGACGTGATGGTGGAGTACGTCGAGACCGCCGTGGAGAATGTCGAGTTCAAGGTGCCTCGTGCGCTGCGTCAGGTGGCCGGATAGCCGCCGGATTCGGCTCAGTGAGCAATTCTGACAGCAAGGAGGAACAGCGCCATGAAAGCCGTCATCATCGGAGCCGGACCGGCCGGGCTGGCCGCTGCGGCCTGCCTGAAGGAGGTGGGCGTCGGGGTCGAGTTGCTGGATCGCGGCGAGAAGGTCGGTGACAGCTGGCGGCGGCACTACGATTGCCTGCACCTGCATACCAGCCGCGGGCGGTCAGGGTTGCCGGGGCTGAAATTCCCCGCCCATACCGGTCGCTACCCTGCCCTGACGGATGTTATCGCATATTTCGAGGATTATGCGCACTACCATGGTCTTGCGCCGCGATTCGGCTGTGATGTGACCGGTGTGGCCCGGGATGGGGAAGGCTGGCGGGTGAGCCACGATCAAGGTCAAAGCGAGGCTGATGTCGTGGTGATCGCCACCGGCATCAACGGGGCACCCCGCGCGCCCGACTGGCCCGGCAGTTTCAACGGCCCGATCCTGCATTCCAGCGCCTATCGCAATGCCGCCCCTTTCGAGGGCAGTCGGGTTCTGGTCGTTGGATTCGGCAATTCCGGGGGCGATATTGCGCTGGATCTGGCCAATGCCGGGGTCACGGTCGATCTGTCGGTGCGCGGGGCGGTCAATATCCTGCCCAAACAGCTCTTTGGTATTCCGATCACCTCCTATGGGGCTCTGACGAAACTTTTGGGCTACCGGATGGCCGACTTGCTGACGGCCCCCGTGCTGCGGATGGCGGTCGGGCGGCCCGAGGATTACGGGCTTAGCCCCATGACCAAGGGCCCGGCGGCGATGGTCCACGAAGACGCGCGCATTCCGATGATCGATGTCGGCGCGCTTGGCGCGATCAAGGCGGGGCGGATCACGGTCAGGCCCGGCGTCGCGGCGCTGGAGGGGGGCGCGGTCAGGTTCTCGGATAACACCGCGCAGCCCTATGACGCCATTATCGCCGCAATCGGATACAGGGTCGATTTGCGCCCGCTCTTGGGGGCGGATTGCGCCGCACTGGATGACCGGGGCCATGCCCATATCAGTGGGGGGCCGACCGCCGCCGATGGCCTCTATTTCTGTTCGCTGCATGTCTCGCCCTACGGGCAGCTTTTCACGACCGGGCAAGAAGCCATGGCCATCGCGCGCCATGTTCGCGGCCTTGCCAGCGATGCGTAATGCGGCGGGTCGGGCGTTGACTTGGGCCGGGGGTCGGGGTCAACAGGGGGCATTGTTTTCCGCTTGGGAAAAGGGACCAAAATGATCGTTACGCAGACCCTGAGGACCAGCCGCGGGAGCGGCCCGTTTTGGTGGGCCGCGACATGACCGACCGCGAAACCATCGGGATCTACAGCGCGCGCGCCGGGGAATATGTGACCCTCAAACCCGCCAAGGCGCAGGAGGACGCGCTGGCGGGGTTTCTGGGCGCGGTGGTGCCGGGCGGCCATATCCTCGATCTCGGATGCGGGCCCGGGCTGCATGCAGAAACCATGCAGGCGGCGGGGTTTCGCGTCACCGCCTTTGACGCCACGCCCGATTTCGTTGAGGCCGCGCGCGCGCGTGGCGTCGATGCCCGGCTGGCCACGTTCGACGATCTGACAGGCGCGGCCTGCTATGACGGCATCTGGGCCAGCTTCAGCCTGTTGCACGCCCCGCGCGCCGATTTTCCCCGCCATCTGGGTGCCTGTCACCGGGCGCTGCTGCCGGGGGGGATCCTGTTTCTGGGTCTCAAACTGGGCACCGGCGAGGGCCGCGACAGCATCGGACGGTTCTACAGCTATTTTTCCGAAGCGGAATTGCGCCAAGCCCTTGGCATCGCGGGGTTCTCTGCTATCACGGCGGTGACCGACGAGGCACCGGGCCTGGCCGGAAATGTGGACCCTTTCATCCTGATGACCGCCCGTGCCTGATCTTTTTGCCTATACCGATGGGGCCTGCTCTGGCAATCCCGGCCCCGGTGGGTGGGGCGCGCTCTTGATCGCGCGCGACGGCGATGCCGTGGTCAAGACCCGCGAATTGCACGGTGGCGAGGCCGACACGACCAATAACCGGATGGAGCTTTTGGCCGCCATCGCGGCGCTGGAAAGCCTGACCCGGCCCTCGGCCCTGACCATCGTGACCGACAGCGCCTATGTGAAAAACGGCGTCACCACATGGATTCACAGCTGGAAACGGAACAATTGGCGCACGGCGGCGAAGAAGCCTGTGAAGAATGTCGATCTGTGGAAACGCATCGACGCCGCACAGGCGCGCCATGACGTGACCTGGGAATGGGTCAAGGGGCACGCAGGCCACCCCGAGAACGAGCGCGCCGATGAACTGGCCCGCGCTGGCATGGCCCCGTTCAAGCCGGGCGGCTGAGGCGGGCGGCGCGAGAGAATTCCATGCCATGTTGGGCGGCATCGCGGGACGCGGCCGCTTTCGCCGGACATCCGCCCTGAATGACCCCCATAGTGGACAATTGCGATCACGTCGGCGGATCCCGGTTTTGGTTTGGCCGCAAGGTGGGTTGAAGATCAGGCTCTCTCTGGATGCCGGCATTTGGTCATCGGTCGAAAATTCAATCTCTTCTCCAATAGGCTACAAATGCCATGTGGTTTTGTTTTGGGTGGAGAGTGGCTGAGTGAGAAACAAGTATACGATGGACAAAGGGCGGCGACATGGTCCGGCCTGGTGGCTTTGCGGTGCCAGGAGCGGCGTAACGGTCAAAAACCGCGTTCGAAATGCCCCTTTCGCTCGGATCCTTGCAGCGGCGGTTTTGTTGTTATCCGCCCCCGCCAATGGGCAGGACGCAGACGTCGCGCCCTCCAACCCGTTCGTGCTTCCCCGGGACCTCGTGGAAACCCGTGATGCCAACCCATTCCGATTTGCGGGTGAGGTTGTGACCCCCTCAGCCCGAAGCTGGCCACGGTATGAAGACGCGCTGGAGCGACATCCGACCACCGAATCCTGCCTTACCGAAGATGCGCGGGGTGGACCATCACTGGATCTTTTGGCTTATGACTGGATGGGCATCAACGGGCGGTACGCGCACGACGTCTGCCTGTTTCGTGTTTGGACGGCGCTTGGATCGCCAGATCTGATTGCGTCTTGGATGTCTGAATTTGATCTTACAGTTCGGGAAGTCCAATATCCGCCGGACAGTGATGGCGCAGACCGGTTTGGAAGGATCATTTCTGGTTCGTGGAGTTGGGAAGAAGCAATATCTCGGTCGTCCCTTGGAGGGCGTGGAATTCAACGCTTCTTTGATAATATTTTTTTTCAGCCCACGCTTACTCTGACAGCAAGGTTTATGCCTGGTGGCGGAGGCCTGGACCGAGCCTCAGTTGGATATATTAGGGAATAACAATATGTCACAAATCACGCTGGCGGGCAGCCAGATCTATAACACGGTGGGAACAGGAAACTGGTGGCATCTTCAGCTGGTTTTCAAAAGCAATGCCGCTCAGAACAACCCGTTTTGATTGGCCGAGCCTTCGGAGATCACCTGCAACACGTCCCAATGTTCGACGATCTTGCCCGCCGCGTCGAAGCGGAAGATATCCATGCCTGCATAATCGTCGCTGCCCGGCCATATCTGGTGGCAATGCAGCACCACAAGATCGCCCTCGGCCACCGCGCGGATGAAATGGGTGACCTTGCCGGGGTATTCCGCCGCCATCCGTTCGAAATATTCGATGAAGGCCTCGGGGCCGTCCGCGACATGCGGGTTGTGCTGGATATAGCGGTCCCCGACATAGCGCGCGACGGCCTCACGCGGTTTGCACTGGTTGAACATCAGGTCGTAAAACGCCTGCGCGTTGGCCTTGTTGCGGTCGGTTGCGGTTGTCATGGCTCAGCGCCGCCC
>Ga0316205_10003123_pt1 | contig 16074 bp, 16 predicted proteins | sample 3monthpyrite_MG_FD_204941 | JGI IMG/M metagenome (GOLD analysis project Ga0316205, IMG submission 204941) | Microbial mat bacterial communities from mineral coupon in-situ incubated in ocean water Damariscotta River, Maine, United States -... | ecosystem: Environmental > Aquatic > Marine >... | reverse complement strand
TTTGATGTGATGCACCATATCACTCCAGTTGCCTTGTTCAAAGCGTGTGAGCAGTCAGGTGTCAAAAGGGTGATTCAAATTTCTGCATTGGGAGCAGACGAAAAAGCAATGGTGGCTTATCATAAAAGTAAAAAACAAGCCGATGATTATTTAAGGTCTAGCCATATTGAATGGTTTATTCTTCAGCCATCATTGGTTTATGGTAAAGGTGGTGAAAGTTTCCAGTTTTTCCAATGGTTAAGCCGATTGTGGTTAATACCTTTAATCGGCCAAGGCAAGCAAATGATTCAGCCCGTCCATATCAATACAGTTGTTCAAACAATTAAACAGTGTTTGATGACAATTGAAACAAATCAAACCATTGAAGTGGTAGGCAAACAAGCCATCAGTTTTAAAGACTGGATAACAAGCCTAAGAGAGAAAAAATCAAAACCCAGATACATTTCTATACCAACCGGCTTAATGAAATTTATTGCCAGATTATTCAAGCCATTTAAGTTCAAGCTCATATCAGAAGATAACCTCATCATGTTAGAACAAAATAATACTGGTGATTACAACAAGCTCAAATCATTTTTGGAGAATGAAAAATGACTTATTTAATACTCAAATATTTACACATCATTAGTGCCATTTTATTATTTGGTACAGGTCTAGGCTCAGCTTTTTATAAGTGGATGGCAGACAGGGGAGGCAATGTTCAAAACATCGCTATGACCAATAAAAATGTGGTATTGGCAGATTGGTTGTTCACAACACCAACAGTAATCTTTCAACCGATTTCAGGCATATGGATGGCAAGTATTGCGCACATGCCGTTGACGACACCATGGATTATGTGGAGTTTAGTTTTGTATGTCATTGCAGGCTTGTGTTGGTTACCAGTGGTGTATATTCAAATTAAGATGAAAAATCTGTCTTTAGTTGCCATGAACCATAACACTGAGCTCCCGCCTATCTATTGGAATTACGCCAAAATTTGGTTTGCATTAGGTGTTCCAGCATTTATTGCCATGATTCTGGTTGTTTTATTAATGACATTTAAAGGAATAATCATATGAGTATTCAACAAAAACCCATCATTCAAAAGGCTTTAGGCGATCAATGGGAATCGTTGCCTGAAGCCCTTAAAAACCATTATCGAGAGAATGCCAAAGGCGAAAACTATGCTGAAGGCTGGTTAGACATTGATTATCCATGGTTTATGCAATGGCCATTAACATTTTTAGGTTTGTTTGGTGTATTGGTCAATCGCCGAGGAAAAAACCTGTCTACCAAAGTGAAGAAAAAAATGGATCATGGTAAGCAATATTGGCACCGAGAGATTACATTGCCAAACAATACAATCAAAGCGTTTAAAAGCCGGCTAGTCAGTAACGGAGGCAATGAAGTCATTGAATATACCAATGCCTTCTTGGGCATGAAAATGGTTCCTTTTGTGGAAAACAATAAGTTGAGGTATAAAAGCAAAGGATATGTTCTAAAATTAGGTAAAATAAAAATACCGATTTCAGAATGGCTGGCGCTAGGTCAAGCCAGTATTATAGAACAACAAGTGGATCCTGATGATAAGCACACTTTTAAAATGGATTTTCGGTTAAAACACCCATTATTTGGAGAGATATTCTCCTATAAAGGGCAGTTTCGAACAAAGACAAGTTAATCAGACAAAATTTTATAATTTTTCCTTGAATTTAAAACTTTGAACCTTACATAGTTGCCAACAATTTTTTTATAAATCAATTAACCTTAAGAGAAGGAGAAATCAATGAATATTCGTCCTTTACACGATCGTGTAATAATCAAGCGTGAAGCTAAAGAAACCACTACAGCCAGTGGTATCATCATTCCAGAATCAGGTCAAGAAACACCATCTCAAGGCACAATTGTTGCTGTTGGTAATGGCAAGTTATTGGAAAACGGTGATGTGCGCGCTTTAGCAGTTAAAGTTGGCGACGTTGTATTATTCGGAAAATACGCCGGTACAGAATTCAAAGCAGATGGCGATGAGTTTTTGTACATGAATGAATCAGACATCATCGGAGTAGTTGAATAATTCAACTTTCTTTTAAATTAATCAAACAAATAATTAGAGAAATAAAATGGCAAAAGAAGTATTATTTTCAGAAGACGCACGCGCAAAAATGGCCCGTGGCGTTAATGTATTAGCAAATGCAGTTAAAGTCACATTAGGTCCTAAAGGCCGCAATGTAGTATTGGATAAAAGTTTTGGTGCACCAACTATCACTAAAGATGGCGTATCAGTAGCCAAAGAAATCGAATTAGAAGACAAGTTCGAAAACATGGGCGCACAAATGGTGAAAGAAGTCGCTTCTCAAACCAATGATGTTGCTGGTGATGGCACAACTACAGCAACAATATTAGCACAAGCATTCGTACGTGAAGGTTTAAAAGCTGTTGCAGCTGGCATGAACCCAATGGATTTAAAACGTGGTATCGACAAAGCAGTCACTGTTGCAGTTGACGCAATTCGTGATTTATCTGCTCCATGTACAGATACAAATGCTATCGCACAAGTCGGTACAATTTCTGCAAACTCTGACGCTAACGTTGGTAAAATCATTGCAGAAGCCATGGAAAAAGTGGGTAAAGAAGGCGTTATCACTGTGGAAGAAGGCTCAGGTTTAGCAAACGAGCTAGATGTAGTAGAAGGCATGCAGTTTGATCGTGGTTACTTATCACCTTACTTCGTGACAAATCAAGATTCTATGACTGCTGAATTAGATGCACCATACATCTTATTACACGACAAAAAAATCTCAAACATCCGTGATTTATTACCAACATTAGAAGCTGTTGCTAAAGCAGGCAAGCCTCTATTAATTATCGCTGAAGACATCGATGGTGAAGCGTTGGCTACATTGGTTGTAAACAACTTACGTGGCATCGTAAAAGTCTCTGCTGTTAAAGCACCAGGTTTTGGCGACAGACGTAAAGCCATGTTGGAAGACATTGCGGTATTAACTGGCGCAACTGTTATTTCTGAAGAAGTTGGACATTCATTGGATAAAGTTGAACTAGAGCATTTAGGTACAGCTAAGAAAGTTCAAATCAGCAAAGAAAACACAACGGTAATTGATGGCGCAGGTGATGCAGCAAGCATCGAATCTCGTGTGAATCAAATCAGAGCACAAATCGAAGAAGCAACAAGTGATTACGACAAAGAAAAACTACAAGAGCGTGTGGCTAAATTAGCCGGCGGTGTTGCAGTGATTAAAGTTGGCGCTGGTTCTGAAATCGAAATGAAAGAAAAGAAAGACCGTGTTGAAGACGCTTTACACTCAACGCGTGCAGCCGTAGAAGAAGGTGTTGTACCTGGTGGTGGCGTAGCTTTAATCAGAGCCTTAGCAGCAGTCGGTGATTTAACTGGTGATAACGAAGAACAAAACGTCGGTATCGCAATAGCTAAACGCACAATGGAAGAGCCATTAAGACAAATCGTTCATAACTGTGGTGAAGAAGCTTCAGTTGTAGTCAACGAAGTGAAAAATGGCGAAGGCAACTACGGATACAATGCAGCCAAAGGCGAATATGTTGACATGATTGCAGAAGGAATCCTAGATCCAGCTAAAGTAACAAGAAGCGCATTACAAAATGCAGCCTCAGTTGCTGGACTAATGATTACAACAGAATGTATGGTAGCCGATGCTCCTGCACCTGACGCACCAGCTGGTGGAATGCCAGATATGGGCGGTATGGGTGGTATGGGAGGAATGGGCGGAATGCCAGGCATGATGTAAATCTTTGATTTACTTGGCTCATTTGTCCGCTATCTTGGTACTTAAAAAATACGCATTGGTAAATCACCAAATTGTTTTTTTAAACACCAACCTAGCGAACAACTAAACCAATTAAATTCAAAGATTATACTTCTCGTATACTTAAAAGCCCCGATAGAAATATCGGGGCTTTTTTATTGGCACTTAAAAAACACGCATTCACAACTTGTGAACTTGTTTTTTTAAGCACCAACCTGACTCACTACTAAACCAATCTAATATAAAATTATACTTCTCGTATACTAAAAAGCCCTGATAGAAGTATCAGGGCTTTTTTATTGGCACTTAAAAAACAAGCATTGGTAAATCACCAAATTGTTTTTTTAAACACCAACCTAGCGAACAACTACTTCAACCAATTCCGTCATCCCCGCGAAGGCGGGAATCTCATGAATAGAACTCAAGATCATCAGTAGTAATCGAGTTTATTGCCTCAAAACCTCGCTTAGGTTCAGTCTCCAATAGTTGAAACAGTCCTGACTCTGATAATGGCATTGCTATCACAATACATATCTACAGCGCCATTATGAATATATGAAGAACCTCCAGAACGCTGAACCCTTATTTGAATAATTGTGATTCCTATTTTGTATAATACTTGAGAACATTTATTAAATCTTTCGTTTATTAATAACATCAAAAATTTAATTTTGGGATATAGTGTGGGCATGAGTCATGTAACAGCAAGAAAGAATTATGGGAATTTAGATTTTCGCTTTGCGATATTGATTGCTTTGTGTTTATGTACGATTGGTATGGCCAATAGCAATAACAGTTTTAATCAAATCTCTCAAGATCAAGTTCCTGAAGGTTTGTCCCAAAGCGAATGGGTTGATATTCAAGCGCAGATTATCGCCAAACGATACAATAATCATCCACATCAACAAGGCTATCTTAAGGCCTTCAATGCTGATATTGGAGACTTGTTTGGTTTATATGTCGATGTATCAGGAGATACGGTAGTGGTGGGTGCGATTTATGAAGACAGCTCAACGACAGGCGTGAATAGCACACCTAATGAACTGGCAGAAGATTCAGGAGCGGCTTATATTTTTATCCGCAGTGGCGGTAGTTGGATACAACAGGCCTATCTTAAAGCCTCCAATCCAGAGGAGGATGATCATTTTGGTTCTTCGGTTGCTGTATCAGGGGATACGGTAATAGTAGGTGCTTGTTCTGAAGATGGCAACAGCTTAAGTACCCTAGAATCGCCAAATAATGAAGCTTTAGATGCAGGAGCTGTTTATGTGTTTAACCGTGTTGGGAGTAATTGGACACAGCAAGCCTATCTTAAAGCCTCCAATGCGGATTCGGGCGATTTCTTTGGTTGTTCTGTTGCTTTATCTGGAGATATATTGGTGGTGGGTGCTGATTTAGAGGATGGTGATAGCTCAAGCACAACAAGCTTACCAAATGATTCGAAAACTAATGCAGGGGCAGCCTATGTGTTTATCCGAAGTGGTAATAATTGGAAACAACAAGCCTATCTTAAGGCAAGCAATACAGGCGTGAGCGACAGCTTTGGTTCTTCGGTTGATGTATCTGGTGATACAGTGGTGGTTGGCGCAAGATACGAATCTGGTAACAGTACTAGCACAGTAACCTCACCTAACAACTTGGCTTTTCATGCAGGAGCAGCTTATGTGTTTATCCGAAGTGGTAGTAATTGGTCACAACAAGCCTATCTTAAGGCTTTTAATGCAGGGGCTGAAGATGCCTTTGGTGGGTCTGTGGCTGTATCTGGTGATACTGTTGTGGTGGGAGCTTATAGTGAGGATGGAGACAGTTCAAGTTCTATAACTGTGCCTAATAATTCGTCTTATTCTGCCGGGGCAGCTTATGTGTATATCCGCAGTGTTAATAATTGGTCGCTACAGGCATATCTAAAGGCATCCAATGCAGAATCGAGTGATTTTTTTGGAACCTCGGTAGCTCTCTCGGATAATACGCTGGTGGTGGGAGCTGATTTAGAAGATGGGGACAGCTCAAGTACTATGGGCACTCCTAATAACTTGAGATCTGGTGCTGGTGCAGCTTATGTGTTTTTACGCAGTGGCAGTAGTTGGACACAAAAAGACTATCTTAAGGCATTTAATACGGATTATAATGATCTTTTTGGTTATTCGGTTGCTATTTTTGGAGAGACGATAGTTGCGGGTGCATATTTTGAGTCTGGCGACAGCTCAAGCACCGTAGCTATGCCCAATAACTTAACTGCAGCGGCAGGAGCTGTCTATGTGTTTGATGATTCGATGTTTCGAAATGGTTTTGAAGAAATACCAGTTAACTAAGAATAGATAAAAAATAAATAGACTGTTGATGAAACAGGCTTTAATTAACAGCATGCTTCTTTTAAGATGTGCCCCGCCCATCATTTTTTGATTCGTTATCTACAATATTACCAAATTGATAAATTACAAACCAAAAACTATATTGATACAGGTTTAGGCTCCGACCACAATAGGGATTTTCTTTTACTAAAAAAATAAGAGCTTGTAAAAAATATCCTTCATACAATTATTAAAGTCCCCTATGTTGAAATTCTTTGCTATTAATTTTAGTTAATTGACTTTATTAGTGAGAGAGTTTTATGTTGATTCAACACTAAAATAGTATGAGGATGCAAGACTAATGATTGAATATCAATTTAAATGTTTTAGAAATATTTTCTCAATTGACTTATTTGAATAACAGTAAAAGGGTGCTGACCCCATATCTTTACAAATTTTGTCTATAATATCGAAATCAATGCAGTAATCGATAATATATTTCAAAATGGTTTTGAAGGCTTATAACTCAATCAAATAATCAACTCGTATATTAAAAAATAAAAACTCAACTTAAATAAACAACAGTTGCGTTAATTAGCCAAAACCAAATTGTTTTTTTAGCACCAACCTAGCGAACAACCAGATAACCAAACCCGTTATTCCTGAAATACGGAACCAGCCCCTGCGAAGGCAAGGGGCATGAATCTCACAAATAGAACTCAAAATAATCAGAATTGAATTAATTTGAACAAATATTTTTCCCCTCTCGAGAGGGGCGCAGGGGTGTGTTCTTTTGACCTTGTCATACTCGACACCGATCGGTTACGATAAGTAAAATTCACATAAATAAATCTTTTTGTACGGTGTGCCCCTTGTGGGTACCCATTCTTGATTGGCAATTTTTTTCATTTATGACTCATCGCTTCAGATATGCAAAATTGTTCTATCATTATTGAACTTACATAAGTACTTATGTAAATGCCGTTGATTAGATCTTTACTTAAGACTCTGATCAATACCTAATCTTTGGCTTTTGATTTTTAATTGTTCTTTGCACACTGTAAATTATTAATTGTTCTCTGCACATTGCACACTGTACTTTGTTAATTGACTTTATTAGTGAGAGAGTTTATATTAATTGAACACTAAAATAGTATAGGGATACAAGACTAATGGTTGAATATCAATTTAAATGTTTTAGAAATATTTTCTCAATTGACTTATTTGATTAACAGTAAAAGGGTACTGACCCCTTGACCCGATGCTGATAACGAGAGACTGCATGCTAAGGCTTATTTGTTTTCTAGAAATACTGGATTTCATACGGGATATATAGGTTCATCAAACTTATCTCGTTCGGCACTAACCAATGGATTAGAGTGGAATATCAAAATTACGACAAAGGAAGTTAGTCATTTAATCGATAAATTTCAAAAAACATTTGATACATACTGGCTAGATAAAGAGTTTGAATTATTCGATAAGTCTAAACATTCGGAAAAATTAAAAGTTGCATTAAAAAAAGAAAGTAGGTCATTTTCAGAAAAATATTATCCTTCTTCATTCTTTGATATTAAGCCTTATACATTTCAAAAAGAAATTTTAGAAAAGTTGCAAACTGAACGAGAAGTTCACCAAAGACATAAAAACCTATTGGTTGCAGCAACAGGAACAGGCAAAACCATTATTTCTGCTTTTGATTTTAAGCGATTTTATAAAGCCAATCCAAAAGCAAAATTATTATATATTGCTCACAGAAAAGAAATACTCGTTCAAGCCAGAACAGCCTACCAAGGTGTCTTACGAGATAATAATATAGGTGAGTTGTGGGTGGATGGAATAGAGCCAGATTCTTATGATTGTGTTTTTGGGTCTGTTCAGACTTTAACAAATAATTTGGAAGACCTAAATTTATCTCATAATTATTATGACTTTATTGTAATCGATGAAGTCCATCATATTGCTGCCAAAAGTTATAGACCTATTTTAGACTTTTTTAAACCAAAAGTTTTATTAGGACTCACAGCCACTCCTGAAAGAATGGATGGAGAAGATATATTAAAAGACTTTTCTAATACTATTGCTGCAGAAATCAGATTGCCAGAGGCACTAAACCTAAAGTTATTATGCCCATTTCAGTATTTTGGAATAACAGACAGTATTGATTTATCAAATGTTGAATGGAAAAATGGAAAGTATGTCCCGAGTGAATTAACCAAAATATACACATCAAAAGATATAAGAGTTGGAGAAATAATTAAAAACCTTAATAAATATTTGCTTAATATTCATGATACAAGAGCTTTGTGTTTTTGTGTTACGCAAGAACACGCTAAATACATGGCTGAGAAATTTAGCCTTAAGGGATTAAAAGCAGATTATTTAGTGAGTAGCAGAAATTCATTAAGGTCAGAGATACAATTAAAATTTAGAAAAAAACAAATCAATTATTTATTTGTAGTTGATATATTTAATGAAGGCATTGATATTCCTGAGATTGATACCGTGTTGTTTTTAAGACCAACAGAAAGTTTAACTGTGTTCTTACAACAATTGGGCAGAGGGTTAAGGCTTTCAGATGAAAAAGACTGCTTAACAGTTCTCGATTTTGTAGGTAACTCAAGACCAGAATATGATTACGAAGGTAAATTTCGAGCATTAGTTGGAAAAACCAATACTTCAATACAAAAAGAAATAATTGATGAATTTCCACATTTACCATTGGGTTGTTCAATTGTATTAGAGAAAAGAGCCAAAGAATTTATTCTGACAAATATTAAAGTTGCCACTACATTCAATAAGAATCAGATTTTAACTAAAATTAGAAACTACAAATTTCAAACAAATCTGCCATTGACTTTAAAATCATTTAGTGACTTGTATCATATCCCGCTAGAAATTATCTACAAGAGAGGCAGTTGGAAAAGATTGTGTGCTTTAGCTAGCCAAATTGAAGATTTTGAATCAATTAATGAAAAAGAAATACACAGAGCTATATTAAAAAAATGGTTATCTTGTAGTTCATTCTCTTATTTTTGTTTTATTTTAGAATTAGCGAAAAACAGTTTTAAAATTGATATATCAAACTTGTCCACAAGTGAAAAAACCATGTGTTTAATGTTACATTACGATGTGTGGCAAAGTTTAGGAGGATTTGAATCGATTGAAGAAAGTATAAAAGCCATTGGAAGAAATAAAATTTTAGTTAATGAAATTATAGAGTTTTTAGAAATTAGAATTGATAAGATTGATTATATTGAAAGTGATATTGAACTTCCTTATTCTCAACCATTAAAATTACACAGTCGTTATACAAGAGAACAAATATTGGTCGCATTTGGTTTTAGTACTTTTAACAAAAAATCATCAAATCGTGAAGGGGTTGCAAATAATAAAGAATTAAACACTGAGATTTTGTTTATTGATTTGGTCAAATCTGAAAAAGATTTTTCACCGACAACCTTATATGAAGATTACGCCATAAGTGATTCTGTATTTCATTGGCAGTCTCAAAATGCTACGAGACCTAGCTCTTCAAAAGGAATTTCATATATTAATCATAAAAATTCAGGAAAGACAATATTGTTGTTTGTAAGAGAAAGTAATAAGAATGAATTCGGCAACACCATGTCTTATGTGTTTTTAGGAGCAGGTGATATTACAGAACACTATGGTTCAAAGCCAATGAATATTAAGTGGAAGCTTAGAGAACCAATACCTCCATATTTAATGAAAGCCTCTGCTAAAATGGCAATTGGTTGAAAACAAATATTTAAAGTTTTTTGACAAATCTAAATCTTGTAGCGCCCATATAGTTTTCTATTTGTTCACAAAGGATTTTATCACCTATGTTTTTGCTAGTAAATTGTGGCGTTTTAACGATTCCATTGAATCCATTAGGTGTTTCAATGAATACCCTGTTGTAATTTCTCATTCCTTGAGATGCGATTAAATTGATAGAAACAACTTTACCTTCAATTTCTTTACTGGACTTAGTTATAAATAACAGGAAGCTTAAACCAATGAGTATTATAAACGACAATAATTTTAGTATAAATGCTTTATTTGCCCACAATTCTTTGTAATATTCTTTATCTAATAACTTGTTTAATTCAGTCATAAATGAAATGAAAAATATAAAGAGAAAAATATAAAGGATAAAAATATAAAGGACAGGCATATATAGAAGAATCCAATCAAGTCAAATTAGCAACATTTTGGCTTGATTATCTTCAGATTTTCTAAATTTGGACTGTGAAAAAGTAGTTTGCTATGAAAGTGATGAGAATTTTAGATATTGACCTTATTTGAAACGAAGTTATCCACCGCACTCAAAAAAACGCAGATAATAAACTTGTGATTCAGTTTATTCTAAAGCTGGAGTTAACTGAATTCCTGTTCGCCATTTCTTACCAACACTTTGACAAAATTCTTTGAGCTGGTTGACTGTTCCAACAGCAGTGACTCGACTGGTTTTGAATTGATTGAGTTCATCTAACCAAGTATCAGGATTGAGGTTTAATCTGTCTAAAATATCGGGTAATTATTTGGGTATAAAACCACGCTTTGTCTCTAAAACTGCACGGCCAGTCAATTCGACAAGCTCCAGATATAACGATAAAGAAAAGGGAATATTATCGTCACCAAAAGGCAATAGGCCAGAGCTATTTCTATTGATTCTTTCTTGAATAGAAGTGTAATCTGAATCTTCGGGAGTCTTTGCCATGGCAGCTCGAATAGGATTTAAATCTACATAAGTCATGCAAGTCAATAGGGCTCTTTCATCAAGCAATGCTTGGTTTTTGAATCTACTTTCCCAGAAATGGCCTTTACAATTGTCTTCAGCATTGGCTCTAAATGCGATGTCTTGATTCAAGAACTTCATAAACCATGAAATACTCATTAAGCGTTCTTTATACTATTCTGTCATGATTAAAACCATGTCCATTTCAGCTTTGCTCATGGTTTTTTTATCCATGAACTTTTGACAAAGAGGAGATAATTGACACAGGGATGCCCAGTGAATTAATACTTGATGAATCGACCAATCCTCAGTATCATTTACTTTCAAAACCAGGTGATAATGATTGCTCATAATGGCTTATGAACACACGTCAATATGGAATATAGAAGCCAAGTATTTAACCCGATCAACAATCCATTGCCTTCGGTGTTCAAACGATGTTTTTGTCAGTCTATCATATCCACAAAGAAATGACCTTCGAACACATCGAGAGATAATGTGGTAATAGGGTGTGTCTTCGAGAGAAATAAGCTGGTTCCTTGGTAATGTCATGATTTTATCCTTAAAAAATGACTATTTTACAAAATTTTCAAAAATTTTAATGTAGGCAATCTGATTTTTGTGATGTATGATAATTCCTACAGGCGTGTGTCCTGTTTTAGTGATAGTCAGTCGTTATATTGAATTGAACCCTGTTCGTGCTTGCATGGTTAAATACCCTTCTGAATATCCTTGGTCTAGTTTTAGAAAAAATGCTTTAGGAGTGCCTATAAAGTTAATCACACCACATTTTTGTTATCAATCACTGGGAAGTGATGATGGAGAAAGGCAATATGCATATAAGGCTCTCTTCAAAAGCCGTATACCAGGTTATACAATCAAAGAGATACGAGATTCTTTAAATAAAGCATGGGTTTTAGGGGATAATAGGTTTAAACTACAGATTGAACAGCAATCGGGAAGACGGTCAACACCATTACCAAAAGGAGGGGATAGAAAGTCAGCCCAGTTTAAGGAAAATCAACGACTCTGACCCCATCGATTGCATAAGATTTTTCGGTATGATGACTGTAATGTTTGAATTTAATTTTGGTTCGAACCCTGTCTAATAATTTCATAATTTGCACTTATTTCCTGTTATTTACGCATATTAATGCATAAATGCAAAGATAACACGGTATATACGTAAATAAGCGCATTAACTTGATACTTTTCTTTAATATTTGCCTGTGATATGATTAAAATTATGAAAAACAATCAATTTTTTAAGCATAGTTCGACGATATATGGCATTAATGCACATATAATAAGTTGTTTTGTGAATGTAACACCTAATTCAGAATAATAAACACATCTAATATTGAGGTACTTATGAAACAAGAGTTGTTGTACATGAATAAGAATCGTCACGCCACATGGCTGGAGCTTTATTTCGATCTAATTTTTGTTGTGGCCTTGGGTACGATTACACATTTGCTCACCCATACGCATCATGGACATCTAGAATCCGGAATCTGGTGGCATTTTATTTTGGCATTCATTCCGATGTGGTGGATTTGGGTCGGACATACCGCTTACAGTAATCGCTTTGATGCAGACTCTCGCTCTCATCGTATTGTCACTTTGGTTCTAATGTTCCTCATATTGCTGTCTTCTGTCCTGCTCTCGGAGCAAGTTGTCACTAACCATGTTCCCTTTGTTCTGACATATTGTGTTGCTCGATTTGTTATTGCAGGTATGTATTTTACCTCTAGTCTAGTAAGTTCCGATGAACCCATTTATGCAAGAAGGGCCGCTATTGTTGTTGCTATCGGGGCATTAGTGAGCGCTTTGGCTGCTACTCTTGAGCTATCATGGGCAATGATACCATTCTATGCTGGTATAGTAATCGAAATCATTGGATACTTGGTTATACGCAAAATCGCAAAACCAGTCGATAGGGATCACTTGGTAGAGCGCGTAGGGCTATTGGGGATTATTTTACTTGGTGAATCAGTCATATCAATTGGCAGTAGCCTAGGTGGTATCGTCTGGGATCCAGCCACGATCCTAACAGCAATCATTGGATTTATGTTTATCTGCGGAGTTTGGTGGATTTACTTTGACTCATTTCCTCTCCTGATTGAAAGCAAAAATGATCCGAATGGGAATGCAATTCTATTCTCTCAGCTTTTCACCTATATTTCTTTTGCCATTTTAGCCAATATGATTAGCCACGCAATACTAGAAGACTTGGCTGTCAATGATTTCCGTATAATGGCCGCTATTGGAATGACACTTTTTTATCTTGGTAAACAGACAGCCTACTTTGTCAATCTGCCTGAATACCGGCGTGATATTACTTTGAATACCCTTGCAATGTTTGCTGTTCTGGCGGTGTCGCTTATGCTTTCCGAATCACGCAACATTCTGTTCGGGGCTGCCTTTTCTATCGGCGTCTATATTGTTTTGAATTATAGAGCACAGGTTCGTCTTTATGGGAAAGTACACTTATAAGCCGATAGACAATACCAGACTATGAAATGGATGCTATTGGAGAAAATAAGTTTACTGAAACACTAAAAGCAGAAAAAGTCAGAATCAATCGGACTTAGAATTATCACTCTAGCCTTGAATAACAACACATAACAAGCAAAGGCAGCATCGCCCTTCAGGCTGGACGCGCTAACACGCGCCGCTGCTTTGGTCGTTAGAAAGCTTATGAAACAATTTATCGCAATTCAATCGATGGGGTCAGAGTCGTTGATTTTGTTAGATAGTTATTTTCCTACATATATTTAGGTGATTTCCTTATAATAAAAACGAGCTATATTTTGTATCATTAGGCTATGGCTCGTTTACCCCGTTTAAATTTACCCAATATTCCTCAGCATGTTGTGCAACTTTGGAACAACCGTCAAGCTTGTTTAAACATGAATTTATTTTAATTTTACAAAATTTGTCTTGAGGCACTAGAAAACAATATGAAAACAGCCATTGTTATAGGTTCAACCGGATTGGTGTGCTCAAAACTCATCAGTCTGTTAACTAAAGAATCTCGATTTGATAAAATTGTAGCTGTGACTCGGCGTCCTGTTGAGTATCAAGCTGAAAAGGTATTAAATGAAGTGGTTGATTTTAATGCTTTGGATGATTTTATTGATGTTTTTAAAGGGGACGTGCTTTTTTCATGTTTGGGAACGACTGCAAAACAAGCTGGTTCTTATGATAATCAAAGATTAGTGGACTTTGATTATCAATTTCAGATTGCAAAGTTAGCTGCTAAAAATGGCGTGAACCATTATATTTTAATCTCATCTTCAGGTGCTAATTCCGTCAGTAAGAGTCCTTATTTGAAGATGAAAGGTGAACTAGAAGAGGCAGTCTCTTTATTGCCTTTTGATCGTTTAAGCATTTTACAACCTTCATTGCTTTTGGGTGAGCGTGAATCATTTCGATTGGGTGAAACTCTAGGCAGTTGGATTCTGCCTACATTGTGTAAACTGCCATTTTTTATGAAGTACAGGCCTATTTCTGCTGATGATGTTGCAAAAAAGCTACTGGCGTTGAGCCTTACGAAAACAGATCAAAGCAATTCTAAAGAAGTATTTAAGCTGGATGAAATTTTTGATTAAATATTAATTAATGGGGTAAAAGTAACTGATTTCTAGATTACCGCCTTCACGCATTGATTATTTGTCTTATAGCTCTACAACAACCAGTGTTGCTGTAAAACTCACTCTCCCAAAAACCCCACCAATTCCCCCAACTCTTGCTCCCAACCACCGACATTATCTGATCGAGACTCCGGAGATTTAAATTCAGATTCTTTCATGATGAGTTCAGTTTTATTTGGACTTAAGGCTTTGAGTCGCCATTCGACCAGTGTGGTTTGATCTTTAACAAACGGGGTGTCTTTTTTGGCCATCCAGCGCCAGGAAAAATAGGTTTGGGGTTGGACTTGTTCGATGCGCATGGCGAATGTGCCATGATCATCCCAGCCGAAGTGGCCGATGTTTTTAGGCGTTAGCTCAAATTGTGCGCTTTGTCCAAACCATTGGGACAGCTTTTCTGGATCGGTGAGGGCTTGCCAAACTTTGTTTTGTGGGGATTCTATAATCAGTGTGCGCTCTATGGTTCGGGTACTATTTGTCATGTTGTTCTCCATCAGGATTTTCTTTTAAGTAGGATTGTAAGTTAGCTAATCTTTGATTCCACATATTGGCAATTGGCGCTAACCAATCGGCAATTTCTTTTAAGGGTTGAGGGTTAAGTGTGTGTAGAGAGTGTCTGCCTTTTTTCTCAGATATAACGATGTTGGCGTTAATTAATATTTTTAAATGCTTAGTCACCGCTTGCCGACTGATTGACTGATTCTTACACAGACGAGTAATTGATTGTGAAGGGTTGTTCTTGAGTTGCGCAACAAGTTCTCTTCTGGTTGGATCTGCTATGGCTTGAAATATGTCCATTATTTGATTATATGCAACTGATAGGTTGCGTGTCAAGATGGATTTTTTATTTTATAATTTCATAACAAACTGATTTTATATAAATGCTTCTATAAAATCAGTTTGTTGATTGAAAAATATCCAAACAAAATATCCGACAGAATAGTACAATGGTTTCAAAGCCATAAACTTATCACCAATATGCAAAACACTTTAAATCTCGAAATCTACTCATTACTGCCATTGGTCATCGCTTTGCTGATTGCTTTTAAAACACGCTCGGCAGTTTTTTCATTGTTCTTTGGTTGTGTGGTTGGTGTGGTGATGTTGAGTTTTGGAGCTGGTGAGCATAGCGGAAATCCATTGGTCAACTTGAACAGTTTGTTTCAGAGTTCTTTGGGCAATGGTGATTTTATTTGGATTTGTTTGATTGTGTTTTTGATAGGGATTTTGTTTGAATTATTTAAACACGCAGGCGTGATTCAAGGTTTTACCGAAAAGATGTCTGTGCGGGCAAATTCTCATAAGTCAATGGGTTTAACGGCTTGGTTTATGGGATTGGTGATTGTGGATGATTACTTTAGTCCGTTGATGAGTGGATCAGTGATGCGGCCTTTGAGTGATAAAGTCAAAATGTCGCGAGAGAAATTGGCTTTTATTTTGGACTCGACTACGGCTTCGGTGTGTATCTTGATGCCATTTATGGCGTGGGGCACGATGATGACGGGTTTGATTAAGGCACAAGGTGTGGCAGTGGAATCAATTGAACAAGCGTTCTCAGTGTTTTTGCATTCGATTCCTTATAACTTTTATTCTATTTTATTGTTGGT
>Ga0316205_10003122_pt1 | contig 16076 bp, 14 predicted proteins | sample 3monthpyrite_MG_FD_204941 | JGI IMG/M metagenome (GOLD analysis project Ga0316205, IMG submission 204941) | Microbial mat bacterial communities from mineral coupon in-situ incubated in ocean water Damariscotta River, Maine, United States -... | ecosystem: Environmental > Aquatic > Marine >... | reverse complement strand
TTGTTGGGTGGATCACTGGCACGGATGCCTGAGTCATGGGCGAAGAAAGCAAAATAGGGAATTTTAATCCCGGCATGATGAAATACACCGGCTGAAGCAAATAACAGCATTAACCATATCCAGTCATAACCTTCTTCCACAGCAGCAGACATCACCATGGATTTGCTCACGAAACCACTGAATAGCGGGAATGCGGAAATTGAGGCGGCACCTACAATACACAACACCGTGGTCTTCGGCATGGTTTTGTAAAGCCCGCCGAGGTCAGAGCCATTGATGCGACCGGTCATGTGTAACACTGCGCCCATGGTCATAAACAGCAGACCTTTAAATATAACATCATTAAAGGCATGTGAAACGGCACCGTTAATGGCGAGCGCTGTGCCAATACCGATACCAACGACCATAAACCCCACCTGATTAATTAAGCTGTAGGCCAGCACCCGGCGCAAATCGTTTTCTATGACAGCAAAAAAGATCGGGAAACAGGTCATGGCTGCGCCGATATACACCAGCAGTTCCGTGCCCGGATATCCACGAGCCAATGCATAAACCGCCACTTTAGTGGTAAACGCACTGAGAAAAACCGTGCCTGTGACGGTGGACTCCGGGTAGGCATCGGTGAGCCAGTTATGGGCAAAGGGGAATGCACACTTAATACCAAAGGCAATAAAGATCAACCAGCCTGCAATGCCATCTAAACCAATAAAGCCAAATTCTAAAGTCCCATTTTCAGCCGCATAAAACAATGCGCCGGCAAGCAGAATAACGCCGGATAAAACCTGAATAATAAGATAACGCATGCCGGCGGCATAAGAGCGCTGGGTTCTTCGCGCCCAGATAAGGAATACCGAGGTAAATGCCAATAACTCCCAGAACACAAACAAGCTCAGTAAATCACCCGCAAAAACAGCCCCAAGGCCACTGCCTGCATACAGCATGGCGGCAACTTGCTGCATAGTGTCGCGAACATGCAATGAGTAGATAACGCCAATAAACGCGGCGATGTGAAACACATAACCGAACATCATACTTAACTTGTCAGCACGGTAAGGTACGAGCTGATAATCGAGAAAAGCGAACTGCAAATGAACGCCTTCTGGCACCATCCAGAGATGAAGTCCACTCACGATGGGTATGGCCACCATAATAATGTTGCGCACAGTGCCACGGGTAACGGCAGCAATCAGTGCGCCGATAAAGAAAGGCAGAAATGGAGGTATCTCAAGCATCCACATCGTGACCACCTATTTCTGTATTCTGCTTTTTACTGTCGCCGCTGGCAGATTGTTTGTCACTATCGGTGTGGCCATCATCGTCATAATAGCTTTCTGAACGCATAAGAAACGTGCGCATCCAGGTTGCGACTAGCACCAGCACCACACAACCCACAAAACCATAAAGTGGATAGAAGCCCCAGAGATTTTCCCAGCTATGCATAACATGGCGATGGATGACAAAATCCAGTACAAAAAGAATGAAGCAAATTCCATAAAAAACATGCAAGAGCCGTTTTATATTATTCGGATTATCAAAAAAATACTTTTTCTCATTGTCCATGGGCTAATTCCGGTGTTGCTAAAATAGCCGTAGCTAATTCATATAAGGGTTGTGGATATACAAAAAGAATCAGGCAGCCAACTGTAGTAATACATATGGCAATTAAAGAAGGCAGCGGTGCCTCTTTAATTCTGGCGCCGGCAAAGGCGTTGTCTTTACCGGGGAAAAAAGCACGTAATGGTATCGGCAATAAATAAGCAATATTCAGTAACGAACTCAGCATGAGTATAATCATAATGGTCCATTGCCCGGTTTCCATGCTACCCATTAATAGAAACCACTTGCTCCAGGTGCCGCCGGTGGGTGGTACACCGATGATACTGAGACTGGCAATAAGAAATGCCGCCATGGTGATCGGCATCTGCAGGCCAATACCACGCATTTCACTTATTTTAGATTTATGTGCCGCGACCAGAATGGCGCCTGCACAGAAAAACAGGGTGATTTTACCAAAAGCATGCATGCCAATATGCATCGAGCTGCCAATCACACCGGATGAAGTGGCCAGCAACGCGCCGATGGTGACATAGCCCAGTTGACTCACTGTCGAGTACGCCAGCCTGGCTTTTAAATTGTCCTGTCGCATAGCAACCAGTGAGGCCAGCAATACGGAAGCACCGGCCAGATAGAGCAAGAACTGTGTGGTTGGCAATATGGCCAGTAAATCAACACCAAAGATAAGCACACAGACTTTTAATACAGTAAATACGCCGGCTTTTACTACAGCGACCGCATGCAATAAGGCACTCACTGGTGTTGGTGCAACCATCGCCGCGGGTAGCCAGCGATGAAAAGGCATAATCGCCGCCTTGCCAATACCAAAAATAAACAACACCAGTATGACACCCGCAACGGTCTTATTAACATTAGAGTCAAATACACCGCCGGGCTTAAAGTCCAGGGTGCCGGCCACAAACCAGGTGCTGACAATAGCTAACAGGAAAAAGACAATCGACGTGCTGAGTAATATTCCAAGATAAATTCGCCCGCCCTGTTTGGCTTCTTTGGTTCCCGCATGGGTCACCAATGGGTAGGTGGACAAGGTCAGCACTTCGTAAAAGATAAACAGGGTGAACAGGTTCGCCGCAAAAGCAATGCCCATCACGCTGCCAATGGCGATGGCAAAACAGGCGTAGAATCGCGTTTGATTCTGTTCCTCATGACTACGCATATAACCGATGGCGTAGACCGTTGTGATGAGCCAAAGGAAACTGGCAATTAAAGCGAAAATCATTCCCAGTGGTTCAATATTAAAGCTCAACTGTAAACCCGGTAAAATCTCCCACCATTGTACGCTGATGCTTTCCCCTTGCTTAATGCCCTGATAAAGCTTAATCACAAAATAGAGCAGCACCAGGCTGGTGCTTATCGTCACGCCCTCGCGCAGGTCAGGTTTACGCCCCGTCGCCACAATGCCCAGCACCGCCAACATGGGCAGGATGATGCTGAGCTGAAGCATGGTCTCCAGAGAAATGCTCATGGACTCACCCCAAACAAACTCTGGGCAGCAGCCTGTGCCACCTGCACACTAAGGCGAGTGTCTACACCGAAGTAGATATTGGCTATGACCAGTGTCCAGATGGGAATCAGGAAGGACAGCGGCGCTTCTTTAATGCTTTCGCTACCCGCTAACGCTGGTTTGAAATAAGCCGCTTCAACAATACGCCACACATAAACAATGGCCAGGAGCGAGCCTAACAAAATAAGCACAGTAATAGGCCACCAGCCATTTTCAATGGTCGCCAAAACCAGATACCACTTGCTGACAAAGCCAACGGTTAATGGCACACCGATTAAACTTAAACCACCTATTACAATCGCCGCCATGGTAAAGGGCATTTGACGACCCAGGCCATGAAACTGGCTCAATTGAGCACTGCCAATACGGTATACCACTGCAGCCAGTGCTAAAAACAGCGCACTTTTCATCAAAGCATGATTAAACAGATGCAATAAGGTCGCCATTAAACCGGTGGGGGTACTCACACTGAAGCCAACGATCATATAACCAATTTGCGCGATGCTTGAGTAGGCAAACAGATGTTTGACATTTTTCTGATAGATAGCGGCAAATGAGGCCGCAAATATTCCCAACAATCCCAATACCACGAACAGCATCTGCAAAGGCAGTGCGGTAAAAGAAAAGCTAAGACCAAATATCGAGAAGGTGAAGCGAATCAGTAAATAGACGGCGACTTTTGTCGCTGTAGCCGCGAAGAAAGCCGTGACTATCGAAGGGGCATAGGCATAAGCATTAGGCAACCAGAGATGAAGCGGAAACAGCGCCAGTTTTAAACAGACCCCCACAATAACAAAAGTAAACGCGACAAATACGGTGCGTGAACTATCCACCTCTGGCAAACGCTGGGAGAGATCATACATATTCAGGGTACCGGTCATCTGGTACATCAGGCCGATACCGATCAAAATAAAAGTAGCACCAATGGTGCCCATAATTAAATATTGATAAGAGGCCCAGAGCGCACGTCTGTCTTTACCCAGTGCGATTAAGGCGTAGGCTGACAGAGAGGAGATCTCGAGGAAAACAAACACATTAAAAGCATCACCAGTGGCGACTATGCCGAGCATCCCGGCCAGAGATAACAGATACAAAATATAAAAAAGCGTGTGCCGGTCTGCCGGAATTTCCTTTTGTATGCTGGTATGTGCAGCAAATAGCACAACCGTACTGACTGCAGAAATAATCAGTAACAGGAGTGCATTGAGCTGATCGATGCGATACTCAATACCCCAGGGCGCTTCCCAGCCACCCAGCTCATAAATAATCGTGCCCGAAGCCATTACCTGTTGCAGCAAAAGACTGCTAATTAAAAAGGCTAAACCACTTACTATAAGAGCGAACAGCCATACCAGGCGTGATCGAGTTAAAAACAGACATAAAGGTGCCGCCATGAGCGGCACAATAACCTGCAAAATCGGCAAATGCGCTAACAATCCAGATTATCCTTTGTTTGTATTTCTTCTTCCTCGATACTTCCATAGGCTTCTTTAATGCGCACCGCCAGCGCAAGCCCCAAAGCGGTGGTGGCAATGCCGACTACAATGGCGGTAAGAATTAAAACATGGGGTAAGGGATTCGAATATTGCTTTATCCCCTCAGCTAAAATGGGGGCGGTGCCACCATCGACCTTAGCCATGCTGATATAAAAGATAAAAACTGAGGTCTGGAAAATAGTCAGGCCAACAATTTTTTTAATCAGGTTGCCATGGGCGATAACGATGTAAAATCCGACCATCATCAGTACCACCACAATCCAGTAATTATAGAGCCCCATTATCATGATACGTTATTCTCTTTGTTCTGCTGATCGTTTCTGCGGCCTGCAAAATTGAAAAAGATGATGACCATAACCGATGTCACCGTGAAGCCCACACCCAGTTCTATTAACAGTATGCCGAGATGCTGGCCTGCCACCGGGTCAGCAGATAGAACGCTGTAATCAAGGAAGTTCTTGCCGTTCAACAGGGAAATCACACCCACACTGCCGTATAGCAGAACACCGATAGCCGCAAACAACTGAATAAAGGACTGGTTAATAACTCGACGTGCGGTACTCATTCCGAACAACATGGTATATAGAATAATGGCGGCGGCAAAAATCACACCTGCCTGAAAACCACCGCCAGGGCCAAAATCTCCATGGAACTGGACATAAAGTGCAAATAACAAAATAAACGGAATCAGCATTTTGGCGACAATGCGCAGAATCAGATGCTCTTCATGCATTGATTTATTGATCGAATCGATCTCGGCCGTATCTTTGGGGTGGCGCACCACCGATAAAAGCGCCAATACCCCCATACCTGCGGTAAAGATAACCACCACCTCGCCAAACGTGTCGAAAGCTCTGTAACTTGCGAGCACAGAGGTTACGATATTAGGCACGCCAATTTCCTGCATGGAGTCATTAATATATCGTGGTGCAACATGAAGATGAACAGGGTCTTGTGCTAAACCAAAATACGGCATATCCAGTGTGCCGTAGATCAACAGGCTACCCGTGACAATAACCACCGCTAAAGCCAATAGAGGTTTATGGCGAGTGGGATTCTCTGAACGTCCTGTCATGGTAATCGCCACCAGCATGAGCAAAGTGGAAATCCCTGCCCCCACGGATGCTTCTGTAAAAGCCACATCCACCGCATCCATAGCGACAAAAAAACTAGCGGATAACAGGCCGTAAATACCTGACAGCATAATCACCGCAAACAGATCCTTCATCCTGACAATGGCAATAGCAATGACCACCAGAAAGGCTAATAAGACAATGTCAATCAGGGTTTCGATGACGTCTCCTTTTCATTATCTTCTTTCTTATCAAGCTCAGGCATAAGGTTATTGTGTACGGCGGCACTAGCCAATGCATGGCTTGCTGTCGGACTAATGAATAAAGTCATTAGCAGAATTATCATGAGTTTCAGAACTACAAGTCCGTCTGGATTTTGCAGCATTAGCCCGATTAATATCATTGTGGTGGCTAAGGTTTCGGTCACGCCTACTGCATGCATTCGAGTATAAAAATCCGGGAAGCGCAAAATGCCCACCCCACCCGATACGCACAAAAAACTGCCTATTAGTAAAAACACTGCACTGCTTATATCCATCAAAGTATCCATTATGAATTCTTTTTCATTATTTATTCTGCTGGTTGCTGCGCTTAAATATGGAAGCGTCAGAATAATGCAACACGCCAATCACACTGATAAAATTGATGAGGGCGTACACAATAGCAATATCCAGAAACTCAGGCCGCCCCATTACAAAGCCTAGCAGAGAAATAAGCAGAACGGTCTTGGTACCAAACATGTTAACCGCAAGGATGCGGTCGTACAGCGTAGGCCCCACGATCCCTCTAACAATTGCCATAATCATGACAACAAGAATGGCTATGGTTGCAGCTATTAGCATTAGTTTTCCAGCCTGGTCACTCGGCGGTCCATTTCACCGGCTTCCAGGTCCTCAATCGATTCTCTTAACAGGGCATGTACCATAAATTGATCACCCTGCAGATTTACAGTCACTGTACCCGGTGTCAGCGTAATAGAATTTGCGTAGATGACCTTTCCTATATCCGTTTTCTGGCTGGCCTTAATGGTCTTCAGGGTAGGAGAAATCGTCTTGTTGCCAAGCCAGATATGTTTTACAACCAACAAGTTTGCGAGAATAATTTCTTTAATTAGCCAGGCATAGTAACCGGGAAGTTTTAGCGTGATATGTAAGGGCTGAGATTCATGATCGACCACATCCATTCGGTGCGCTAAATACAGGACCAGGGCGATGGAAATCACACCAAGTGACAGCATGAGAGTGGTGTTGTGACCCGAGTTAAGTAACCAGAATACTGATAAAGACAGGGATAGAGTGACAGTGTGTCGCATTAGTCTCCTACTTTTAAGGTATGCGTTATAAAATTATGCCAAGAAAGTAAATAATTATTATCCATCATTGACTCAGGTTTTTCAATTTTGATCAGGCTTACTATACGGGTATTTAGTTATGAGTGTCTTTAAAATATTTTAAAATATTATCTCTTCGTAATTTTACTGTATTGATTTGGCTGTAAGTTGCTTTGCAAACGTTTTTTATAACACGTGCATCTGGCTCACTTACGGGGACACAATAATAAATAAAACTATTGGGTGGCATTCGACCCTTGGTACGATAGGGTTTGTATAATATCTTTTTCTTTTGGTTGACGATTGACGATTGACGAATCAATGGTCTGAGGACTGGCAAGAAAACCTTTAATAAAGGATATACAGGGTTTGGCGTTGTCATGCTCTGGTGTTGTCGTTAAAGCTTGGCAGGATGACAGTAATAATTGATCATCATCCGGCTGAATATTTTCAGCTGCAAAAACTGAGAATGATACGATTGACGTCATGGCTAACAGATAAGTGCTGATTGTCATCTCAAGCCACCCGACAAGTCAGGTTATTAAGTAAGCTCTGCAGTGAATAGGTAATTTCAGCAGGGAACATAAGTTATCCATATGTTTATAGAGTTTTAATTGAATTTAGCTTACTTGCTACATAAACGCAAATTAGATAAAAACGCACTGCTGTCCCGTAAAAAGAAACTAGATTATGTTTAAACTACAATGTAGTGCGTTTAAATATTATTTCACACTGATCGAGACATGAGTTGGGTAACCATGGCTATCTGGCGAAGAGGAAGAGTAAACGATATTATCGTTCACTCAGACCAGGGCAGCACTTATGCTTCGGGCAGTTATCAGCAACAGCTAAGTGAAAATAACCTTCGTTGCAGCATGAGCAGAAAAGGTGAATGTCTAGATAATGCCGTCGCTGAAAGTTTTTTCGGCTCGCTAAAAAATGAACGCGTTCATCATGGATGATTACAGAACAAGAGCCCAAGCAAAACAAAGTGTGTTTGAACACATAGAAATTTTTTACAATAGAAAACGAAGGCATGTTTTTTTAAACTACCTAACACCGGTAGAATATGAAGAGAAATATGCAAGCATTTAAGTCGTGCATTTTATTGAGGGAAGCTCCCTCCGTCCCCTTTAAATTTATCTAGGCTTCAAGGCGCCGTTCAACACAAATCCAATATTGGGTGTCTCCCCGGCAGGTGTTCGTGCAACCGTCAGGAGCCAGATTTCCGAGGGCCACCCCGCTCCGCGACTTTCTTTAGAGATCTCAAGGCCACCCTGGATGAGAACCGTTTTCCCTTTTGCCATCGTGGCCTGCGCCTGTTTGTACGCAGCTCCCATCATTCCGTTTTCAGGATTTGGTGGAAATTCGCCGTAGCCTACTTTGAGTCCTGTCCAATGCCTGGTTTCTTCCATACGTCTATACAGGTCCGGGTTTACCTGTCGGTAGCTTGCCAGCAAGATACTCACGACCTGATCGTCGGCGATCGATTGTCCGGCCGGAAACAGAATTTCAATTTCTTCAATCGTCGTATGATCGATAGAAGCAGGCTGCGTCTTTTTATCGTCGGATATAGTATTCATGGAATCTGTACCTGCCCTTCTCTCTTCTAACGACAATCGCTTCCTGATCGCGTTTCGCGATCGCCGGAACGACTCGACCAAAATAGTATCCCCAGCATCACCGTACTCAATTGCGGAGTCGTAGCACTCGAGCGCAATTTGCCACCGTTCCTGACCTGCGTAATAAAAGCCAAGGTGGGCATAGGTATTGGCCACCATGTATAAACTGCCGAGTGCTCGGCCAATTTCTATTGCACTCTGAAGGTCGCTTAAACCGGATTCATCCGCGTTGTTGCAACGAAATTTCCCAACATTGCTTAAGTGCACGCCTAGCGCCGCCAGATCCCCAAGGGTTCGGTCGATATCACATGCTTGATCGCAATACTGAATAGCAGAATCGAGATCTCCAAGCGCGTAATCTGCTGCACCGAGATTGGCGAGTTCTGCCGACTGTCCTTCGAGGTTGTCGATAGCGTTGTCGATTCTGAGGGCTCTGCCGAAATAGTCCTTCGCAGTTTTGATGCTCTGCTCGTCGCTCCTGCGCCGATAGAGCATTCCAATGTTGTTAAGTACTCTAGATTCTTCACGTTGATCTAATGCTTCCGATATTGTGGTAAAAATCTTCAGCGCCTCATCATAGTGCTCCTTCGCACTTTGCCAATTGATCGGGCTTTGCGGGCTGCTCAGCTCGGCTTCGTCAAACAGATTTTCATATTGACGTCCGAGGAAATTGAAGCACTGACCCTGTAGCCTGTGATCTCCGTCTTTTTTGGCCAGTGACAGGGAATGGTTAAAAAGATCTATTGCTTCGCGGCAATCAAAGTAAGAATAAATTTCCCCTGCGAGATACCACTTTCTAGCCTCACTGACTGCAACCTGCAATGTACTCTCAATTTTTTTCTGTGAGCGCGGTGATTGGACTGGTTTGCCCGCGGCAACGTCCGGGCATCGCTGCTTTAGGAGCGACTGGAGAAAAAGCTTTGAGTTAACTCGAATTCTAATCAGGTTTTCGGGATGGCGACTTAATCCAATAAGGGATAATAGATACGATCCCAATCTATCGTGACCCCTGGTTTTGGCCGCAGCTCGAACGACTTCGATCTCAGGTTTCTCGATTGGAATATTTTGCGAATGCTCAACCCAGATAATTCGTTTATCTGACTCGATGCCTTGAATCGCTGGAAGGATATCGAAATCATCGAGTCCCGAATAACCGACGACAATCAGGTCGTTTTCCTGAAGTGCGGATTGCAGAACGTCTCTTTTCCAGGGTTCAAGCTGGATTCCGTTTTGCTTTCCCCGCGCAATCTGGCTAATCATGGCCTGGACGGTCTCAATGCCCGACGAGCCATCTCGAAAATTGCGAAGCGAGCCGTGCAATTTGTACAGGGAATTGACACTGTCGCTGTCTGCATTCTCCCAGTCCTCGCGGTACATTACAGGGCGAATCTGCGAATGTGGCACATCGATTTCGGCCAGCGCGCATTCGATAAGATAATCAAAATTGGTAGTAAATACCTTATGTCCAGCAGTTATCAGATTCGCCAGTGCGAGATGGTTTGAGTTAGGCGCGTCGCATGTTGCAAATTCATCGAGAAACTTCAACTGAGGGTCGATTTTCGAAACCAGTTGTACGAGCTGCTCGAAACGCAAAAACCGACCCTGCTTGAGACCGCCAACGAGTTCGGTATTGGTTAAACCCAGGACCTGCTCGATTTTCTCGAGCGGTACGACTTCGGAGAGCAGGCGTTTCGTATACTGGTATCCAGTCGGCAGTTGGCTTGGTGAATCCAGCGATATACCAGACCCGACAAGGAAGCAAATGTTTGATCGTCTGAATAAGTCTGCAAGAACGACTTCATTCTTCTTCGCGGGTCCCCATTCATATCCGGTCATTGATGATTCCTGTTTCGATGAACACAGCGAACTGGGAAGTAATAAGAAGCATAAACCCCCTATTCACCAACATCAAGCCTTACCTCCCAGGCCTTCCATCTCGAATTTCACATCCATTGGATAAGGGCTCTATGCGGCATTATATACCCCCTGCATACAGATCACGCTGTTTACGTATTCCCTTCAAGATGGGTGTGGCAATTGTTGGTCAACCACAGTAAGTACTAAAACTTCACAACAACTACTAAAGTTGTTTCGGTAAATAATAAATTGTAATCCACTAAATAGAAACGCTTCCGTAAAGACATGGATAAATTAATTTTCATTCTAGAAATATAGAAATATCAGTCGTCTGGATCAAACTTAAAATGGCACAAACTGTATGTGAACTTTAAACAAATTAAAATCTATATGATTCCTTATGTTCTTTTATCCAAATTTAAATCGCCGTCTCTAATTAGAATCCGTTGCAATAAAAAAGTAGCTATTAAACTAAATATTAATCCGATAATACTAATCCAGCCGACTGATAATGTACCTTCTGGGGCTGATATTCGAATGGCTTCGTACCAGGCCGTTACCCAAATAAAAGAATAAATAAGTGGTATAAAAACTAGATAGTGGATGCACAGTAATATAATAAAACCTTTAATTGGACGCAAAAGAGTATGATGCACAGGCAATTTAAAAGTGTAATAAACGAGGCTGATTCCGATCAAAACCATAGCTGAACTAGTATAAAAGTTACCCATGTTTGATAATTGAGGATAACCTAAACCAAAATTTATTACCGATAATAATACCGCAATAAAAAATAACACCAATAACATCAACAAACGCAACCATTGTCTTTTTCTTTTTTGTAAGAGTGATATCAATACCGACAGGCCCAACGCAACTGTAATAGCAAGGAAAGAAAAAAATGTGTAAACATCCACATGTGGGCTTAATGTTTGAAATTCGTCAGCACTGGTTTTGCCCATCATACTTTCTATTGCATTGTTTGTACTGTATCCATCACCTATCAAAAACGCCCAAAGCAGAGCGAGCCAACTTAGGCTTGCACCTATAAGCACTGCAAAAATAAATCGATAGGGAACTATCTTCAACAATTTCCAAATCTTTGCTGCTGTTCGCACAGCAACCTCTGGTATACGCTTTAGTAACTCCTTATTCATGGCGAAATATTTTCCGGTAGGTTTTAGTTGTTAGTTGCCAGAAATCCAGTTTAAAGTTTTCGGCCACCGTCTTGCGTAAACTGTAATTATATTGATAGTCCGTATTGGCAATTACTTTTTCCATTACGGTAATAATTTCGGGATTGTCTGGTGCTATTTTTGAGAGGGCTTCCACACATGAAAATTGAATGTTGTGCGGAGTCTTATCATTGGCGAGCAGTTTAACCAATAAAGGAGCAGCTTCAATTACTGATGGTCCGATATTACCAAGCGCGTTAATTGCCGCCAGCTTTCTCTCGTCTTTTTTATCTTGCTCGATAATTTTTGTCAGTCGTTCGATTACAGTGGGAACGTTAGCACCTGCACGACCAATAAGCTTTATCGCACTTATCGATAAATAACCCGACTCCTTAGCCAGTTCGTCTCGCACGACTGATTCTAGTAATGGATCGTACTGCGTTCCCATATTGGTTAACACATCTAATATAACGTCACGATCGCTATCTCTGTGGTGGTAATATTGACCACTATAGTTCATAGAAAATTCTAAATTAAACCCAATTGGTTTTCTCGACCCAAGCTTACCTAATGCTTCAACAGCTGCAGCGACAAACTCCTGGGTACCGGTATATCTCTTTATGATGTTTAAAAGTTCATCTTCCGCCTCCATGGCCCGCAGAGTACCAAGCGCCCTGACGGCGGCAATACTGCACTTTGAATCCCAATTGCAAACGCTGCGCGAACGGTTCATCGTTTCAATCAAAATCGGGATAGCGTCTTGCGCCTGCTGTCTATAGCGGGACAACGATTCCGCCGCGGTGAAGCGTAGTTTATCTGCCTGATATATTTTTCGCTTTGCAAGCATCAAACTCCGGGAATGAACCAGTTGACGAACATCTGGAAACCAACGTTCATAACTAAGTGGTTCGGTGACCAGGCTTATTAGATAGGGTAAAACGGCATCAGCATGACCACCAATTTCTCCCAGGGATTTAACTGCTGAGATGCGTGTTGTTTCCAGATGTCGGCCGTGATAGTCCTTGCTGACTTCAAGCAGTGCGGGAACTGCAGGATCGGCTTTGGGTCCAATGGCCCCCAGTGTTTTCACTATTTCCGTATAAATATCCGTAGGTGCATCGCCCCGCCCCAATGCTTGCATAAACCCACTCATTGCTTCTGCGCTGGCATTTTTTATTTTAAGCGTTTTATTAACCGTGCCTGATTTCAATAGATCGATTAAATCCAGCGTCAGTGGTGCGGCTTCTTCACCGAGCAGTCCTGTCACTGTTACCGCCGCTTTCAGGATCTCGGGATTTACGTCAGGTTTACGGATTATGCGTTGTAACAACGGAAAAAGCTGTGGATTTTCATTAACCATTTGTATTACAGCAATAGCCGCCACATCGTGGGTGTCTTGTTGGTCTAACAACTCAGATAGTTTTTCTGTTATTTTATTTCCAATATTATTGAGTGCCGCTGTTGCTTCATAGCGAACCATTTTATCCTTAGCGCTAATAGAACGAGATAACAGCGGTAAAAATGCACCTTCAGACTGTTCACGAAGATTACTCATTAGCATTGCGGCTTTTTTCTGAAAACTGCTTTTTTGATGATTTATTAATACTGTTTTCAGAGCGTCCACGATATTTTTATCGCTTTCATTATGCATGCGCCAAAGAATATCCGCTGCATAAAACCGAACACTGAGATCATCGTCATGCAACAGAGCCAATAATGTACTTTTGCTTTCCAGGGCCTCGGTACCAAAATTTCTAATACTTTTAATCAGCTCCAAACGCAGTGTCGGGTTATTTTTATTGTTCGATAACGCCTTGAGGATAAACGGCAACGTATTAACCGCGTTGCTTCCCATACGCTGCAATATCATCGCCGCCTTTTTTTTGATTTCCACATCGGTTGTAAAAAGATACTGTGCTATTTTTTTGGCATGCCTGTCTTTTCTCGGGACATTTATTAACAATATATCGAAGACCGTATTGCGTACCTTTAAATTGTTATCCCCCAATGCTTGCATGAGGTTTGGGATGATGCTTTTATCTTTAGTCTGGATTTTGTACAGCGCTTTTGCCGTTGCTATCCGCACGTCGACAACCGGATCAGATAACATAACAACTAATGGTCGGGCCGCCTGATTTGCTTTAGTTCCTAGATTTACAAATGCCACGGCGACATTTTTTCGCACCTTTGGTGAGGCATCATCAAGTTGCTTAATTAACGCCGATACAGTGATTTCAGTTAGCGTTTCATCAAGTGATGCTGAAGCTATCACTATTAGTTTCGATACCTGCTCACGTAACCCGCGTTGTTTATCATGAAGCAGATTCAATATTTCAGTAAGGACAATGGGGTCATTCAAATCTACGTTTTTCAATGTCCGGTAAGCGTTCTGGCGAACTACCTTATCGCTATCGTTTAACATAGCGACTAAAGCCAGACGGCTTTGTCGCGATAATGGCGATATATCAGACAGTGCCTGCATAGCACCGATTCGAACCCTTCTATTTTTGTGTGTCAGAGTATTTACAAGTAGCTTTTGCGGCTTAGTCACAGTACCGATGATAGTGTTGGTAACATCTGGAAGCAGTGCCTGATAACGAAGTGCACTAAGTAATATGGGCACATTTTCTTTAGAAAGCTTTTTACTTTGCGCTAGTATTTTGAGCGCATGTTTTTTTACCATGAGTAACTCGTTCTCTGCTGCAATCAGATTAACAAGGATTCGTTCGGTTTTTTTATCCAGCTCTTTCAGGCGAGAAAGCGATTGAATTGCGGCAATCCGCATCGATGTTTCGTTGCTAGCCAGGGCCCGTTGTAGTACGGTTTTAAATCGTTTATCTCCGGGATCAGCAAACTGACTCAAGGTTTTAAATACAGATTTCTGTACCCGCTTATCTGTACTCGAGGACTTTGCAAAGAGTACAGATATTACCTTTTCACTAACATTTAACGAGGCGTTGAAACCATTGATGATTATAATTGTTGTTTCGCTATCGCCTTTATCCATTTTTTCTAGCAAAGCATGAATACCCGCTCCTCCTAGCGTGAGTAAACTCATCACGGCATACCTTCGCTCATTGGCGGTATAATTACCGCCGGCGATCTCTGCTAATCGATTAATTACAATTGTTTTAGCAACCTCGGCGTGCCCTAAAGCAATGATCGCTGCAACACGGGAGCGTCTGAATTTCATACTATCCAGCAATGTATTAATAGTAGCTGTATCTTTTCGGCCAACTTTACCCGCTGCTGCGATTGCCGCTATTCTTACATCATGAATCGGATCCCGTATTGCTTTTAGTAATGCGGGTAACGCAGCGTTTGCCGCAGGACCTATTTTCCCCAGTGCTTCTGCTGATGCTGCCCGTAACAAATAATTTTTACTCGCCAGGCCTATCATTAAAACTTCGACTGACGAGCTGGCTTCTGGCCCGATTTCACCTAATGCATAAGCCGTCTTCAGACGAATAAATATCGAACCCGAATCCATAAGTTCAATTAAATCCGGTACGGCCTCTCCTGCCAGTAATCCAGCAAGGGCAATTCGTTCTAGTGCATAAGCGTTGACAACCGGATCGTCAATTTTCGCTAAGTGAATTAACAAGGGTAATGCTCTATGGTAATTTTTCGATATATCATCGAGACGGTAATCGTTGTCGTCTACTGCCTCGTGTATGGCTTCAACCCACTTATATAATGGTCTTTCCCACAGGATATCTGGAGCATAGTCAACAAAATCCTCAGCACCCAGGGGATGTTGTAGTTTCCACGCCCACCATCCACCAGCGGCAATGCAAGATAACAGGACAACAATAATTAATAGCTGACGCTGATATTTGGCTAAAGTTGTTAATACCGGACTGATTACTTTTTTCAACGCGGGCATTAAACCATCTCTTTGTTATTAATCATGTTTAATATGCAATTACCGCAACATGTGTTCTTTAAGCGTCTGGCTCACGAGCGGTAAGTTGGGGCACGTCGCTTTATGGTGCTCGTCAGGAAAATGTAACTGCCATTCATATCGGGACAGATTTTGCGGCAACCTGGCACATATCGTATTAATCATGTCTTGTGTATTAACCGACCAGACCCTTACGCTATTACCGCCACCTTCGCTTAACTTGAAACCTGCTGTCGCCAGGTACTGTCCACTGGGACTGTAAGCCAGAGTTTGCACACGGTGCCGGGGTAATCGAGTGATCACACGTTGTTGTTCAATATCCCAAATACTGACCACCCCTTTATCATTGGCAGTGGCAATGGTTTTATGGTTGGGTGACAGGGTGCTGCGGTATTCGGCGTTGTCATTCGAAGCAGCAAACATTTCGGACATTATTCTTCCTATAGGACTGTGTTTGAATCGATCTGGTGCCTGATGAATAATCACTTGTACTTCTTTTCCGCTCTCGGCAACCCAGATGCGGGTTTTCTGGTCATTACC
>Ga0316205_10003121_pt1 | contig 16077 bp, 13 predicted proteins | sample 3monthpyrite_MG_FD_204941 | JGI IMG/M metagenome (GOLD analysis project Ga0316205, IMG submission 204941) | Microbial mat bacterial communities from mineral coupon in-situ incubated in ocean water Damariscotta River, Maine, United States -... | ecosystem: Environmental > Aquatic > Marine >... | reverse complement strand
ATTATGGAAACTGAAATATGGCCACTACTATACAAACAGGTACACTCGAAGCATATTCCAATTTCAATCATTAATGCCAGACTGTCACATCGCACACTATCTGCTAACAACTGGATTAAGTCAGTTTATAAAACCAGCCTTACTTGTGTAGATAAAATACTCTGCAAATCTAATGAAGAATTAGTTAACTTTAAAACACTTGGTGCGCATAACAAACAATTATTAGTTGCGGGTAATTTAAAATTTGTATCCACGATCAACGAACACCAGAAAAAGCCCATTAAACTTGACGGACACTCCTATTGCGTTGCTGCTTCAACACATAATGATGAAGAACTACAATTAGCAACACTCTGGAAAAAACTTAAGCCTGAAATGCTACTGGTAATTGTTCCAAGGCACCCGAATCGTAGTAATCAAATTCAAAAACAACTAGACTCAATCAATGTAAAATATGTTGTTCGCAGCAAATTGCCCTGCCTAAAAAATACAACAGAAATTTATCTGGCAGACACTTTAGGCGAATTAACAAATTTTATGATGGGTGCTGAATTTGTTTTTATTGGCGGGTCATTAGTTAAGCACGGTGGACAAAACATTCTCGAACCATGCCGTCTTGGTAAAGCAACGCTATGTGGGCCACATATGTTTAACTTTATAGATGAGGTGAATTTTTTGCTTGAAAACAATGCATGCATTCAGGTAGAAAACTTATCTCAACTTGAATCTGAAATATCTACATATTTAAAAAACTCAGAAAAATTTAAATTAACTGGTGATAATGCAAGACGTTCATTGCATAAGCAGACAGAAATTTTAGATGTATATTTATCCGCAATTTTAGATAAATAACAGACATTACCTCTTTATCGATTGTTATTACTACCATCCCTCTTCTTAATAACTAAGTAGATAGAAATATATTCATTAGAAAATACTAATTTTTTGAAGAATCAGAAGCTGATCACTTTTAACCTGTATAAGCTGCCAGCAGTGTCTGCCAGTTATCCTCTGAAAAATAATAAGAAGCGTGTATAGACTGCTGTTTTAACAACGATCTTTTAAGGCGTTGTAAATTTGCTAGCTTCCAGCTTTCTTGTTTATTTTGAGATTGTCGTATTTCACTTTTATCAAAATCAATTAGATAAACTGTGGATAACTCATTAATTAGAATATTGTTAGCATTCAGGTCGGCATGACATACGCTTTCATCATGAAAACGACGAATACATTTTCCAATCAGTGCCCATTCTTCTGATTTCAACTCTCTGCTCTTCAATGTTTGATCTAAAACCTGCACATTTGGAATAAGCTCTACAAGAATTTGTGCACGGTAAAAGGGGCTGTATTTAAAAGGCCACCGAGATACAGAGGCTGCTATAGCCTTTGGAACAGGCAAGCCATGCTGTGCCATAGATTCCAGCAATCGCCATTCTTTAATTGAACGAGTGTTTTCCTGGCTTAGACTAAAATATGTTTGCTGGTTTATCTTTGAGATCAATCCACCTCGCATATATTTACGGTAAACAGCCGATAAGCTGTTAATTTCAATAAACCACGCCTGCCCTCTGCCACCCTCCGTTACAGGCTTATAGCTATCAGCTTTGTGAAATATGCCACAACAGAGTAAGTCTGCATCTGGTGATATTAATAAATCGGGGTTATATAACAAATAATTGCCATTTTCATTAATAAAACGCCCCTTTTCGTTTTGAATTTTATTATTTTGATTCAAATAACTCGCCTAATATTATTTTTGCTTCAAGCAAAGCCTGATACGGCAACCTATGATACCTAAAACTATGAAATAGACAGCAATTTTATCGTTTTTTCTCACAACTTAAGCCTAGTTATGCACAGTAAGTTAATTCGACATTCAACCACTAATTAAGCACTCCCTAATACATATAATCTGTCAAACTATTTTTGATTTATTTATAACCTGTTGATTTATATATATAAATACTATTGATTATTTTTTGTACAATCTAGTAACTATTCCGTCATAGTTCAATTACAGACATAGTTTCATGAATAATCCACAGAGTTATCCACAGCTTTTGTGGATAACCTTTTATATCACTTTATGCCCCTAAAAAGCCCAGTATTGTATTGACAAATCACTGAAATTATCACAGATAGACAAAATAATTAGCACATTATCTCCATCAAAAGCACATTTCAATGAGGTTGACGCGACAATTATGACAAACCTGTATAGTTCCCCATAAAATCACAACTAATTATCTTCTTAACCTGACAGGGGTCTCTACTTTCATTACAACAATTTGCTGCAACTAGAGCGAACGAATCTTTATGGCCAGAAACAATAGATAAGACCAGAAGTGATAAATGAAAAACAGTTAAATCAATATTTTCGTTATAACATGATCCATTGTATGTCAGGTTTGACTGACACATTTCCCCCTATAGATGGGAGTTTCACATCCTTGCTCTGAATATTTTCCGTAAATATAGTCTATCCTATTAACAATACGTAGTTAAACTACGTTTCCTAAATTACCCTGCGCACTTAATCAGGTTACGGTTTAATTCTATGCGTTTGAATGTTCGTGATGTTAATTTCGTTTTTTACAGATTATTTTTTATCTATCTTTTCTTTCTATGCGGCTTAGGCGGCCTTGCAACTATAACGTTTGAGTTTATGGGGTTTCGCGTAATTCAGCTAGATCCTCGTGATTCTTATGATGCATATATAGCAGCCTGCTGGGTAGCTATTCTGGTTAGTTTCACAATGGGATGGATAATGCTGCAGCTGATAAAGGAACGTCGATCTAAAAATGGTGATCGACGCCAGGCAAACATCCCTATAGATTTTCCCGACAGGCGAAAAGGCGATAGAAGGTCGTAAGACTGAACACTAAATTTAACCTCTGTATAGAATTTTATTAACCATTCTGTACAGAGCAAAATCTATTCTGAATATTAACCACCCAATACCATATTAGTAATAGCTGATTTTTTATATAAGTGTTTGGGGATTTTATTCTGTATCGTCTCATGTAACTGCGGCAACTTTGACCAGTGTACTCCCTGCTTGTGATGATGCGCTGTGTGATAACCTAAATTCCCCGTGAACAAGTTGTACATCGGATTTAAGTTATTGTAAGAAGCCTCAAATTCATTCTGAGTATCCAGCCCCGAATGATGCTCATAGGTGACATAAGCGGTGAATAACAAACTGGAAATCATTGGTAATACAAATAATAAAAATGCTTCTAATGGTTTATACCAGACTAAAAGAGCTACTATTGAAAATGTTACTACTGTCGAGACAACAAATGGTTTTAGTTGTTTTGGATGTTTTCTACCTACACTAAATCCTCTTGGGTATGCGGTTAATGCAACGTTTAACGTATACTCAATAACACCCATTTTTGTACCATCTTTTCGTTTCCATCGACTTTCATCTTTTTCCTGATCGAGAAAGTTTAAATGATGTCCTAATACATGGTGCAATCGCCAAAGATGCGTAGTCACTCCCGTATGTAATGCATAAGCAAATTCCAGCCCCCGATTCAGCATTGTATTTCTAAATGTAAATAGGTGCTGATGGTGATGATTCCAGGCACAAATAGTACCCTTTGGAATAAGCATGAGTAAGTAATAAGCGAATAACGCCCAGCCATTAGTTACTGTAAAGTATAAAATAAAATCAACCACTGTCAGAGTTAAAATTATTAAAACAGGTATTCTATCTTCCTTATATCTAAAGATACTGAATCCTTTCTGAGCCGAATGAGTTTCTTGCATATAATTACTCAGTTAATTCTTAAGTTAATTTCTTAAGTTCAAAAGAAGAGAATCTTAGTTATCATAACCAAGATTAGGTGATAACCAGCGTTCCGCCTCTGCGAGTGACATTTTTTTACGTTTTGCATAATCTTCAACCTGATCGCGGTTTATTTTAGCAACTGCATAGTATTTTGATTCCGGATTACTAAAATACCAGCCGCTTACAGATGCTGCGGGTAACATTGCAAAACTTTCAGTAATACTAATTCCTGCGTTATTATCTGCATCAATTAATTGCCACAATTTTTCTTTCTCAGTGTGATCAGGGCAAGCAGGATATCCTGGGGCTGGACGAATCCCCTTATACTCTTCAGCAATTAAGGCTGCATTATCCAGCGTTTCATCTTTTGCATAAGCCCAGTACTCTTTTCGTACGCGTTTATGCATTAGCTCTGCAAAAGCTTCAGCTAAGCGATCTGCTAAAACTTTAAGCATAATAGCCTGATAATCATCATGATCATCTTCAAAACGTTTTACGTGCTCATCGATACCTATACCTGTGGTAACGGCAAATGCGCCAATATGATCGTTTAAACTGCTTTCTTTAGGTGCAATAAAATCACTTAAACAATAATTAGGTCGACCAGGAGGCTGCTGAGTTTGTTGACGCAGGAAATTTAACGTAGTTGTTACTTCACTACGAGAATCATCGGTATAGACTTCTACGTCATCGTCATTAATACTGTTAGCGGCAAACACACCTACAACAGCTTTAGCCTGCAACCACTTTTCATTAATGATTTTATCTAACATGACTTTAGCGTCGTTAAATAGTTTTGTTGCTTCTTCACCTTTTTCTTTATCAGTCAAAATTTTGGGATATCGACCTTTTAGCTCCCAGGCAAAGAAAAATGGCGTCCAGTCTATATAATCTTTAATTTCATCTAACGAATAGTCATCAAAAACTTTTACGCCGGTAAACGTGGGGGTGCCAATATCACTTTTGTCCCAGTCTATTTTAGCTTTATTCGCTCTGGCATCTTCAATTTTTGCCCAGTTGGTTTTTTTACGACGCCCAGCATGGTTAATACGTACCTGCTCATAATCTTCACGAAGATCTGTAATAAAATTTTCTTTCAGCTCAGATGAAATCAAACTTTGTGCCACACCTACAGCACGAGATGCATCTTTAACCCAGACAGTTGGACCATCATAATTTTGTTCAATTTTAACGGCTGTATGTGCTTTGGATGTCGTCGCGCCTCCAATCATAACTGGTATATCCATTTTTAAACGCTGCAGCTCTTTTGCCATGTGCACCATTTCATCTAATGACGGTGTAATTAACCCGCTTAGACCAATCAGATCTACATTCTCTTCTTTAGCTTTTTCAAGGATTTTATTGGCAGGTACCATTACGCCCATATCAACCACTTCAAAGTTATTACATTGCAACACAACACCAACAATATTTTTACCTATGTCGTGTACATCGCCTTTTACCGTGGCCATTAATATTTTTCCATTAGACTGAGCTTTGCCATCTTTTTCAGCTTCAATAAATGGAATTAAGTGAGCAACCGCTTTTTTCATTACCCGGGCAGACTTAACTACCTGAGGTAAAAACATTTTGCCATCACCAAATAAATCGCCGACAACGTTCATACCGTCCATCAATGGGCCTTCAATGACCTGAATCGGACGATCAAAATTTAAACGCGCTTCTTCTGTATCTTCTATAACGTATGTGTCGATACCTTTAATTAAGGCATGCTCAATGCGTTTGCTAACTTCAAGCTCACGCCACTCAAGATTTTCTTCTTTTTTACCGGTGCTGCCGTCACCACGATATTTATCAGCTATATCCAGTAATCTCTCAGTAGAATCATCACGTCGATTAAGAACAACATCTTCTACATGTTCACGTAACTCATCAGGCAGGTCGTCATAAACGGCAAGCTGACCCGCATTAACTATACCCATGTCCATACCTGCTTTTATCGCATGGTATAAAAAGACCGCATGTATGGCTTCACGCACGGGATTATTGCCACGAAATGAAAATGACACATTAGATACACCACCGGAAATCATCGCATGAGGCAAGGTTTTCTTAATAACATCTGTCGCTTCAATAAAATCTAAACCATAATTATTGTGTTCTTCAATACCCGTTGCAACGGCGAAAATATTTGGATCAAAAATAATATCTTCCGCTGGAAAACCAACCTCTTCTGTTAAAATTTTATAAGCGCGTGTACATATTTCTACTTTACGATCACGTGTATCTGCCTGCCCGGTTTCATCGAAAGCCATCACAATTGCAGCAGCACCATATTTACGAATCAGCTTTGCCTGCTCTATAAAGGTATCTTCGCCTTCCTTCATGCTAATGGAGTTAACAATGCCTTTACCCTGAATACATTTAAGGCCGGCTTCAATTATGTGCCACTTGGATGAGTCGATCATCACTGGTACACGGGATATATCAGGTTCGGACGCAATTAGATTTAAAAAGGTAACCATGGCTTTTTCGCCATCCAGCATACCTTCATCCATATTTATATCTATTATCTGTGCACCGTTCTCAACCTGCTCTCTGGCAACATCCAGTGCAGTTTCATAATCTTCTTCAAGAATTAAGCGCTTGAATCGAGCAGAACCGGTAACATTTGTCCGCTCACCCACATTCACAAATAATGATTCATCTGTGATACTTAATGGCTCAAGACCACTTAGACGGCATTCAATTTTTATATCTGGAATTTTTCTTGGCGGGTATTTAGATACGGCATCTGCAATAGCTTTAATATGTGCCGGAGTTGTACCACAGCAACCACCAATTATATTTAAGAACCCGGAACTTGCCCATTCTTCAATTTGCGTTGCCATATCTTCTGGTGATTCATCATACTCACCAAACTCATTTGGCAGGCCGGCATTCGGGTGGGCATTAATATGACAACTTACAATACCTGACATTTCTGCAACATACTGGCGCAGCTCATCGGCACCCAATGCACAGTTAAAGCCAAAACTGATTGGGTTGACATGACGCATAGAATTCCAGAACGCCTGAGCTGTTTGACCCGATAACGTTCTTCCTGATGCATCCGTAATCGTGCCAGAAATCATCACGGGCAACTCTACACCATGATCATCGAAATATTGCATTACCGCAAAAATAGCGGCTTTCGCATTAAGCGAATCAAAAACCGTTTCTATTAATAGAATATCAGAACCGCCATCTACCAAACCACGGGTAGCTTCGGTATATGCCTCGACTAATTCATCAAAACTAACATTTCGAAAACCCGGGTTATTCACATCCGGAGAAATTGAGGCCGTACGATTGGTCGGCCCCAGAACACCGGCAACAAATCGCGGACGCTCAGGCGTACTTAGTTCATCGGCCGCCTGACGTGCGACTTTACTACCTTCCAGATTAAGCTCATATGCCAGCTCTTCCATTGAATAGTCAGCCATGGCAATAGATGTGCCGTTAAACGTATTCGTTTCAACAATATCGGCACCCGCTTGCAGGTAGGCCTTATGGATATCACAAATGATACCGGGCTGGGTAATGCTCAACAGGTCATTATTGCCTTTCAAATCAGATGCCCAGTCTGCGAAACGCTCACCGCGATAATCAGCTTCTTCCAGCTTGTAACTCTGAATCATTGTACCCATACCGCCATCCAGTATTAGAATGCGCTCTTTCAGGGCTTGCTTTAATTGTTCGATTCGAGTGTTTCGTTGAGTACCAGAAACCATTTACTATAACCAATAATGACAAAGGCGCGCATTATAGCACCTAACTGTATCGCTTCTAAGCGGTATTTAAACCGATTTTCATGCTGAGTATGGGCATGAAAATCGACTTTATTAATGTTTTCTTTTGCTTTTCATATTTCTTAAATAAATTAAAATACAACTCATGAACACACAAAACCTTAGTTTGTATATAACTGCAGAACATGAATGTGGTTATTATGATGACCGTCAGACATCTAACCTTATCCCTGATCCACAGGTGGAGATGCACTCAGGCTTATATAGCTTGCTGTTAAGTAAGGGGTTCAGAAGGAGTGGAGAATTCGTTTACCGACCACATTGCAAGCTTTGCTCAGCCTGTATTGCGTGCCGAATCAATATACACAACTTTAAAGCCAGCAAAAATCAGCGTCGATGCTTAAAAAACAATCAACAATTAACAACACACATCAAACCCGCCGAGTTTAAGGATGAATATTTTCAACTGTATCAACGTTATATAAATGGCCGGCATAAAGATGGCAGTATGGCTAATCCACAACCAGAAGATTTTCGAAGCTTTTTACTAAATAACTGGAAAACCAGTGTTTTTATTGAATCACGACTAAATGGAAAGCTTCTATGTGTGGCAGTTGTCGATTTTTTAAATGCAGGGCCTTCTGCTGTTTATACTTTTTTCGACCCAGCAGAACATAAGCGAAGTTTAGGTACTTACGCCATCTTGCAACAGGTATGGTTAGCCAGACTCTATAATAAAGAGCACTTATATCTGGGCTACTGGATCGATGGTCACCCTAAGATGGAATATAAATCTAGGTTTTCCGGTCTGGAGGTCTTTCAGCAGGATAACTGGATATCATTTATTAACTGACGCATTTTCTTGATTTACATCAACGCCAGATTTTTACTAACTCTCTATGCTCTAACCATGCTTAAACCCGTTAACAATTGTGGGTTTACTAAAGAATCATCTTAGGGAGTACAGAAAATCTTCGTACTCCCCAAGAAAAGCTAAAAGACCTCATACTTGGTCACTTTCCAAGCGAAGTGAGTTATGGGGTATTTCGAATCTCCTGGGGGAATACGAACGAAACACGTATTCTCTCAGGCTGGTAAGAATCTCCTGGGGGGGAGTTAAAGAGCAGGTCATCACCTAGTGATGATCCGCTCTTTTTTTTGCTCTAAATTAAGTAAGCCGTCATGCTGTATTCTTGTTAAAATCATATTTTACCCCACGAATTTGAGCAAATATGAGCATTGAAGACGACATTATTGAAAAACTACAAAAAGCACTTAACCCGGTTCATCTCGAAGTAATCAATGAGAGCCATATGCATAACGTGCCTCCTGGCTCAGAATCTCATTTTAAAGTAGTTGCTGTAACTGAAGAGTTCAATGGAAAAATGCTGGTAGCTCGCCACAGATTAATAAATAAAGCGTTAGCCGAAGAGCTTGAAGGCCCTGTACATGCACTGGCGCTACATACTATGACACCGGACGAATGGGTTGAAAAGGGTGCGGCACCCGAATCTCCTCCTTGCCTTGGTGGTGGAAAATAACATCAATTAGAGCCTTTTTTGATCAAATTAACCATAAATAGTACAAACCAATCGATTACAGTCTACATTTATTGATACAAAATCAGGTCTATTACCATGATTTTTATCAATTTTCCCTAAATAAATAACACGCCAAAGAATTTGCATTAGGGCTTACGTTTAGTAATGGAATTAGATACACTAAGTCGTTCTCCTATAGCCCTAGCTGTAACTAAATATGACTACAACATCTATTAAATTATCTGCTCTGAAAACAGCGTGTAAAACCTGTAGCTTACATGACCTTTGTCTGCCCCTGGGTCTTGATTTAGGAGATATCGAAAGACTCGATGATATAGTTAAACGCAGTCGACCGTTGCACAAAGGTGAATACCTTTTCAATAGCGGTGAAAACTTCACTTCAATTTATGCTGTGCGTAGTGGGTCCATTAAAACATTCACTGAAAGCGAGCAAGGCGATGAACAAATCACCGGTTTATATCTGCCGGGTGAACTGATTGGCCTTGATGCAATTCATGACCATCAACACCCCTGCTCTGCAATTGCGCTGGAAACAACCAGCTTATGCGAATTACCATTTGATTCATTAGAAGAGCTAAGTAGCAAAATACCCGAATTACACCATCAGTTATTCCGCATTATGAGTAAAGAAATCGCGGGCGATCAGTCATTACTCATGTTAATGGCTCAGAAAAGCGCTGAAGAAAGACTTGCCGCATTTTTAGTTAACCTGTCTGGCCGCTTAAAGGCCCGTAATTTTTCTGAAACCGAATTCAATCTGACTATGTCTCGAAAAGATATCGGCAATTATCTGGGTCTGACAATAGAAACGATCAGTCGTACTTTCAGCCGTTTTCAGAGCGAAGGGCTTTTATCAACTCAGCGTAAATATGTAAATATTCACAAATTAAGTGAGCTAAAAGAATTAGCGGGGATATCTGACCACTGCGCTACAACAGACTGCCCGAGTAAAACAGCCTAATAAATCAGCCTAATTACTAATAATAATTCTGTTCATGGCTGAATAATTATTTAGCTATTGAAATCGATTTATGCACACAAATAGTGCGCCCTACTTAACACAGATATTAATTTTCAAACCCGATTAAACACTCTTATTTACAGGTACAACAACGGGCGCGTAATAATAAATACACCCAAGTATTTGATTTTTTTAGCCCCTCTGAAAAGCAAGCTTTTTTTATGCAAAAAAAATAAATAAATTTATTTTTAATCTGCGTTTATAGGGGTAATATTAGTCGTCCACGGAAACGGATAACAGAATGCAACTCGGCCCTTATACACTAACATCTCCTGTTTTTCTCGCCCCTATGGCGGGCATTACCGACAAACCCTTTCGGCAACTGTGTCGCAGCATGGGTGCAGGATTAGTAGTGTCTGAGATGACAACCTCTGAACCACATTTGCGTAATAGCCATAAAACAAGATTACGCCTGGACCATAAGGGTGAGACAGGACCTGTAAGTGTACAGATCGCTGGAACTGACCCAGTAAAAATGGCTGATGCCGCTAAATTTAATGTCACTCAGGGCGCACATATAATTGACATTAATATGGGTTGCCCAGCTAAAAAAGTTTGCAGTGTTGCAGCTGGCTCAGCACTTATGAAAGACGAAAAAAAGGTGGCTGCTATATTACAGGCCGTTGTATCGGCAGTGGATGTGCCGGTTACTTTAAAAATTCGTACCGGCTGGGATCAAGAAAACAAAAATGCACCTGGAATTGCACATATTGCCGAAGACTGCGGCATCCAGATGTTAAGTATGCATGGGCGAACGCGAACTGATGCCTATAAAGGTGAAGCGGAGTACGAAACGATAGCCAAGGTAAAACAACAGATATCTATACCCCTGGTAGCTAATGGAGACATAACCTCTGCCTTAAAAGCTAAGCAGGTTATGCAGTTAACGGGGGCCGATGCCATTATGATCGGACGTGGAGCTCAGGGTAACCCCTGGATATTTCGTGAGATTAACCATTACTTAAAAACAGGGGAAATGCTTGCCGTTCCTGAGCAAGAAGAAAGAGTCCATCTTATAGAGAATCACCTGGTTGATCTTTATAATTTTTATGGCAAACAACGAGGTGCACAAATAGCCCGCAAACACATTAACTGGTATTCGCAAAAATGCACTTATATTAATGATGAGCAACGGCTTGGTTTTCGTAAGCATATCAACAGTATCAAAGAAGCAAACCAACAACTAAAAGAAGTTATTACATTTTTTAATAACCCTAATAATATAAAAACAATAAACAGGTCAATTGCAGCATGAATAATAGCAATGTTATAAATTTACATAACACTCAAAATGACGCCTCAAATGAGAACCAAACTTCAGGACTTAACACGATTATTCGTTCTTCACTGAGTCAGTTCCTTAATGACTTGGACGGTGAAAACCCTGGCAATATTTACGATTTAGTAATGCAGCAAGTTGAAGCGCCTTTATTAGAGCTGATCATGCAACATGTTGATGGCAACCAGTCAAAAGCGGCTGAGTGCCTGGGCATCAACCGCGGTACACTTCGTAAAAAACTCAAAACTTATAACTTAATTAAATAAAAGCCTTAGACAAAAACGAGCCAGAAGCATCGGGGGCTATAATCAGATACCCTATACAATTTAAGAGATTGATGGATTCTCTGGTTTCGTTTACATGCAACAGACTTTAACTATAATTAATCATCTGGCCTTCAAACATAAAATATTCTGCTTAACCTTCTGGCTACCTGCTAATTAGTTTATAATTCGCTCCTCAAATTGACAGATTGCGGATTACAGAAACTATGAGTAATGATACCCGCCCCGTAAAACGGGCTCTGATGAGTGTTTCAGACAAAACTGGTGTTTTAGAACTAGGCAAGGCACTGGTTGATGCTGGCATCGAAATCCTTTCTACCGGCGGCACTGCTAAATTACTAGCTGATAACAACCTGCCCGTTACTGAAGTTTCTGAACACACAGGTTTTCCTGAGATGATGGATGGCCGTGTTAAAACTCTGCACCCTAAAATTCATGGCGGCATTTTAGGTCGTCGGGGGATTGATGATGATGTAATGCAAGCCAATGACATTGCACCTATTGACCTGGTTGTTGTTAACCTTTACCCATTTGAGGCCACCATCGCTAAACCTGACTGTAGCCTTGAAGATGCTATCGAGAATATTGATATTGGCGGCCCAACCATGGTCCGCGCTACAGCAAAAAATCACGCTTTTGTGACTATTGTTGTAGACCCCTCAGATTACACTCGAGTTATCGATGAAATAAAAACCGGTGGTATCTGCCAGGCAACACGATTTGATCTAGCGGTAAAAGCATTTGAGCATACTTCAAATTATGATGGTGCCATAGCCAATTACCTCGGCACAATTAACGCTGACGGTAGCCAGTCTAACTTCCCACGCACGATCAATATGCAATTCGATAAGGTTCAGGAAATGCGCTATGGCGAGAACCCCCATCAGCAAGCCGCTTTCTACAAAGAAGCTAAACCAGCTGAAGTTTCTGTTGCCAGTGCATCTCAGGTGCAGGGCAAAGAGCTCTCCTATAATAACGTAGCTGATACTGATGCTGCACTTGAATGTGTTAAATCATTTTCGGAGCCAGCCTGTGTAATCGTAAAACATGCAAACCCTTGTGGTGTAGCTATAGCTGAGAATGCGATGGCAGCATATGAGTCGGCTTATAAAACTGACCCAACATCTGCTTTTGGCGGTATTATTGCCTTTAACCGCACCCTGGAAGAAGACGTAGCAGCTGAAATCATCAAACGTCAGTTCGTCGAAGTTATTATTGCCCCCGTTGTGAGCGAAGCAGCTAAAACAGTTTTAGCTGAAAAGAAAAATGTTCGTGTTCTTGAGTGTGGCGAGTGGGACAAACCTGTACCCGCACTCGACTTTAAGCGCATTAACGGCGGGTTATTAGTACAGGATCGTGACCTGGGCATGGTGGGTATTGATGATCTTCAGGTGGTGACTGAAAAGAAACCAACTGAAGAGCAGATGCGTGATTTATTATTTGCCTGGAAAGTAGCAAAATTCGTTAAATCTAATGCTATTGTTTATGTACAAAACCAGATGACCATCGGTGTTGGTGCAGGGCAGATGAGTCGAGTTTATTCAGCAAAAATTGCTGGCATTAAAGCCGCCGATGAAAATCTTCAGGTTGAGGGCTCTGTAATGGCATCAGATGCATTTTTCCCGTTTCGTGATGGCATAGATGCCGCACATGAAGCTGGCATTACCGCTGTCATTCAACCCGGCGGATCCATGCGCGACGATGAAACAATTGCAGCCGCAAACGAACATGGTATGGCAATGGTATTTACCAGTATGCGTCACTTTAGGCATTAGAAATATTTGCAACAGAGCGATTTAAAGATACATAATTATTAATTACGCCTACAGCATAAGAGCAGAAAACCTATACTCTTCTGTGGCTCAATTGCTAAAAAAGGTTAACCAATGAATATATTTATCATAGGCGGCGGCGGTCGCGAACATGCTCTTGCCTGGAAAGCGGCTCAGTCTGAAGATGTTAAAACTGTTTTTGTAGCGCCTGGCAATGCGGGCACTGCCAACGAAGATAAAGTGAAAAATGTCGATATTAATGCGGAAGATATTGACGCTCTGAAAAATTTTGCTATGCAAAATGAAATCACACTTACTATTGTAGGCCCCGAAGCACCACTCGTTAACGGCGTAGTAGATACTTTTCAAGCTGCGGGTTTAAAAATATTTGGCCCAACCCGTGGAGCTGCTCAACTAGAAGGCTCAAAAGCATTTACTAAAGACTTTCTTGCCCGCAATAATATACCTACAGCAGCTTACGGCAACTTCACTGATGAAGCAGAGGCAATAACATATATAAAACAGCAGGGCGCCCCCATTGTAATCAAAGCAGATGGACTTGCAGCTGGTAAAGGTGTAATTCTGGCGCAAACTGAAGACGAAGCTATCGATGCTGTAAAAGACATGCTGTCAGGAAATAGCTTTGGTGAAGCTGGCGCCAGAGTTGTAGTTGAAGAATTCCTAACCGGTGAAGAAGCCAGTTTTATTTGCATGATCGATGGCAAAAACATTCTACCCATGGCCACTTCACAAGATCATAAAGCACGTGACGAAGGCGATACCGGGCCCAACACTGGTGGCATGGGCGCTTACTCACCCGCACCTCTCGTTACAGATGAAATTCATCAGGCAGTTATTGATGAAGTTATACGTCCAACCGTTGAAGGAATGGCAAATGAAGGTCATGCCTTTACTGGCTTTTTATACGCCGGATTAATGATTGAAAATAACAAACCTAAAGTTCTAGAATACAATGTGCGTTTTGGTGACCCGGAAACTCAGCCAATTATGATGCGCCTTCAATCTGACCTTGTTGAATTATGTCTCGCAGCAGTAGATGGCAAACTGGATGAACACACTACACAATGGGACTCTCAATATGCATTAGGCGTTGTGCTTGCAGCAGGCGGGTATCCGAACAGCTATAATAAGGGCGATGTAATCAGCGGTTTAGAAGGGCTGGACACACATAATACTAAAGTCTTTCATGCCGGTACGGCTATAAAAGACGAACAAATAATAACAAATGGCGGACGCGTACTTTGTGCTTGCGGCATGGGAAATACCGTAGCTGATGCCCAGAAAGCCGCTTATGAAATTGTTGAAAAAATACACTGGGATAAAGTATATTATCGCAAAGACATCGGTTTTAAAGCCATCTAACTTTTTCTAGATCTTCAGGTGACTATGTTTTTTAATCACAGTCACCGTTTTTAGTAAAAAATTTGAACCATGGAATAAAAGGCATTTTTAATGAGTCAGAAAAATGGATAATAAAAAATATAACGTTACTATTCTTCAGACTCAGACTTCTGAATCAGTCATATCACAACTATCTAAACTATTTAAAATTTCCACTGAAAAAGCCCAGCAAATTCTGCAAAAAGAATCCTTTATAATCAAAAAACAAACCGATAAAAATACGGCTGAAAAATTTCATAAAGCTATCACTGCTGCTGGCGTGAATTGCAAAATCGACGAGATAGCCAATGAAACAGAGGACTCAGCGCTACCTGAAATTCAGGAAATAGAAAATATTGCCAAAGTAAAACCATTAACTGATATCACTCAACCAGACATTACACCTTTACATCAGGAGAATGTAAACCTTAGCCTTGAAAACAGGCCGGCTGAAAAAAATAACACCTCTGATGAAGAAAAAAAGATTAAAGATATCAAGCCTGAAAACTTCTGCCCTGAATGCGGCACTATTCGAGCCAGTGAAGATTCAGTTTGCCTTCATTGCGGTTATGATCCACAAGAATTAAAGCAAAGTAGAACTAAAGCAAAACTAATAACAGCCGGAATCATAGTTACTTTACTTGTCATTGCTAGTGCCATTGGTTTTCCGTTTTACCAGCAATATGCAAAACAGGCACAAATTGAAGAAGACTTAATACTTGCATTTGATACCCGTAATCAGGTGACGGCCTTTATTCAAAAAACTAACTTCTGGCCAAATCAAAATATTGATGCAAATCTGGATAAACGAATAAGTAACCGAACAATAAAATCAGTTGTGGTTGGCAAAAATTCCATTATCACTACAACCATTTATGGTCACGCCTTAGATGGCACTGAACAAACTCTGATTTTTACGCCAAACATTCTAAAGGGAAAAATTGTCTGGAACTGTGTTAAAGGAACATTAAAAGAGGAATTCAGACCAGAAATTTGCCGCACACATAAATCTGATGAATAATAGCTTTCATCTAGTTAAAAGCTTAAGCGAGCAACTTAATTCAGACATAAAAAAAGCCGGCTCGAAGCCGGCTCCGAACAGTACGGATTTCCACGCTAGTTTTAAAATGTTTGACCCGATTTTAAGCGTTTCCAGAGGAACAAGATGCCACAACCACAGAGGCATCATTTAGCGGGAAAGAGGGTCATT
>Ga0316205_10003120_pt1 | contig 16085 bp, 15 predicted proteins | sample 3monthpyrite_MG_FD_204941 | JGI IMG/M metagenome (GOLD analysis project Ga0316205, IMG submission 204941) | Microbial mat bacterial communities from mineral coupon in-situ incubated in ocean water Damariscotta River, Maine, United States -... | ecosystem: Environmental > Aquatic > Marine >... | reverse complement strand
GTCATGGGGTTGGTCGGGTTCTTTTGGTTCGGCTCGGTTGCGTTGGGCGTCGTTATCGCCATCGCCATGGTGATCAATCTGGTCATCGCGGGGCTGGCGGGAGTGTTGATCCCGGTGGCGCTGGAACGGATGGATGTCGATCCGGCGCTGGCCTCGGGCGCGTTCGTGACGACGGTCACCGATGTGGTCGGGTTCCTGGCCTTTCTGGGGCTGGCGGCGGCGGTGTTGCTGTAGCGCGGGGGCCGGTCGGAATTCGGGATGTGTCCGATGCTATAGAACTTTGTGGAAAGCCAGACTCACGTAAGCCGCCTGAGATCAGAGATTTCAACGCGTTAACTGCACCATTTCTCGGGTATTCCACAAAGGGTTTTCGTCAGCGCCGGGCCCATCATATGGCGGTTCCGGCACTTGGCGCTAATTGCGATCCGGCGCGCAGGTCGCGCGATCAGCCTGCCGGAATTTCCAGCGTGATCGTCCGGCCCGATTTTACATATTGCAGCGAGCGGTCCCCGACTGCGGCAACCCGCCCGCCATCCAGCGTGTCGCCCGATCCAACCGTCACGAACCGGCCCGATGGCAGGCGCACCAGAGCGCGCCGATCCGAGTCTGATCCCGTCACCCCGATCAAGTTGATACGGTGCAGGTTGATGGCGTTTTCGCGCGTTGCCGCCCGCGTGACAGAGGCGGAACTGGGAATATCAGGCACGACAGTGTCAGACACGCTTGCCGCCACGGGAGCGACCGCATTGGCCGCACCTGCCGTCGAGGCGACAGCGGCGGACCCGCCGGTCGGGCCCGCCGCGCGGGCCGTTTCGACAATTTCATCGATATTTCCAGGCCGCGCCCGTGGCACGAATGAAACCGCGACTGCCCATTCGCTGGTTGAAGTGACCGCAGCCGTTTCGGCCTCTGCATCGGCCAGGTCGTGAGCCGCTTCAGCCTCGGCTTCGGCGACCTCCTGAATCGAGGCCGGGCGCCCCTCGGGCCGGATCTGACCCAGTTCGGAAAGGGTGATACCGCCCAGTTGGGCGCGCTCGCGTTGCTCCTGCAAATCAGTGGGGCGACCGGCGGGGCGGCGGGTTCCCAACAGGGCGGTGTCGATGGCCCCGGCGGTCGGATCCGCGGCGGCGGTTTCGCCGGTCGGAGCGGCAATGGGGGCGGGCACATCGCCGGGGCGTTGCGGAGGCGTCAGCACCGGCGCACCGGCAATGATCAGGACGCCATCGGGGTTCAGCGTGCCCTCAGGCGTCGGCACGACCAACCCGTTTTCATCAAACACAAATTCGGTTGCAGGGTCGACCGGGCTGGATTGTCGGCGTGGCAGATCCGCGCCCGGGTTGAAGCTTGGCACCGGCAAAGCGAAGGCATCGACGCTGGCCACCTGTGGGTCGATTCCGGCCAGAACCACGCCCTCCAGCACCGTTTCAGGCGTTGGCAGGTCAATCACCGGTGGGCGTTGCCAGATACCGGTTCGGGCATAAAATTCCTCGGCCTCCGCGATCGAGGGCAGCAGCGTCTCGGGATCGACGCGCGGTACCGCGACCGGGGCTGGCCCGAGGTCAAGATCGGCGTCAATATCGGGCAGCAGCTCGGGGGCCTGCGGGGCCAGTCCCGTGACCTGCGGCGCGGCCTCCTCGGGCGTCAGGCTGGCCACGGTCGGATCGGGATCGCTTTCCTGCGGCGCAGGCTCCGACAATTGCGGCGTGTCCGATATCTGCGGCGCGCTGTCGACCTGCTCGATGCCCGCCTCCTGGCGGCCCATTCCCAACCAGCGCGCCAACGCGGTATCGGGCAGATAGAACACTGCCCAGATGGCGATAAGGCCCAGAACGGCCAACAAAATCAGCGTCAGGATAAGGCCGGCCCGCAGCGATGGCCCCCGGCTGTCGGGGTGTTTTCCCCGGCCAAGCAGGCCGTCGGTCAGGGAGGTATCGGCATCGGGATGAGAGGGCAGGACAGGGACCGCGCGGGACCGCTTGGCGACAGGAAGGCGCGGCTTGCGCACCGACGGTGGCGCGATGTCATCGGGCGTGGCTTGGGCACTCGCAGGTTTCAGGGGTGCGGCTGTGTCGGGGGTGTCGTCGGCACCCCGATCCCTTGGCTGCGCCTTGCGAGAGAGGGCTTTCAGCCGCGCGGTGATTGATCCAATGCCCGCCGATCGCGAGGCTTCATCAGAGGCTTGCGTGGCGGCGGCCCCTGGCTTGCGCCGTGCCGACAGCCCCGAAGCGGTTTCGCGGGCCTTTTCTGCCCCGGCAGACAGGCGTTTTCCCATGGCCGACAACCGGTCGCTGGCCGTCTGCCGTTCGGCCTTGTCTTTTGCGGCCTTGGTGCCGCTGGCCTCTGTATCGGGCGGTAGTGCCAGAGCCGGACGCTGCGGCCGCGCGGCCTCGCCCTTGCGGCGCGCTCTCAGTTTGCTCTGGGTCAGCGGTGGCAAGTCGGGGGCCGGGCCAGCCGCCGCCGGGCGTTTCGGCGTCGCGCCGGGGTCATCGGCGGCAGGCTTGGAGGTGCCGCGGCCAAACCGGGGCTTCGCGACCGTATCCTGGGCATCGCGCGCTGGTGTATGCGCCGGATCGGGCGCACCGGCGGCCCCCATCGCCAGGCGTGAAGGGCGCGAGCCGACGCGATCTGCGGCGGTCTCCGGTGCCGCGTCGGGGGCACGGCCTGCCCCGAAACCGGATGGTAGTTGCAACGGTTCGTCGCGCCCGGTCGTCTGCGCGTCCTTATCGGCGGTGCCGGTCGCGCCCGCAGCGTGGGAGGCGGCGGCACCCTCGGAATTGCCTTGCGGCGCGGGGTGCGCAGCGATCGGAGGGTCTTGTTTTTCGCCGTCGCCCCGGGCCGGATCCGCCAGTTCAGGGGCTGGCGCAACCTCAGTGTCGACCGGCGTATCGGACATAGGTTCCGGGAGCTGCGTTGGATCCTCGCCGGGCGCAGCAGCGGGTACCGGGTCGGGCGACTTGCCAGCCTCCGGTTCATCCTCGGCGGTCGGGGCAGGTGCCGCTGTGATTTCGGGATCCGGCGCATCTGCGGGTCGCGTATCCTCGGACTCAGCGGGCTCAGCACTCGCCGCATTCGCGACGGGGTCTTCGGCGATCGGTGCTTCTTCGGGTTCGGCGTTGGATTTGCGCCAGCTGTCATGGCCAAATTCAATATCCGAGATCGAGGTGGTCCAATCCAGCGATCGGTCGAAATGCGCCACACCGGGATAGCGATTATCCAGCGGCCGGGCGGCAAAACCTGTCGGTTCGAACCCGTTTTCACGGGCAAAGCTTTCTGCCTCGGCCAGGGTTTCGCGTGCGACAACGGCCAGTTTCACCCGGCCATCTTCCAGCGGGACGTAATCAAAGGCCAGATCAGAAATCCCATAGGGCGTCAGCCCATCCAGCCCGTCATGGATCTGTTGCAGCCGGTCCGCTTCATCAGGACCGGGCGCGGTCAGCGATGTGAAAAGAATCTGGTCATCGGGCAGAATTACCAGCGTGGCAAAACCGGGGCCTGCACGGTCCTCGCCCCGTTGGCGCATTGCGGCCAGCGCAGCGGGCAGATCGGGCACATCCAGCGCGGTATCGGCCAGCACGGCCCAATGGCCCGCTGGCTGACGATGCGCCAACGCGATTCCATCTGGCGATAGAAACAGAGCAAATTCCGGTGCCATTCTTGCCCTCTGTCAGGCCGGGCCGCACGACGCTCGCGGTCCACATGCTTAAACCCCGGCTTCCTATAGCAGGAAATCACCAAGGAAAACCTACTGCCTTCCGCCCGGGGCGCGGGGTGGCGGAAATCATCCTAAGCGCTTTGGACAAATAGTTAAAGCATCGTGACGCGCGGCAGACTGCCACCCGGAAGACCACGGGCACAGGTCCGTCATCGCACCGGCAACAAGAGTGTTTTCAAGTGCAATGGTGGCCCCGCTCGTTCTGCCCATTGCCCGGTTCGGCCAAACAGCGCCTGGTGTTTTGTTGGGCCGGTTCCACTCTCGGCAGAAAACAGCCCATTCCACCAGCCAGATCCCGGTGCCAACCAGGCCGTCGACCAATGCGCACCCGAAACTGATTCGAGCGCTTCTCTACCGCAAACATAGTTAAGGGCCGCGCCATTAACCTTAACGCGGCCCTTCACTTCTTTGCGCCAAAAATATCCCGGGGGTTTGGGGGCTGGCCCCCAATGCCGACCGTCAGATCATGCCGTCGCCTTGGCCAGTGCCTGATCCAGATCGGCAATCAGATCGGCCACCGTTTCGGTCCCGATCGAAAGCCGCACCACATTCGGCGCGGCCCCCGCAGCCTCCTGCTGCTCAGGCGTCAGTTGCCGGTGCGTGGTCGAGGCCGAATGAATGACCAGCGACCGCGTATCGCCCAGATTGGCGACATGGCTGAAGATCTCGAGCGAATCGACCAGCTTCACACAGGCCTCGTAGCCGCCCTTGACGGCAAAGGTGAACAAGGCCCCGGCCCCTTTCGGGCAGACCTTTTCGATCCGTCCGAAATAGGGCGAGCTTTCCAGCCCGGCATAGGTCACGAAATCGACGCGCGGGTCGGCCTCCAGCCATTTCGCTACGGCCACGGCGTTTTCGACATGCCGCTCCATCCGCAGGCTCAGCGTTTCGATCCCCATTAGCGTGTAATGCGCCGCTTGCGGGTTCATGGTCATTCCCAGATCGCGCAGCCCGATGGCGATGGAATGGAAGGTATAGGCCATGGGGCCAAGCACTTCGGCAAAGACCAGCCCGTGATAGGCGGGCTCAGGGGCCGAGAGCGACGGGAACTTGTCCGATGCCCTCCAGTCGAATTTCCCGGAATCCACAACACAGCCACCTGTTACGGTGCCATTGCCGGTCAGGTATTTCGTGGTCGAATGCACCACCAGGGTGGCTCCGTGCTGGATCGGGTTGCACAGGTAGGGCGTGGCGGACGTGTTATCGACAATCAGCGGCAGACCGGCGGCATCGGCGATATCGGCAATGGCGCGCAGATCGGTGATGTAGCCGCCCGGATTGGCGATGGATTCGCAGAACACCGCGCGGGTGTTGTCGTCAATCGCGGCTTTCACGGCATCGAGATCGTCGAAATCGACGAACGTGGCCGACCAGCCAAAGCGTTTGATGGTCTGGCTGAACTGCGTCACCGAGCCGCCATAGAGCCGGGTGGAAACCACCACGTTCAGCCCCGGACCCATCAACGGAAACAGCGCCATGATCTGCGCCGCGTGACCCGACGAACAGCAAACCGCGCCGACGCCGCCCTCGAGCGTGGCAATGCGTTCCTGCAACACGGCGACGGTCGGATTGGTCAGCCGCGAATAGATATATCCGACCTCCTGAAGATTGAACAAAGCCGCCGCGTGATCTGCATCGCGAAACACATAGGCCGTGGTCTGGTAGATCGGCGTCTGGCGGGCACCGGTGGCCGGGTCGGGGCGTGCGCCCGCGTGAATTTGCAGCGTGTCAAAGCCGTAGGTAGGTCCGTCGGACATGGGCGTAAGCCTCCCCTGATCAAAGATTTCCTGCAAATCCATAGGCGAACTGACCAGGTGTCACAACCAGAGGCTTATCGGCACCCGTTCGGACGGACCACAAAAGGAACGCCGGTTCGCAATTGCCGCAGCTATCGGGAAGGGCGTTCTGCGCCGCGCCACGCACCCGAAACGGGCAGCGGTCATTCGCCCGCCATTGCCGCCGGAACCGGCAAGTCATAGCCCGCCGCCGCCAATGCCGGGATCACCTGGTTGCGCAGGCTGCGCTGCACCAGAGGGCCGCGAAATTGCAGCACGATCACGCCATCATTGTTGATGAACAAGGTCTCGGGCAGGGCGTTCACGCCCCACATGCGGCCGGTGCGGGCCTCGGGATCGGCACCCAGACGGGTAAATGGATTGCCCAGCTCGTCCAGAAAGGCCAAAGCATCCTCGGGCGCGTCACGGTAATTGATGCCGTAAAGCGGTGTTCCAGCCTCGGCCAGCGCGGTCAGCACCGGGTGTTCGGCGCGGCAGGGCATGCACCAGCTGGCCCAGAAATTCACCATGACCAGACCGTTGCCCTGCAAATCTTCACGGCGCGGCAAGTCGAACCGGTCCAGCGGTTGCAGGTCGAGATCGGGGGCAAGGCTGCCCTCAAGGGGGGCTGTCGCAGCCGCGCGGGTCGGGTTATCGGCTGTGTTGATCAGCCGGTTTGCTGCCAGCCCGAGCAGCGCCAGCGACAAAACCAGCGGCAGCACCATCAACCAGTTGATTTTCATTTCGGCGGTCCGCGGCGGGCCTCGGCATCACGCAATTGGCGCAGCACCCGGCGCGCCTTCCAGATCGAGGCGGCAACAAGTGCCACCAACAGCGCCAGCGTGCCGGCATAGGCCGACAGCACCTCAACGGCGTAGCGCCCGAGATCCGGCATCAGGACATCCTCTCGCGCTGGACCAGCGCCTTGAGACGGCGGGCGCGGATCTCGGTCCGGGTGCGGTAAAGGACCAGCGCCACAAAGAGCAGGAAAAACCCCGCGATCGCGGTCCAGAGCGGATAGGCAAAGACATCTGCCACGTTTTCCTCGGCATCGAGGCTGAGCGACGCGCCCTGATGCAGGCCCTGGTTCCAAAAGAGCAGCGCATAGCGCGAAATGACGGCAAAGACCGAGCCGACGAGGCAGAGAACCGAGGTCAGATCGGCCGCCGCATCGGGGTTTTCCACCGCTTCCCACAGCGCCATATAGCCCAGGTAGAACAGAAACAGGATCAAAAACGCGGTCAGGCGCGGGTCCCATTCCCACCAGGTGCCCCACATCGGCTGTCCCCAGACCGCGCCGGTAAACAGCCCGATAAGGGTAAAAACCATGCCGATGGGTGCCGCCGCCTTGGCGGCCAGCACGCTGACATGATGGCGCCGGATGAGCCAGATCAGCGAGGTGACCAGCATCATGAACCACACGCTTGTCGCCATGATCGCAGCCGGCACATGCAGATAAATGATCTTGACGGTCGACCCTTGCCGATAATCATCGGGCGTAAAGAAAAACCCCCAGATCAGGCTGACCGAAAGGACAACCGCCGCGAGGCCACTGACCCAGGGCAGCAGCACACCGGATGTGGCCATAAATTTGCGCGGATTTGCGTATTCCCAGATCGACATGCGCGCAACTTATGCCCGGTTTCGGGCAGCGACAATGGGGTCTGTGGCCACGCGCCTAGCGCAGATTGACGCGGAGGGCGGCGGCAGCGGCAAAGGGCATCGCCGCCAGTGTCGCCAGCGTGATCCCCGCGAGCATCGCCAGCGGCGTCACGGCGGACAGACCCTCGGCCCCGCGCCGCGCCGCCTCGGCCCCGAACAGCAAGGTGGGCACATAAAGCGGCAGCACCAGAAGCGACAGCAAAAGCCCGCCGCGCCTGACCCCCACCGTCAGCGCCGCGCCAAAGGTGCCGATGGCGGAAAGTGCAGGGGTTCCAATGGCTAAGGAGGCGACCAGCCAGAAAAACCCCTCGCCCGGCAGGTTCAGAATGACGCCCAGAACAGGGGCCGCCGCCACCAGCGGAAGCCCCGTGGTCAGCCAATGCGCCAGCGCCTTGATCGCGGCCAGAGCTTCAAATGGCAGCGGCGATGTGGCCAGAAGCTCCAGCGAGCCATCCTCCCAATCCAGCGCAAAGATCCGGTCAAGTGACAAAAGGCAGGCCAGGAGCGCCCCGATCCAGAGGATGCCCGGCGCGATCTTAGATAAGATTGGGGTTTCGGGACCGATTCCAAAGGGCATCAACACCGTCACGATCAGGAAGAAGGCAAGGCCCAGTCCAAAGCCGCCACCAGCGCGGATCGCGAGGGAAAGATCTCGTAGAAGAAGGCCTTTCATAGCGCCTCCTCCATCAGGAACGGATCATCGCGGCCCCCTGTGTCGCGGTCGATGAAGGGCGTGATGTCGAGGCTTTTCGCATTGGGCAGACCCAGGTCGATATGGGTGGCAATGACGGCCATTCCGCCGCCCGCCAGATGTGCCCCGACGGCGCGGCCAAAGCGCGCCACGTTATCGGTATCGAGCGACACGGTGGGTTCATCAAGACACCAGATCGGGCGTCCGGTGACCAAAAGCCGGGCCAGGCTGAGCCGGCGTTTCTGCCCGGCCGACAGGTTGCCTGCAAGCCGGTCGGCAAGGGCACCAAGGTCGAAGGCGTCAATGGCGGGCGCGATAGAGCCCGCGCCGAATACATCCGCCCAGAAGGTGAGGTTCTCGGTGACGCTGAGCTGGGCCTTCAGCCCATCGGCATGACCGGCATAGGCGATACTGTCATCGGGGGCGTCGATCCGACCCGCCAGTGGCGGCGTCAGCCCGGCCAGCGTGCGCAGCAAGGTCGTTTTGCCGGCCCCGTTGGGCCCGCGCAGAATCAGCGCCTCGCCCGGTGCCACGCCAAAGCTGACCCCGGCCAGAACAGGCAGACCGCCACGGGCACAGGACAGGGTATCGACAGCAAGCCTCATGGCCCCGATCCCTAGCCGAAACACCGCCGGGGGGGAAGCACCCGCCTGTCGCAGCGCAAAAACGCGAGTTTCGGTATGCAATTGCATACAAAATCGCCGCACCCCCCTTGATCGGTGCAGAATTTGCTGGCATGACCCAGGCCAGCAACACCCAATTTCTTCGGATCAGGGAGGCCCAATCCATGCCCATCACCGTCGGTCAAGATACCGCCAGGACGCGCAAGACGCTTACCGTTGGCGACCAGTCGATTGCCTATTATTCGATCCCCGCCGCCCAGGCGGCCGGGCTTGGCGATTTCTCGAACCTGCCCGCCGCGCTGAAAGTGGTGCTGGAAAACATGCTGCGGTTCGAGGATGGCAAGACCGTCACGGTCGATGACATCAAGGCTTTCGCCGAATGGGGGGCCAAGGGCGGCCAGAACCCGCGTGAGATCGCCTATCGCCCGGCGCGCGTCTTGATGCAGGATTTCACCGGCGTGCCGGCCGTTGTCGATCTGGCCGCGATGCGCGACGGTCTGGTGGCGCTTGGCGGTGATCCCGAAAAGATCAACCCTCTGAACCCGGTCGATCTGGTGATCGACCATTCGGTGATGATCGACCATTTCGGCACCCCGCGCGCGTTCCAGATGAATGTCGACCGCGAATATGAACGCAATATGGAGCGCTATACCTTCCTGAAATGGGGTCAGAACGCGTTCAACAATTTCCGCGTCGTGCCGCCGGGCACCGGCATCTGCCATCAGGTGAACCTGGAATACCTGGCGCAAACGGTGTGGACCGACTGTGATCAGAACGGCGATCAGGTGGCTTATCCCGACACGCTGGTGGGCACGGACAGCCACACCACGATGGTGAACGGTGCCGCCGTTCTGGGTTGGGGCGTTGGCGGCATCGAGGCCGAGGCCGCGATGCTGGGCCAGCCAATCTCGATGCTGATTCCGGAGGTTGTGGGCTTCGAGTTGACCGGGTCCATGATGGAAGGCACCACCGGCACCGATCTGGTGCTGAAAGTCGTGGAAATGCTGCGCGAACGCGGCGTTGTGGGCAAATTTGTCGAGTTTTACGGCGCGGGGCTGGATCACCTGCCGCTGGCCGACCGGGCGACGATTGCAAATATGGCCCCCGAATATGGCGCGACCTGCGGCTTTTTCCCGATCGACGCCGAAACCCTGCGCTACCTGCGCAATACCGGCCGCGACGAGGATCGCGTGGCCCTGGTCGAGGCTTATGCCAAGGAAAACGGGTTCTGGCGCGGGGACGACTATGCGCCGATCTATACCGATACGCTGCATCTGGATATGGGCACCATCGTGCCCGCCATTTCCGGACCCAAACGTCCGCAGGATTACGTCGCCCTGACCGATGCCAAATCGGCCTTCGCCAAGGAGATGTCCGACACGTTCAAACGCCCGATGGGCAAGGAAGTGGCCGTGAAGGGCGAAGATTACACGATGGAATCGGGCAAGGTCGTGATCGCCTCGATCACGTCGTGCACCAACACCTCGAACCCTTACGTGATGATCGGGGCTGGGCTGGTGGCACGCAAGGCCGCGGCGCTTGGTCTGGATCGCAAGCCTTGGGTGAAAACCTCGCTCGCGCCCGGGTCGCAAGTTGTCTCCGCCTATCTCGAGGCCGCCGGTCTGCAGGAGGATCTGGATAAGGTCGGGTTCAATCTGGTGGGCTACGGCTGCACCACCTGCATCGGCAATTCCGGGCCCATTCAGGCGGAACTGTCCGAGGCCATTGCCGAAGGCGATCTGGTCGCCACCTCGGTCCTGTCGGGCAACCGCAATTTCGAGGGCCGCATCAGCCCCGATGTGCGCGCCAACTATCTGGCGTCGCCGCCGTTGGTCGTGGCCTATGCGCTGGCGGGCACGATGGATATCAACCTGGCCACCGATCCGATCGCACAGACGCCGGAAGGCCGCGATGTCTATCTGAAAGATATCTGGCCTACGTCGAAAGAAGTGGCCGATCTGGTCGAGGCGACCGTGACCCGCGAGGCGTTCCTCGAAAAATATGCCGATGTGTTCAAGGGTGACGAGAAATGGCAGGGCGTCGAAACCACGGATGCCAAGACCTATGACTGGCCGCCGCAATCGACCTATGTGCAGAACCCGCCCTATTTCCAGGGCATGAGCCCCGAGCCGGGTGTGATCACCAATATCGAACGCGCCAAGGTGCTGGCGGTTCTGGGCGACATGATCACCACCGACCACATCAGCCCGGCGGGATCGTTCAAGGACACCACGCCCGCGGGGAAATATCTGACCGACCGTCAGGTGCCGCAGCGCGAGTTCAATTCCTATGGCGCGCGGCGCGGCAATCACGAGGTGATGATGCGCGGCACGTTTGCCAATATCCGCATCAAGAACGAGATGCTGGAAGGCGTCGAGGGCGGTTATACCAAGGGCCCCGATGGCGATCAGGCCTCGATCTACGATGCCGCGATGGCCTATCAGGAGGCGGGCACGCCACTGGTGATCTTTGGCGGTGAGCAATATGGGGCCGGATCGTCGCGTGATTGGGCGGCGAAGGGCACCGCGCTTTTGGGCGTCAAGGCCGTGATCGCCGAAAGTTTCGAGCGCATTCACCGGTCGAACCTGGTTGGCATGGGCGTGATCCCGTTCGAGTTTACCGGTGGCGACAGCCGCAAATCGCTTGGCCTGACCGGCGACGAAACGGTATCGATCTCGGGTCTGGACACGATCGAGCCGTTGCAGGAGGTGCCCTGCGCGATCACCATGGCCGATGGGTCCGAGAAGGTCATCACGCTGAAATGCCGGATCGATACCGCGATCGAGATCGAATATATCGAACATGGCGGCGTGCTGCATTACGTGCTGCGCAACCTGGCCAAAGCGGCTTGAATTTCGGCAACACCGGATCCCGTCGCATCAGGGGGCTGCCGCAGGGCGGCCCTTTTTTTGTTTTCCGGATCGCAAAGATCGGAAAATGTTGTTGTCGGCTAAGAAATGATCATGCAGAGTCGGGGATACAATTTTAAGGAAATGGTATGGCTCTTACAACTGAACAACAAATGCTTGTCGAGCAACGCTTGAGCAATGAGAAGAAATCAACAGGTGTTGCCTATCTACTTTGGTTCTTTTTAGGTGGTTTCGGCGGTCATCGCTTTTACCTTGGAAAGACGGGTAGCGCCGTGCTCATGCTCATCCTGTTTATTCTCGGGTGGGTGACGTTGGTGGTTTATATCGGAGCAATCCTATTGATTGCGGTTGGCATCTGGTTGCTGGTCGATGCGTTCCTGATCCCTGGTATTATCACCGCAGATTCCCAGGCCAAACGACACCAAATCAGCACTGAGTTGGCCGTGATGTCGAACGTAGGACAAAGCCCGCCGATCTCCCGATAATGGCGACCGCCGAATAACGCGACCGCACGTTGGGAATTGGTCTTTTTCCGGTCATTGGCGCGGCATTGCCAATGACGCCCCGTGCACTGCCAGCCCGTCGTGTTTTCGCACTGATTTCTGTCCTCCGCAACTATCCGGAAATGCTGGATGCAATCGTACGGCGGGTATTGGCGAGGGCTGCAATACCGTCGTAGAGTGCACCACGGGGAGGACACACCATGCCCGACACCAAGGCAATCACCGGCTATCATGCGCATATCTATTTCGATGCTGGTTCCGCCAGCCGCGCCCGCGCGGTCTGTGAGGCCGCGCATGACGCTTTCGGCGTCTCCATGGGGCGCATGCATGACAAGCCGGTCGGCCCGCATCCGACCGGTTCCTGCCAATTGGCCGCCACACCGGAGGAATTTTCTCGGCTTCTGCCCTGGCTGGCGCTGAACCGTCAGGGGCTGGTTGTGTTTGCCCATCCTGAAACCGGCGACCATCTGGCCGATCACCGTGATCACGGCATCTGGTTGGGCACCGGGTTGCCGCTCGATCTGTCGATATTCGGTTGAGCGGAGGGCGCACGTTATGAAAGGTTTCCCCGACCTTCCCCCGATCTGGTTCGCGGGTTTTTGCATCGCAGGCTGGTTTCTGGCCCGCGAATTGCCGCTGGTGATGGCTTTCGGCCCGGTTTTCCGGCTGTCGGGCCTTGCGCTGATCGCGACGGGGCTTGGTGTCATCGGTTGGTCGGCGCTGTGGTTTCTGAAAATGAAGACCACGATCGAACCGCATCACGACCCAAGCGTTCTGATCACCGAGGGCCCGTTCCGGTTTTCACGCAATCCGATCTATCTGGCCATGGTTGCGATGCTGACCGGGTTCGTGCTGTGGCTGGGTGCGCTGAGCGCGGTTTTGTTGCCCGGGCTTTTCATCTCGGTGCTGACCATCCGCTTCATCCTGCCCGAAGAGGCCCGCCTGGTGGGCGCCTTCGGGCTGGAGGCCAGACGTTACATGCAGGTCACACGACGGTGGTTGTAACGCGAACTCGCAAAGGCTTGATTGGCAAGCGAGGCCAGGGGTCGTTACCTCTGGGGAACCGATCCGAAGGGAGCCCCATGGCCCGCATTGCACCTGTTCTTGCATTCCTGCTCGCGCTCTTGCCTGTCACCGCTGCGCGCGCCGACAGCCCCGTTGTGGTTGAGCTGTTTTCCTCGCAAGGCTGCTCGGCCTGTCCGCCCGCCGATGCGTTGCTGGCGGAACTGGCTACCCGTGACGACGTCATCGCATTGGGACTGCATGTCGATTACTGGGATTATATCGGGTGGGCCGACACCTTTGCATCGCCGCAATTCACCCGCCGCCAATACGCCTATGCCCGCGCCGCCGGTCGCAATATGGTCTATACGCCGCAAATGATCATTGGCGGTAACGACCGCGTGGTCGGCAATGAGCCGATGCAGGTCGCCGATCTGATCATGTCGCACCGGGATATGGAATATCCTGTCCAGATCACCATGTCGCGCGTTGATGCGACGCTGACGGTCCGGGCCGAGGCCGCCATGGCCCTGCCGGAATATCCGATGATCGTGCAGATCGTGCGGTATGATCCGATGCGAACCGTGGAAATCACCCGCGGCGAGAATGCAGGAAGCACCGTCACCTATGCCAATATTGTCACCGAATGGACCCGGATCGGCGAATGGACCGGCGAGGCACCGTTCAGCCTCAGCCTCGGGGATGCCAGTGACGGCCCCGTCGTGGCGATTGTTCAGATGGCGGGCCCCGGCGCGATTCTGGGTGCCGCGCGGCTGGATTAGGGTCACATCCCCGTTAACGGGAATCGCAAATTGACAAGGCTGTGATTCACCTCTGCAAATAGGGGAGATGGGCATGGCACGCTTTGATCTGAGGGATTTCCGGCGGTCGGTGATCCGGCCCGTGCTGCCGCAAAGGTCGCGCGGCGGGAAGCGGGTGGATATGCAGGCGCGTTGCGCTCCCCCACACGATTTGCGTCACCCGCTGCGACAAACGAGACGGCAGCATCTTCGCCTCTGTTCAACGGGCCTCCCGGCGCATCTGGTGCGAATATACGCGCCACGGAGCCGCGGCATTTTGCGGAAGCTTTAGCCATGGAGCATCGCGCAACGCGTTGAAATCGCGAATTTCAACCAGTGCAATGCGAGCCGGATTTTTCAGAGAGTACTTTAGCCGGTCAGGCCAGCATCACGCCCAGAATCACCGCCATCAGCCCAAAAGCCGACAGCAACAGCGCGCCCATATTCAGAAAAACGATGCGTTGCAGCCGGGCGCGCATCTGATCATCGGGCAGCCCCGCTTTGCGCACCCGCAGCGCCGAGACAATGCAATAGCCAATCATCACCAGCCCCACCAAGGTCAGCCCCGCTCCGATCCAGACCAGCCATTCCATCGCAATCACTCCGCGTTCCGATTAATCTGTTATTTGCCTTAGGCACGTTGCGTTTTATCGGATTCGAAAGCTATCCCCGCGCGCGTTCAACCGGAGGTTGAGGCAGCGTTCGGGGGCCGATCAAACGCAACGTGCTCTAGCCTGCCCTGCCTGCCCGCGCAAGTCTTGCGGGGGGCGGGCAGGGGCGTTAGACCCGGTGGCTCTGGTGATTTCGCAATGACAGGCAGGCCCCTCAAGATGAATGACATGAATTCCCCCTCCGACAGCTACCGCGTTACCGCAGACGAGCTGCGCCAGTTCATCGAGCGCTTTGAACGGCTGGAAGCCGAGAAAAAAGACATCGCGGATCAGCAAAAGGAGGTGATGGCCGAAGCCAAGGGGCGCGGCTATGACACCAAGGTCATCCGCAAGGTCGTGGCCCTGCGCAAGCGCGAACCCGATGACATCGCCGAGGAAGAAGCCGTGCTCGAGATGTATAAGGAAGCGCTTGGCATGCGCTAAGGCCCGCGCGCCGGTTGAAAACCAGAGGCCACCGGATCTGGCCACTGGTTTTTTTCGCCGGTCAGGGTGTGATCAGGCTGACGCCGGGGATGCGCGCGACCGCGTCCATGTCATCTTCATAGGCGTCGGTCATGTCTTCCAGCATCTCATGCGACCAGCCGGGGGTGTCCAGTTCTTCCTCGATCATGTCGTCGCGCACGTATTTATCCAGAAAGGCGGCTGTCACCCGGCGCCGCAGAACTTCGTTTTCGGGCGGGTTCTCCGCCAGGTAGCTTTGCAGACGCTTGAAACCCACAGGCTCCATCAGTTCCTCAAGCAGATCGTCCACACCGTCGAGCGGGGCCAGCGGATCGCATCCCGCCATTTCGCGCAGAATCTCGCCCCAGATCAGCGGCGTATCCTCGTTGCACCAGACCGTGACATGGCAATCGGGCACCGCGCCGCGCATCCGCACCAGCATTTCCGACCAGGCCAGCGCCCGGGGCTGCATGTCTTCGGTAAACTCGGAAAAACTGGAAAAGCGTGAGCCCTTGAACAATGTCGGGATCAACGTCGCGGGGTCGCGCATGCCGATGTGAAATTCGACTTCGGCCTGCGGGAACAGATTGCGCAGATTTGCGGCCTTGCGTTCGATCTTGGGCCAGATCTGGGGCCCGACCACGACAAGGCGTGGAATGGTGACGATACGGGCGTCCGAAAACACAACCCGGTCGGCGTTTTCGGGCACTTGTGCCGCCTCAAGAATTGCGTCCTGCATTTCCTGCGGCGCGGCCGCGCCACCCAATGCGCGCATCACATCCGAGATCACATCGCGATATTGCGCGGGCGTCGGAATGGCGATGCCGTCCCCGGCAAAAGCTTCGCGGTTGCGCAGCAGCGATTTGATCAGCCGGTCATCGTCCGTACAGGGCGCGCCGATATGAAACACAACCTGCATATTTTCACCGAAACCCGTTTGTTTATTGCCTCTGTGGGCAACCTATAGAAGCATCCGCCCAAGCAAAACCCCTATCTGACGGGGTAGCCGCGCCAGGTTTTTATCGGCCGCAGCGCAAAGGTCGTATGCATGGCGGTGACATTGGGCAGCGTGGCCAGGCAATCACGGTGAATGCGGTCGTAATCATCCATGTCGCGGGCCGCGACGCGCAGGGTGTAATCGGCCTGGCCGCTGGTCAGATAGCATTCCAGAATGTCGTCCGAGCCGCGCACCGCCGCCTCGAACCCCTGCAACACGCTGCGTTCCTGGCTGCGCAGGGTGATCTCGACAAAGACCAGCAGGCTGAAGCCCAGTTTGCGCCGGCTCAGCCGCGCCGAATAGCCCGCGATGATGCCCTTGCCCTCCAGCGCCTTGAT
>Ga0316205_10003119_pt1 | contig 16089 bp, 11 predicted proteins | sample 3monthpyrite_MG_FD_204941 | JGI IMG/M metagenome (GOLD analysis project Ga0316205, IMG submission 204941) | Microbial mat bacterial communities from mineral coupon in-situ incubated in ocean water Damariscotta River, Maine, United States -... | ecosystem: Environmental > Aquatic > Marine >... | reverse complement strand
TCTTTAAAGGTTATCGTCCACAGTTTTACTTCCGTACGACTGACGTAACCGGCGCTTGCGAATTACCAGAAGGTGTAGAAATGGTAATGCCAGGTGATAACGTGAATATGAAAGTTAAGTTAATCCATGCGATTGCGATGGAAGAAGGATTGCGCTTTGCGATTCGCGAAGGCGGACGTACAGTTGGCGCAGGTGTTGTAGCGAAAATTTTTGAATAAACATCAATTTTTGTTATAAGTTACAGGGCGTCCACTTCGGTGGGCGCCTGTGTTGTTGTTAGTAGGGCGCTTTTTTAGCGTAAAAGCAGTAGGCCAGTAGCTCAATTGGCAGAGCAGCGGTCTCCAAAACCGCAGGTTGGGGGTTCGATTCCCTCCTGGCCTGCCATTATGATTAATAATTTTAGGTACGTGTACCCATATGGCAGACCGAATTAAAATAATATTAGCCTTGCTTATCCTTGGCGGGGGCGTTGTAGCCTTTTATATATACGATGAACAATCATTGCTGTATCGGGTGATTGGTTTGTTAGTTGTGGCTGCAATTTCTGTGTTTATTATTATGACCGCAGAGGTGGGTAAGCAGTCTTGGGCATTTTTGCAAGATGCGCGAACAGAGGTTCGTAAGGTGGTTTGGCCGACTCGTAAAGAGACGTCACAAACAACGTTGTTAATTATGTTAAGTGTAATAGTTGTTGGTCTCATGTTATGGGGCTTAGATTCTCTCTTATTATGGGGAGTTCAATTATTAACAGGCCAAGGGAGCTAGTCTCGATGTCTTTGCGTTGGTATGTGGTTCATGCGTATTCAGGGTTTGAAAGCCAAGTTAAAAAATCATTGATAGACCGAATTGCCCATGCAGGTGTGCAAGATAAGTTTGGTGATGTATTGGTGCCGACCGAAGAAGTGGTTGAAATGCGTGAAGGGCAAAAGCGCAAAAGCGAGCGTAAGTTTTTTCCTGGTTATGTACTTGTGCAGATGGATATGGATGATGAGACCTGGCATTTGGTGAAAAGTGTGCCTAAAGTCATGGGCTTTATTGGTGGTACGAAAGATACGCCTGCACCAATTAGTAATAAAGAAGCTGATGCTATTTTACAGCGTGTTCAGGAAGGTGTTGATAAGCCTAAGCCGAAAATATTATTCGAGCCTGGTGAAGTTGTGCGAATTAATGATGGCCCCTTTAATGATTTCAATGGGGTTGTTGAAGAAGTGGATTATGAAAAAAGCCGCTTAAGAGTTTCTGTATTGATATTTGGTCGTTCTACTCCAGTAGACTTAGAGTTTGGCCAAGTAGAGAAGGGGTAATTACCCAGCTCACTTTTGATTTACCCGATTTGGGTGTCAAAGGTGCTTATTCACAATGAGCAGGATGTTCGAGTGTCGCGGATATATTGATGTAATAGAGCGACCCACTTGTGAGCTGCGCGCATTTTTGTGTTCGAACAAAGAGGCAGCCTTGGTAATTACACTAAATTGTTAAAGTCTCGAATAATTGGAGACTTTGTTGTCTGTCTGAAACTGTTGTTTATAAGTGATAGTTCAGGCTAAACCCAAACCGGGGAGTCGAAAGACGCTAGTTGCTTGTGGGGTGCTTTGTGAAAAGTTCTCTGGAAAGTGGCGGTACCCAAAAAGGAGTATAAAAAATGGCTAAAAAAGTCGAAGCCTATATTAAATTGCAAGTAAAAGCGGGTCAGGCAAATCCGAGTCCCCCAGTTGGTCCAGCGTTGGGTCAGCATGGTGTAAATATTATGGAATTCTGTAAAGCGTTTAATGCGCAGACTCAGAAAATGGAAGCTGGCTTGCCTATTCCTGTTGTCATTACGGTTTATAGCGATCGTAGTTTCACCTTTATTACAAAAACGCCCCCTGCTTCAGTGTTGATTTTGAAAGAAATTGGCCTGAAGAGCGGTAGTAAGGCTCCCGGTCGAGATGTTGCTGGAAGTGTTACTCGTGAACAATTGTTGGCTGTTGCTAACATTAAAATGCCTGACTTGACTGCTGCTGATGAAGAAGCAGCTATTCGTACGGTTGCAGGTAGTGCGCGTAGTATGGGTCTGGAAGTGAAGGGGTTATAAAATGGCAAAGTTATCTAAGCGTCAAAAAGCAGTTAGCGAAAAAGTTACACCAGGTAAAGCATATGGTATTGACGAGGCATTTGCTTTATTAAAAGAAATACCAGCGGCAAAGTTTAAAGAAGCCATTGATGTTAGTGTTAATCTCGGTGTAGATCCGCGTAAATCTGACCAGGTAGTTCGTGGTTCTACGGTTCTTCCAAATGGTACAGGTAAAACTGTTCGCGTTGCGGTTTTCACTCAAGGCGCTAATGCAGATGCTGCAAAAGAAGCTGGCGCAGACATTATAGGTATGGATGATTTAGCTGCTGAGGTTAAAGCAGGTAACATGGATTTCGACGTTGTTATCGCATCACCTGACGCTATGCGTGTTGTTGGTCAATTAGGTCAAATTTTGGGCCCTAGAGGTTTAATGCCTAATCCTAAAGTCGGTACTGTTGCAACTGATGTTGGAGCGGCGGTTAGAAATGCTAAGGCAGGTCAGGTGCGTTATCGTACTGATAAAGCCGGTATTATTCATTGCTCTTTAGGTAAGGTGGATTTTGACATTGATTCTTTGAAAGGCAATTTGGAAGCATTGCTAACAGACCTTAAAAAAGCCAAGCCGAGTTCAGCGAAAGGTGTTTATTTTCGTAAGATCACTGTGTCTACAACTATGGGCCCTGGTGTGTCAGTTGAGATCGGTTCAGTCAACGCATAATAATTGTATTGAAATAGAAATTTATCGATAGGTGTTGAAAATCACCTATTGGACAAAGACTTTGGACTGTTGATTTAATCAACAGTCGTCAAAGACCGTAGGTGCTTAGTCGTTTATTTAAGATTAAGCTTAATGGAAATCCGGCCTACGCAGGCGGCGAGTTCATCACAGAATTCTGTAGTGGTTAGCCGTGGGAGATGCAAAGCAGTTTGCTGTTTTGTGTTGTTTTAGTAGTTAACGGTACTTGGAGGTTATGCTCATGAGTTTAACTCTTGAAGCTAAAAAAGCGATTGTAAATGAGGTGGCTGTTGTTGCAGCTACAGCTCATTCTGCAGTAGCGGCAGAGTATCGCGGTATGACAGTTGATGATATGACGGCATTACGAGTTCAGGCACGTGATGGTGGTGTATATTTGCGAGTTGTCAAAAACACCCTAGCACGACGTGCGGTTGAAGGGACTGAGTTTGAATGTATACAGGACGAGTTAACTGGTCCTTTGATTCTTGCTTTTTCTCAGGAAGATCCAGGTGGTGCTGCGCGTGTTATTGAGAAATTCTCCAAAAGCAATAAAAACCTTGTGGTTAAAGTTGTTTCTTTGGGTGGAAAATTACTGTCTCCCGCTGATATTAAAGCGGTTGCAAGCTTACCTACGAAAGATGAAGCAATTGCTCAATTGATGTCTGTCATGATTGCACCAGCAACGAAACTTGTTCGAACTATGAATGAAGTTCCTAGCAAAATGGTGCGTGTATTGGCTGCTGTCAAGGATCAAAAAGAAGCGGGTTAATCCTGTGTTGCTTGGTCTAACGGTAAACGATTTGATTTAGAAAATATTTATTTAGGAGATACAAAATGGCTGCTACAAAAGAAGACATTTTAGACGCTGTTGCCAATATGTCGGTAATGGATGTTGTTGATTTAATTTCAGCAATGGAAGAAAAATTTGGCGTTACAGCTGCAGCTGCGGTTGCGGTTGCTGCTGCACCTGGTGCTGGTGACGCTGGCGGAGCTGCTGAAGAGCAAACTGAATTCAATGTTGTTATGACTAGCTTCGGCGCGAATAAAGTTTCAGTTATCAAAGCTGTTCGTGGCGCAACTGGCCTTGGCTTGAAAGAAGCTAAAGCATTGGTTGAAAGTGCACCTGCTCCAGTTAAAGAAGGCGCAACTAAAGACGAAGCTGAAGAGCTTAAGAAGCAGTTGGAAGAAGCTGGCGCATCGGTCGAGATTAAGTAAAACTACTGAAGACTTTGTTTTATGTAGTTATTTCGACTATGATTAAGAATTTGGCTGGCGACGGATGTTGCCGGCCTGTTCTTGTTTGTGTCAAACAAAATGGTTTGACTCACAGATTTAAGAATAATATTGCACCGATATAGCTAGGTCAATATTTAGTCATATCTCTTTCTTTAAAGGCGACGAGGCACTCTAAATGGCGTACTCATTTACCGAGAAAAAACGAATCCGTAAGGATTTTGGTAAACACCCAGATGTATTACAAGTTCCCTATTTATTATCTATTCAGCTAGATTCCTATAAAGGGTTTCTACAGCGTGGCGTAGATGCGGAAAATCTTGCAGAGAAAGGTCTGCATGGCGCATTCAAATCCGTATTTCCGATTGTCAGTTATACCGGTAGTGCTGGCTTAGAGTACGTGAGTTATCGCCTGGGCAATCCTGTGTTTGATGTTAAAGAATGTCAACAACGCGGTATGACTTATGCTGCCCCATTGCGCGTTAAGCTGCGTTTAGTCATTTATGACAAAGATGTCGCGGGTGATAATAAGCCAATTAAAGATATTAAAGAGCAAGAAGTTTATATGGGTGAAATCCCATTGATGACTAATAATGGTACTTTTGTTATTAATGGTACTGAGCGTGTAATCGTTTCTCAATTGCACCGTTCACCAGGTGTGTTTTTTGATCACGATCGTGGTAAGACGCACTCGTCTGGTAAGTTGCTCTATTCAGCGCGAATTATTCCTTACCGTGGTTCTTGGTTAGACTTCGAGTTTGATGCTAAAGATGCCGTTTTTGTCCGAATTGACAGAAGACGTAAATTAGCTGCAAGCATTTTACTGCGTGCATTGGGTTATACCACCGAACAAATGTTAGAAATGTTTTTTGATACAGATCAAATTTCTTACAGCAAAGAAAAGTGGCTTATGTCACTCGACCCATCTCGAATGCGCGGTCAAACACTTGCTTTCGATTTTAAAGATAAAAAAGGCAAGGTTTATGTAGAGGCGGGACGTCGAATCACCGCTCGTCATATTCGTGAGATGGAAAAGGCTAAAATCGAAGTGCTTGAAGTGCCAGCGGAATTTTTGCTTGGCAAAGCCATGTATAAAGATATTATTGATGAATCGACTGGTGAAGTCGCTGTTAATGCCAATGATGAAATCACAGAAGAAATGTTGGAAAAATTGATTGAAATGGGTGTTTCCGAATTTCAAACGCTTTATACCAATGATCTAGATCATGGCGCATATATGTCGACGACATTGCGTATTGAGGCAAGCAAAACTGAGCAAGAAGCGCAATTCGAAATTTATCGAATGATGCGTCCTGGTGAGCCACCAACGAAAGATGCGGCTCAAACATTATTGCAAAATTTATTTTTTAATCCTGATCGTTACGATTTGTCTGAAGTAGGGCGAATGAAGTTTAACCGTCGTATTGGCGTTGAGGAGATTACGGGTAAAGGCACGCTATCTATTGAAGATATTGTTGCTGTCTTGAAGATTTTGATCGGTATTCGCGACGGTAAAGGCTCTGTAGATGATATCGATCATCTGGGCAATCGTCGAGTGCGAAGTGTTGGTGAAATGGCAGAAAACCAATTCCGTGTTGGTCTGGTCCGAGTTGAGCGTGCAGTTAAAGAGCGTTTGAGTATCGCTGAGTCAGAAGGTTTGATGCCTCAGGAGTTGATTAACGCTAAGCCGGTTTCTGCTGCGGTTAAGGAGTTTTTCGGTTCGAGTCAACTATCGCAGTTCATGGACCAAAATAATCCATTATCTGAAATCACCCATAAGCGAAGAATTTCTGCTTTAGGCCCTGGTGGTTTAACACGTGAACGCGCGGGTTTTGAAGTGCGAGATGTACATCCTACGCATTACGGCCGAGTTTGTCCTATCGAGACACCTGAGGGACCAAATATTGGTTTGATTAACTCTTTGTCTGTGTTTGCGCGTACTAATTCTTATGGTTTTCTTGAGACACCTTATCAGAAAGTGGTTGATGGCAAGCCGACAGACGAAATTCAGTTCTTGTCAGCTATTGAAGAAGGTGATGCTGTCATTGCTCAGGCGAATGCTCGAATTGAAAATGGCGCTTTAGCCGATGATTTGGTTTCTTGTCGTTGTGAGGGTGAGTTTGTTCTAATTACGCCTGATAAAGTCAATTATATGGATGTGTCACCCAAGCAGGTGTTGTCTGTTGCTGCTTCATTGATTCCATTTTTGGAGCACGATGATGCTAACCGCGCTCTCATGGGCTCAAATATGCAACGTCAAGCAGTTCCAACATTGCGTGCAGATACGCCAATGGTCGGGACGGGTATCGAAAAAACAGTTGCTATTGATTCGGGTGTAACTGTTGTCGCTGAGCGAGGCGGAATTGTTGATGCGGTTGATGCGGCACGTATTGTAGTGCGTGTAAACGATAGTGAAGCAGAAGTTGGCGAGTCTGGTGTTGATATTTATAACCTTACCAAATACTCCCGTTCAAACCAAAATACATGTATTAATCAGCGTCCTTTAGTTAAGCCAGGGGATGTGATTTCTGCTCGTGATGTATTGGCAGATGGTCCATCTACTAGTTTAGGTGAATTAGCCCTAGGGCAGAATATGTTAATCGCGTTCATGCCTTGGAATGGTTATAACTTTGAGGATTCAATTCTTATTTCTGAGCGCTTAGTTCAGGAAGATCGATATACCACTATTCATATTGAAGAAATGACTTGTGTTGCTCGTGATACTAAATTGGGCTCTGAAGAAGTAACAGGTGATATTCCAAATGTTGGCGAGTCTGCGCTTTCTAAGTTAGATGAGTCAGGTATCGTTTATATCGGTGCAGAAGTAAAAGCTGGTGATATTTTGGTTGGTAAAGTTACACCGAAAGGTGAAACTCAGTTGACGCCAGAAGAGAAGTTGCTAAGAGCCATATTTGGTGAAAAAGCGCTGGACGTTAAAGATACTTCTCTACGTGTTCCTTCAGGAATGAATGGGGTGGTTATTGATGTTCAGGTCTTTACTCGTGATGGCATTGAAAAAGATGCACGTGCGATTCAAATTCAAGACGCCGAACTAGATCGTTATCGTCAGGATTTAAATGATCAGTATCGAATTGTTGAAGGTGATACATATCAGCGAATTGAAAAATTGTTAATTGGTCAGGTTGTATCTGGTGGTCCGGGTGGTTTGAAATCTGGCGCAACAGTTGAAGTCGATTATTTGCTAGGTCTGGATCGCGATAAATGGTTTGAAATCCGTCTGAAAGATGATGCTAGCAATGAACAATTAGAAAAAGCGGCAGAACATTTGAAATTATCTCGTGCTAAGTTCGACGAAATGTTCGAAGAAAAGCGCGCCAAGATTACCGCTGGTGATGATTTGGCACCAGGTGTCTTGAAGATGGTTAAAGTTCATATGGCGGTTAAGCGTCGTATTCAGCCGGGTGATAAAATGGCGGGACGCCACGGTAATAAAGGTGTTATTTCCATGATTGTACCTGTGGAAGATATGCCTTATGCCGAAGATGGAACGCCGATGGATGTTTGTTTAAATCCACTAGGTGTACCTTCTCGAATGAATGTTGGTCAGGTATTGGAAACTCATCTTGGATGGGCTGCCAAAGGTCTGGGTGTCAAGATCGGTAAGATGATTGAGGCAAAAGCCGAAGTTGCCAAAATACGTGAATTTCTAGATGAAGTTTATGCTGATGGTAATAATGAGTCTCTAGATCAATTGTCTGATGAAGAAATTGTGGAATTATCGGGTAACTTGAAAAACGGTGTTCCGATGGCTACGCCAGTATTTAGTGGCGCTTCCGAGGCTGAAGTTAAACGCATGTTGGCGCTGGCTGATCTACCAACATCTGGCCAAACTTATTTGATCGACGGACGGACAGGTGAAAAGTTCGATCGTCCGGTTACTGTTGGTTACATGTATATGCTTAAGCTGAATCACTTGGTTGATGACAAAATGCATGCTCGATCAACTGGGCCTTACAGTCTTGTTACGCAACAACCATTGGGCGGTAAAGCGCAATTTGGTGGTCAGCGTTTTGGTGAGATGGAGGTCTGGGCACTGGAAGCTTATGGTGCAGCTTATACGCTACAAGAAATGTTAACGGTTAAATCCGATGACGTGAACGGTAGAACCAAAATGTATAAGAACATTGTTGATGGTGATCACACTATGGATCCCGGAATGCCGGAGTCTTTCAATGTATTGTTGAAAGAAATTCGTTCCTTGGGTATCGATATTGAGCTGGATAAAGCCAAGTAATCGACACTTTTGTTTTTTTGGCAAAGTGATTAGAAATATGAAATTTAGTTTTCTTCTGAAGGAGAAGCAGCCTTGAAAGACTTGTTAAATTTATTAAAGCAAGGGCAGACTGAAGATTTTGACGGAATACGAATTGGTTTAACATCGCCAGAAAAAATTCGTTCTTGGTCATATGGTGAAGTAAAAAAACCTGAAACCATTAATTACCGTACGTTTAAACCCGAAAGGGATGGTTTGTTTTGCGCAAAAATATTTGGCCCTGTAAAAGACTACGAATGTCTGTGTGGTAAATATAAGCGTTTAAAGCATCGTGGTGTTATCTGTGAAAAGTGTGGCGTTGAGGTTACCTTGGCGAAAGTGCGACGTGAGCGCATGGGCCATATTGAGTTGGCCAGTCCAGTTGCACATATCTGGTTTTTGAAATCATTGCCTTCTCGAATGGGTCTTTTGTTAGATATGACTCTGCGTGATATAGAGCGCATTTTATATTTCGAAGGCTTTGTGGTTATTGATCCTGGTATGACTGAGCTTGAGCGCGGTCAATTGCTAACTGACGATACTTATCTGGAAGCAATAGAGCAATATGGCGATGAGTTTGATGCTCGCATGGGTGCGGAAGCTGTATTTCATTTGCTACGTACATTGGATATGCCTGCCGAAGTTGCACAAATTCGTGAAGATATGGGTGCAACGTCTTCAGAAACTAAGTTGAAAAAACTAACAAAGCGATTGAAACTGATGGAGGCTCTGGAAGACTCTGGTAATAAAGCTGAGTGGATGGTTATGACCGTTCTACCAGTGTTGCCACCTGAGTTGCGCCCATTGGTGCCATTGGATGGTGGTCGCTTCGCGACATCAGATTTGAATGATTTATATCGACGTGTCATCAATCGCAATAATCGATTGAAGCGATTATTGGATCTAAATGCGCCAGACATTATCGTACGTAACGAAAAACGTATGTTACAAGAAGCCGTGGATGCGTTGTTAGATAATGGTCGTCGAGGTCGCGCAATTACTGGCACGAATAAACGTCCACTGAAATCTTTGGCAGATATGATCAAAGGTAAGCAGGGTCGTTTCCGTCAAAACCTTCTTGGTAAACGTGTGGATTATTCTGGGCGATCAGTTATCGTGGTTGGCCCCACTTTGCGTTTGCATCAGTGTGGTCTGCCCAAAAAGATGGCGTTAGAATTATTTAAGCCATTTGTGTTTAGTAAATTGGAGCGCCGTGGTCTAGCAACAACCATTAAAGCAGCGAAGAAAATGGTTGAGCGTGAAGGTACTGAAGTTTGGGATGTACTTGAGGAAGTTATCCGTGAGCATCCGGTAATGCTGAATCGAGCGCCAACACTTCATCGGTTGGGTATTCAAGCATTTGAACCAACGCTGATTGAAGGTAAGGCTATTCAGTTGCATCCATTGGTTTGTGCAGCATACAACGCTGACTTTGATGGTGACCAAATGGCGGTACACGTACCGTTGTCTTTGGAAGCTCAGCTAGAAGCTCGTACATTGATGATGTCAACTAATAATGTATTGTCGCCTGCTAATGGTGATCCCGTTATTGTTCCTTCTCAGGATGTTGTTCTTGGATTGTATTATGTGAGCCGTGAAAAAGTTAACGGAAAAGGTGAGGGCAAAATCTTTGCTAACGTTGATGAAGTTCTGCGTGCTTATGATGCGAAAATCGTAGACTTACATGCCAAAATTAAGGTGCGTATTCCTGAGCCGGTTACTGATGAAGACGGAAAGGTGACTTTTGTAAACAAGCTGATGGATACAACAGTCGGGCGTTCTTTGTTGCGCGAATTAGTGCCTGCAGAGCTGCCATTTGAAGTTATTAATAAAAACATGACTAAGAAAGCCATCTCGGGTCTTCTTAATCTTTGTTACCGTAAACTTGGCTTGAAACCTACTGTTTTATTTGCTGATAAATTGATGTATGCGGGATTTAAATACGCAACACTTTCCGGCGTGTCTTTCGGTATTAACGATATGGTAATTCCAGAGAAGAAATCTGAAATCTTATCAGTTGCGGAAGAAGAAGTAAGAGAGATTCAAGATCAATACACTTCTGGTTTAGTTACCAATGGCGAGCGTTATAACAAAGTTGTTGATATTTGGTCGCGAACCAATGATCAAGTTGCGAAGGCTATGATGGATGGTCTTGGAACGGATTTGGTTAAAGATAAAGATGGTAATGAGGTTAGTCAAACATCTTATAATTCTATCTATATGATGGCTGATTCCGGTGCTCGGGGTAGTGCTGCTCAGATTCGTCAGCTTGCAGGTATGCGTGGTTTGATGGCGAAACCCGATGGCTCGATTATCGAGATGCCAATCACTGCGAACTTCCGTGAGGGCTTGGACGTTTCTCAGTACTTTATTTCTACCCATGGTGCACGTAAAGGTTTGGCTGATACGGCATTAAAAACGGCAAACTCAGGTTACTTAACTCGTCGTTTAGTGGATGTGGCGCAAGACCTTGTTGTTACAGAGGATGATTGCGGCACCATGCACGGCTTGTTAATGGAGCCGCATATTGAGGGTGGCGATGTTGTCGAGCCATTACGCGAGCGTGTATTAGGTCGAATGTTAATTGAGGATGCGATTTCCCCAACCACTAAAGAAGTCGTAGTGCCTGCAGGAACATTAATTGATGAACGTTTGGCAGATGTAATGGAAGATGCGAGTGTTGATCAGGTTAAGGTGAGGTCACCTATAACTTGTGAAACGCGATACGGTATTTGTTCTACTTGTTATGGTCGTGACTTGGCTCGTGGCCATAAGGTTAACATTGGTGAGGCTGTTGGTGTAATTGCAGCGCAATCTATTGGAGAGCCCGGAACACAGTTAACCATGCGTACTTTCCATATCGGTGGGGCAGCTTCTCGATCTGCTGCGGTAAGTAGTGTTGAGGTTAAGTCGAAGGGTTCAATGCGTTTGCATAACCTTAAAACAGTAAAACATGCCAAGGGTTATCATGTGGCTGTTTCTCGATCGGGTGAAGTTGGTGTTCTCGATGAGTTTGGTCGTGAGCGTGAGCGTTATAAAGTGCCTTATGGTGCTAACCTTCTAAAAGCTGAAGGTGATCCTATTGAGGCTGGTGAAAATGTTGCGAACTGGGATCCGCATACACATCCGGTTATTACTGAAGTTGAAGGTAAGGTTAAATTTCATGACTTCGCTGAAGGTTTAACGGTTGAGCGTCAAGCTGATGAAGTAACTGGTTTGAGTAGCATGGTAATTATCGATCCTAAGCAGCGTAGTACGATGGCTAAGGATATGCGACCAATGGTTAAGTTGGTTAATGCGGAAGGTGGAGACTTGATGATTGCAGGAACAGATATTCCAGCGATGTACTTCTTGCCAGCTGGTGCGATCGTTAGTTTATCGGATGGTGATGATGTGGGTGTGGGTGATGTTGTTGCTCGTATTCCGCAAGAATCTTCAAAAACACGTGATATTACGGGTGGTTTGCCACGAGTTGCTGATTTATTTGAAGCAAGAAAGCCAAAAGAGCCTGCAATTCTGGCAGAAATTACCGGTATCGTTGGTTTTGGTAAAGAGACAAAAGATAAGCAGCGTTTGGTAATTACGCCTAAAGATGGTGATGTTTACGAAGAGCTTATTCCGAAATGGCGCCACGTTACGATATTTGAAGGTGAGCATGTCGAAAAGGGTGAGGTTATTTGTGATGGTCCGCCAGCTCCTCATGATATTTTGCGTTTGTTGGGTGTTAGTACGCTCGCTAAATACGTGGTTAACGAAGTTCAAGATGTTTATCGATTGCAGGGCGTTGGAATCAATGATAAGCACATTGAGGTTATCGTACGTCAAATGTTGCGTAAAGTTGAGGTTAATGACCCAGGCGAAACTCGATTCCTGAAAGGTGAGCAAATTGAACGTTCACGCTTGATGGAAGAAAATGATGAAGCTAAGGCAAATGGAAAACTGCCTGCTACTTTTACTGAGTTGCTTCTAGGTATAACAAAAGCTTCTTTGGCTACAGAATCCTTTATTTCAGCGGCTTCTTTCCAGGAAACAACCCGAGTACTTACTGAAGCTGCGGTGAGCGGTAAGGTTGATAAGTTACGCGGATTAAAAGAAAACGTCATTGTTGGGCGTTTGATACCTGCGGGAACTGGCTTAGCTTATCATCAAGAGCGTCGTGAGAAAGAGTTGGCATCTAAAGCGCCGAAAGTTGATATTCAAGACGGAAATCAAGGTGATGTTGCTGAAGATGCTGAACAAATAGCAAGCGAGTAATATTTGCCTTATCTGGGTGGTCCAGTAATTACCCAGAATTAATCGTAGATTGAGTGGGGTTGTGAGTCAGGTGTTACTGGCGGCAGCCCCATTTTTGTTGTAACAGCATGATTAGAGTTTTTTGCCCTAGGTATGTTGAAGGTTTGAATGGTAGGTAGTGTATTTTCTCATAAAAAGTTTTTTTGGCGGAAACTGACCTTTTTCGCTTGATAATACATCTTCTTAAATTGTTTGGTAATTATCTAAGCATGCGCTTGACAGGGACAGGGCTAATCATTAGAATTGCGCGTCCTTGAGTACGCTTGCTCGGCAGGTGGGTATTCCTTGTCACTAAAGAAAATGCGTTTTGGAGCAATAAATGGCGACAATCAATCAGTTAGTACGCAAACCACGTGCTAGAAAAGTAGAAAAAAGTAACGTACCAGCGTTAGAGGCATGTCCTCAGCGTCGCGGTGTTTGTACTCGTGTTTACACAACAACACCTAAAAAGCCTAACTCTGCATTGCGTAAAGTGGCTCGTGTACGTTTAACGAATGGGCAGGAAGTGACATCATATATAGGTGGTGAAGGTCATAATCTGCAAGAACATAGTGTTATTTTGATTCGCGGCGGTCGTGTTAAAGATTTGCCGGGTGTGCGTTACCACACTGTTCGCGGCACGCTTGATACGTCAGGTGTTGGTGAGCGAAAGCAGGGTCGGTCGAAATACGGAACCAAACGTCCTAAGTAAGATATTCATTTTGCACGGATTTGTAGTCGAATAATTGGAAGCTTGATATGCCTAGAAGAAGAGTTGTAGCGAAGCGTCAAATTTTACCTGATCCTAAGTTCGGGTCACAGCGCCTGGCTCGTTTCATTAATATGGTAATGCGCAGTGGTAAGAAATCTGTTGCTGAAAAAATCGTTTATGGTGCACTTGATGAAGTGGGTCAAAAGGGCGGTAAAGATGCATTGGAAATGTTTGAAAAAGCATTGGAAAATGTTCAGCCAGCGGTAGAGGTTAAGTCTCGTCGTGTTGGTGGTGCAACTTACCAGGTGCCTGTAGAGGTTCGCTCAAATCGCGGGATGGCTTTGGCTATGCGTTGGTTGACAGATGCTGCTCGTAAACGTGGTGAAAAATCCATGGGTATGCGTTTAGCAAGCGAAATTCTTGAGGCGTCAGAGAATAAAGGTTCTGCTGTTAAGAAGCGTGAAGATACGCATCGTATGGCAGAAGCTAATAAGGCGTTTGCACACTTTCGCTGGTAAAAAGCGAGATTTGGAGTTGTTAAAGTGGCACGTCAGACCCCTATCGAGCAGTATCGCAATATTGGCATTATGGCCCATATTGATGCGGGTAAGACGACTACGACAGAGCGTGTTTTATTTTATACCGGAGTCTCCCATAAAATAGGTGAGGTTCATGATGGTGCTGCAACCATGGATTGGATGGAGCAGGAGCAGGAGAGAGGGATTACGATTACCTCCGCTGCAACAACCACGTTCTGGCGAGGTATGGATCAGCAGTTTGATCAGCATCGCATTAATATTATTGACACACCTGGGCATGTTGATTTTACGATTGAAGTAGAACGTTCACTTAGAGTGTTAGACGGTGCAGTAGCGGTATTTTGTGCTGTTGGGGGTGTAGAGCCCCAGTCGGAGACTGTTTGGCGGCAGGGTAATAAGTACCACGTTCCAAGAATGGCTTTCGTCAATAAGATGGATCGCTCTGGCGCAGATTTTAAGCGCGTCGTGGAGCAAATAAAAAATCGCTTGAGCGCGAACCCAATTCCAATTCAATTACCTATTGGTGCTGAAGAAGAATTTGAAGGTGTTGTTGATCTCGTTAGGATGAAGGCCATTTATTGGAATGAGTCTGATCGAGGTGTTACCTACGAAGCTCGCGAAATTGCTGACGATATGTTGGAAGATTGCCAAATGTATCGAGAGCAAATGCTTGAGGCTGCAGCTGAAGCCTCAGAAGAATTAATGGATAAGTACCTTGAAGAAGGTGAGCTTTCCGAAGAAGAAATTCACCAAGGTTTACGGATTCGAACCTTGGCAAATGAAGTCGTTCCTTGTTTGTGTGGGTCGGCATTTAAGAATAAAGGTGTTCAGGCAATGTTGGATGCAGTTATCCATTACATGCCCGCACCAACTGATGTGCCAGCGATTAGAGGCATATTAGATGATAAAAATGAAACGGAAGCCGAGCGACCGCCTGTAGATGATGGGCCGTTTGCTGCGTTGGCATTTAAGATTGCCACTGATCCGTTCGTTGGTAATTTGGCGTTTTTTCGGGTTTACTCTGGCGTTTTAAAGTCCGGGGATTTTGTATTTAATCCGGTGAAAGGAAAACGTGAGCGAATCGGTCGTATTGTGCAGATGCATGCTAATCACCGAGAAGAAGTTAAAGAAGTTCAAGCGGGTGATATTGCCGCTGCCATTGGTCTAAAGGATGTTACTACCGGCGATACTTTGTGTTCGGTTGACAACAAGATTACTTTAGAACGCATGGAATTCCCGGAACCGGTGATTTCCGTTGCAATTGAGCCTCGGACTTTGGTTGATCAGGAAAAGATGGGTGTGGCCCTAGGTAAGTTGGCTCAAGAGGATCCGTCGTTTCACGTGCATACGGATGAAGAGTCCGGGCAAACGATTATTTCTGGAATGGGCGAGCTGCATTTAGAAATTATTGTTGACCGTTTGAAGCGAGAGTTTACGGTTGAGGCTAATGTAGGTGCGCCACAAGTTGCTTATCGAGAGACCATTCGTTCTACGGTTGAGCAAGAAGGAAAGTTTGTTCGTCAGTCCGGTGGTCGTGGTCAGTACGGTCATGTTTGGTTGAAGATTGAGCCGCAAGAGACTGGTGAAGGTTATGAGTTTGTTAACGAAATTGTTGGCGGCTCAGTACCGAGAGAATATATTCCTGCTGTTGATAAAGGTATACAAGAGCAGATGAAAAACGGGGTGTTAGCTGGTTACCCTGTAGTTGATATAAAAGTTACACTGTTTGATGGGTCTTACCATGATGTGGATTCCAATGAAATGGCATTTAAGATTGCTGGATCAATGGGGTTTCGCCAAGGTGCTTTAGAGGCCAGTCCAGTTTTGCTTGAGCCGATTATGAAGGTTGAGGTAGTCACACCCGAAGATTATATGGGTGACGTGATGGGTGATTTGAATCGTCGTCGTGGCTTGGTTCAAGGTATGGGAGATGGTCCGGCAGGTAAAATGATTAATGCAGAAGTGCCGTTGGCAGAAATGTTTGGATATGCCACGGATTTGCGATCGGCAACCCAGGGAAGAGCAACATATTCTATGGAGTTTGCTAAATACAGTGCAGCTCCAGCTAATGTAGCTGATGTTATTATTAAGAAAGTTTCGTAACTAAATAAATTAAATATCGTATTTAATTACAAGAGAAAAGTGAGGTAAAACGTGTCCAAGGAAAAGTTTGAACGTAATAAGCCACATGTAAATGTTGGCACAATCGGTCACGTTGACCACGGTAAAACAACCCTAACAGCTGCATTGACCAAATGTATGGCTGAGAAG
>Ga0316205_10003118_pt1 | contig 16090 bp, 16 predicted proteins | sample 3monthpyrite_MG_FD_204941 | JGI IMG/M metagenome (GOLD analysis project Ga0316205, IMG submission 204941) | Microbial mat bacterial communities from mineral coupon in-situ incubated in ocean water Damariscotta River, Maine, United States -... | ecosystem: Environmental > Aquatic > Marine >... | reverse complement strand
CAGGGTATGAATTCAAATGCGCCCGCGAACGCCGGATCGGGTTCGACCGGGACCGGTGCCCAGATGCTGGCGCAGCTTGGGCGGCTGAGCAGATTGGGTCGCCGCTAGCTCTTGGCCTGTGGGGCCGGCGTTCGCCGCACAGGACACGAATGAGCGAAAGGCGGACAGAGCCGACGTTTATGGCATCCAGACCAATGACCGCTTTGGATCGCCGACCCGGATCGTGTCGATCACGTGCCAACACGGCTCATGCCTTCCACACCACCCGGTGGCCGAGATGTCGGCCGCGACCCGGATCAGGCACCGATCAGCACCCGACACCGCCGGCCTATATGGCCACGACAAGATCGGGAGGCGAAGGGGTTCCTTGATCGCACCCCGCACAAGAAGCCTGGCAGCAAACCCAGCCCTCGAACCCACCAATTGCATCCGAAGGTAGGGGAAGCGATTGCGGCCGAAGCGGAAAAACTTGGTATCATTCAAGGCCAGCTGATCGAACAGATGGGGGAAAATCTACAGCACTCGCCAGTCAGTGACAGGCCCCCGGCCAAGAAAAGAATTATGCTTGCATTTTATGCTAGCATCTACTATATAACCTGATGAACAGCAAACACCGCAAGACCTTGGCCACTGTTTTCACTGACCCCGTGTCAGGCACCGTCGATTGGTCAGCGGTTGAGCGTTTGCTTGTCGCCGCTGGAGCGCAGGTAATCGAAGGGCGTGGCTCGCGGGTGCGGTTCGAGAAGAATGGCGAGGTCGAGACGTTTCACCGCCCGCACCCCGCCAAGGAAGCCAAACGCTATCAGGTGCGCGCCGCCCGCGCGTTCCTGGAACGAATCGGAGTGACGCCATGACCAATTCCATGACCTACAAAGGTTATACTGCCCGCATCGAGTATGACGACGGCGATGAAATTTTCACTGGACGCCTCGCCGGTATCCGAGATGGCATCGGCTTTCATGCGGACACGGTTGATGCATTGCGGGACGCCTTCCATGAGGCGGTCGAAGATTACATCGAAACTTGCGCAAAGATCGGCAAGGAGCCGCAGAAGGCGTTTTCCGGCCAGGTTATGTTCCGTGTCGATCCCGAAGTGCACCGCAAGGCCGCGCTTGCGGCTGAGCTGTCAGGTAAGAGTCTGAACCAATGGGCCGAAGAGGTCCTGGATCGCGCAGCAGGGTAGGGGGTCTTGCTGGATATGGCCGACGCCAACCGAGTTTTGGACGCAAGGGCAGATGAGCTTGAAACCCAGACCGGATCTGACCGGTGAAAAGCTGATGGCTGCCAAGGCGCGTCTTCGACACCGAATAGAAAAACGGCCTCAACGACAAGGCTCACTGGTCGTCGGCCTGCGTCACGATAGGCGAAACCGCCCATTCGTTGCACACTACCTGACCTCACATAGGGCGGGGCGAAGTGAGCTTTTGCATCTGACACTTTAGGGTCCACTTTCGGCTGCCTCCATCAACGCCATCAGCCTACGCAATATCTCGTCGAGCTGTGCGATCTCATAATCCGACATTCCCGCCAAAAGACGCTCCTGCGTCTTCAAGTGATCGGCAACGGCCTTCTCGATTGTCTCGAATCCCTCGGGTGTCAGGCTTATAACGGCGCGCCGTGCATCCCTCGCGTCGGCTGCACGGCAAACCAAGCCTGCCTTGACCAGTTGATCAATCCTGTTGGTCACGGTGCCTGATGTGATCATCATCGATGACATCAGCTCTCCCGCCGACAGAGCGTGCGGTGGCGGTGACCGGCGAAGCGTGGCCAGCAGGTCGAAACCAGCCGCGTTGAGCCCATGGTCGGCAAAGGTCTTTCCCATGCGGCGCGAGAACCCAAGGGTCACACGACTTAGCCGTCCGATCGGCCCCATGGCTCGAACATCGAGATCGGGGCGCGCGACACGCCACTGAGCGAGAATTCGGTCCACCGCATCCATGGCGTGATCCTAGCAATTCAACCATCTTGACTTCAAGATATTTCCGCTTATCTTGAAGTCAAGATAAAGGAGGTGTTCGATGCCGCGCTCACTCGACGTGCTGCTGACGGCTTTGGCTCCGTTGATTTGGGGCAGCACTTACCTGGTCACAACGGAGGTCCTGCCGGACGGGTATCCGCTAACGGCTGCTATGCTGCGCGCGCTTCCTGCGGGTCTGCTATTGCTCGCCCTCACACGCATATTGCCGCGTGGGATCTGGGTCCTTCGATCTTTCATCTTGGGCGCACTGAACTTCTCGATCTTCTGGTGGCTCCTGTTCGTCGCGGCCTACCAGTTGCCTGGAGGGGTCGCTGCGACGGTCGGCGCGATCCAACCTCTCATCGTGCTTTTCCTTTCCAAGCTGCTTCTCGATCAGGACGTAAGGTTGCGGGCGATGATCGCGGGCCTGGCCGGCATTGTCGGGGTTGGTCTGTTGGTCCTCACGCCGGATGCAAGCCTGGATACCGTCGGCCTAATTGCTGCGGCTGGTGGCGCGACCTCCATGGCCTTCGGGATCGTCCTGACGCGGAAATGGCAGCCGCCCGTGTCGGCATTGGCCTTCACGTCTTGGCAGCTTTTCGCGGGCGGTTTGCTCCTTCTGCCTGCCGCGATCCTCTTTGAGCCGCCTCTGCCCCCGCCGTCATTGGCCAATGCGGCGGGTTTCACTTATCTGAGCGTGATCGGCGGTGCCGCCACTTATGTGGTGTGGTTCCGCGGCATCTCAAGACTCGGCCCGTCTGCCGTTGCGCCTCTGGGTCTGTTCAGTCCGGTTACTGCTGTCCTGCTGGGATGGGCGGTCCTGTCTCAAACCCTAGGTTTGTTACAGATCTCCGGGGTGATGCTGGTGCTGTTGAGCGTCTGGCTAAGCCAATATGCTCAGGGACGTGTGGCGCTGGATCTCCAATCGAATGGAGTGAGAGTTCGCGCTTCCAAATAGCCGACGTCAAGGCAAATTGCAGCATGCGTTACTGTGGGCTGTCCGGGAATCTTCGCCGCGCTGGTGACGAGTGGCCGGTTCGGGCGACACGGCCGTCCGCTGCACGACACATGAACTAAAAAATCGCGGGACTCAGTGATTTTTCGCTGCATCGGCCTCAATGACCGCTTTCTGGGGAAACGATTTTCAAGACCCAATCGATCTTCTGACTACGGTACGTCTTTGTCTCGTTGCACTATCCCGCCTCCGCCTCCAACAGCAGCCAATCGATGACTGAACGCGCGACGCGCCGACCAATGGTTTCAGGATTGGCGATGATCCAATAGTTGTCGCCCAGATCAATTGCGCTCTGTCCAAACGGTCGGATCAGTGTACCGTTTTCCAGGCTTTCAGTCGCCAACCTTTCGCGTGCCAAGGCAACACCTTGACCTTGTTCAGCAGCGCGCAGGATCAAGTCCGAGGACGTCAGGCGCGGGCCGTGCCTGACATCGAGGCGGTCGGGCCCGCGTTCTTTCCGCCATGTCGCCCAGGATGTCGCAGGATCGCGGTCATGAAGCAGCGGAAGGCCCCGGAGGTCGGAGACACTTGATGGCCTGCCGCGCTCTTCCCAGAGCTGCGGTGCCATCACTGGAAACACCCGTTCGTCCATAAGCGGAAGCGAGTCTGGGGTGTCGGTCGGTTGAGACCCCATGCGGATATTCAGATCGGCTCCGGACGCAACGGGGCTCTTGCGTGCCTGATCCACGATGATCGAGACTTCGATTTTTGAGTGCATTTCTGTCAGCTTGGGCAACCGTGGCAACAACCAGCGCATCGCGAACGACGGTGTTGTCGCGATGGTCACTGAGTTCGCGTTGGAGCCCTCGCGCGTCTTCTGAACAGCATTTTCCAAATCCGTCAGCGCAGCAAGAGCCGCCTTGCCCAAGGCCGCGCCCTCAGCGGTGAACACCAGCGCCCGCTGGCCATCCCGTTTCTCGAAGAGCGGGATTTCAAGCCAGGCTTCCAGTTCGCGGAGCGCGCGGCTGACGGCCGAATGCTGCACACCCAACCGCCGCCCGGCAGGCCGAATGCCGCCGGTGTCATAGACCGCTGCCAGGGCGCGCAGCAGGGTAAGTGGAAGGTCGCGCATGGTGACTAAGTTAGACCGAAAGAGCTGTGTTTGTGAACAGATGTCCTTTGCTTGGCACGCTAGGATGCGGGCGGGAAAGGGAACGCCATGGGTATGCTGATAGACGGAGACTGGTACGCAGATGCTGATCGCACCCAAAAGGATGGGGCTTTCAGACGTGAGACTTCGGCCCTTCCGGAAATCCCCTCAGAACTCTTGGCGATGCGGTTGAACGAGAAACTGGGACCGATACTCGTCGCATCTCTGAGTTGTCCTTGGTCGCATCGCACAACGCTTGTTCGAGCCATGAAGAGTCTAAAGAAAGTCCCAGTGGTAATCGCAGGTGGCCCGCGGACGGAAGGCTACGCGTTGGCCGACACAAATCCGCTGAAAGTCGGAAACGAGCAGATCCGGCATGCCCACCAGCTCTATCGCGCATCCGATGCAAGCTACACAGGTCGCGCCACGGTGCCGCTGCTTTGGGATGCGCAAGCGCAGACAATCCTGTCAAACGACAGTGCGACAATCGCGCGGGCGATGGACATGGCGGGATCGGGCTGGCGGCTGGCCCCTGACGCGCAAGCCAACGAGATCGACGCAATTAATGCGCGAATCTATGACGAGCTTGCAAACGCGGTCTATCGTGCCGGGTTTGCCACCGCGCAGCAGGCTTATGAGACTGCAGTGTCGGATGTCTATGCAACGCTCGATTGGCTTGAAAACCTCTTGACGCGTCAGCGGTGCCTGCTCGGCGCACAGGTCACCGAAGCCGATTTATTCCTATTTGCGACGCTTGTGCGCTTCGATGCCGCCTATGCGCCGCTCTTTCGATTCACACGCCGACGACTTATCGATTACCCGGCCCTCTGGGCCTATGCCCGCGATGTATACCAATGGCCCGGGGTCGCAGAAACGGTCGATTTCACAGCCAACTTGGAGGGCTATTTTCTCAACGATACCGACAACAATCCGCATGGGATTGTGCCTGACCTGCCGGAGATCGACTGGAACGACCCGCATGGAAGAGAGGCCTTGGGATCGCTCGCCGTTTGGCAGAACGGGCTGCAAATCCTCATAGGTGAATGTGCGGGTATGAATCATGACAGGTAAAACCCAGCCGAGCATTCGGGCGGGCGTTTTCGCCTGGATCGCGACAATTCTGATCGGGGCTTCCTGGCAGCTGGCGACCCGGTTCGGGGTCACGACCACATTGATGCCGATTGATCTCGCGCTCCTGCGCTATGTGATCCCCGCCGTCGCCTTGCTGCCCGTCTTGTTCCGAATGGGTTTTCTGCCAACTGGTGTGCCGCTCTGGACTCTTCTCCTCATCGTCGCGGGCGGCGGATTGCCATTCGGCTTGCTCGGCATGGCTGGCGCACAATTCGCACCGGCCAGCCACATGGGCGCGCTTCTGCCCGGCTCGATGCCGGTCTTCGTGGCATTGCTCAGCGTCTTGATATTGGGTGAGCGCTTCGGCAAAGGCCGGATCATCGGGCTCGGTGTCATCGTCATCGGGGTTGTTTGCGTGGTCGGAGCGGCTCTCTCAGGCTCCGAAGGTGGGCCAAGCGTCTTGTTCGGGGATGCCCTGTTCATCCTCGCTGGTGTTTTCTGGGCGGTCTATGCGGTTGCTTATCGCAAGAGCGGATTCGACCCTTGGCATGGTGCCGCCTTGATCTGTTTCTGGTCGGCCATTCTGATCGCACCGCTCTGGGCCATCATGCCGAACACGACCTTGCTGTCAGTGCCGTTGCCCGACCTCGCCCTGCAGGTGGCCGCCCAAGGGGTGCTGGCTGGGCTTCTGGGGCTCGCCGCCTACGGGTCCGCCATTCGTCATCTCGGAGCCAGCGTCGCCGCGGTCAGCGGTGCCGTGGTTCCCGCACTGACGGCCCTTGGCGGCCTTGTCCTGCTTGGGGAACCGCTGTCGATGCTGACCGGTCTGGGTGTTGCGCTGGTCGCGGGGGGTATCTGGGCCTTCGCTGGAGCGCCCGGATCGACGCGCGTGTTTAGGGGTGCAGGCCCCGAGACACAGGAATGACGGACGCCACCACTCTGATCCCTTTCATCATCTTTTGCCTCGTCATGACAGGGACGCCGGGCCCGAACAATATGATGGTTCTCGCTGCGGCGGCGCGGGCAGGACTGTTAGGTGCAATGCCGTTGATCACCGGAATTGCCGGTGGCTCTGCGTTGCAGATGGCTTCTGTGGCCGCTGGACTGGGTGCAGTGATCGCGGCATCGCCTCAGGTGCAAACTGCGATGACGTTTGCGGGGGCCGGTTTTCTACTGTGGATCGCTGTGAAGATTGCCAAGAGCGGACCGCTGAGCGACGACAGCCTCAACCAAGCGCCGGTTGGTTTCTGGACTGGCGCGATGTTTCAGTGGATCAATCCCAAGGCCTGGGCGGTCACAACGGGTGTTGTCGCCACCTACATACCGGTAGAAGCCACATCGGCGCATATCCTGATCGCTGCCCTGACGTTGGCGTTTGCATCGGTCATCACCCTGCTGATCTGGGCTAGCGCTGGCGCGGTTCTTCAGAGATTTCTGCGTCAGAAAAAGTTCGCAACGATTTTCAACGTGACGGCAGCCTTGCTGCTTGTCGCGGCCATCATCCCACTCGTCATCGCGCGTGTTTGATGCCCTTCAACAAATCGGACAGACGGCAATGCGGACCATTCAAGAGTCGTTGGTCTCAGTCGGTGCAGCCGATGCTTCGTCTAGAAGCCAGCTGCGAAAGGCAGTGACCTTTGCCGGTCGCGCACCGTCCTTGGCGCTGAGCAGGTGGTAGGAGAACGAAAGTGGCGTGCTGAGGCTCTTGTCGAAGGGACGTATCAGGCGATCTGCGGCAAGATGATCCGCAACCAGCCTGTCGCCAACCAGGGCAATGCCATGCCCATCCAGCGCCGCCTGCACCGCCATGCTTTCTTGGGTAAACCTTGGCCCACGAATACCGTCGATATTCTTCAGACCAGCCGCCAGCAGCCACATCTGCCAGCTTGCTTCTGCGTCTTTCCAATCAATGTGCAGCAGCGTGTGATGTTCCAGGTCCTCTGGGCGACGCAACGCAGCCTCACCTGACAGCAAATCGGGGCTACAAACGGGCGTGTTGCTTTGGCTGAACAGAAGATCGCTCTGAACACCCGTGTAGCCACCGGGACCGTATCGCACTGCAACATCCGCTTCCCCCTGTGCGATATTGACGAGCCGGTCCGTGCCATCGAGGCGAATTTCAATGTCCGGGTGCTGCTGCCGGAACCGGTCGAGACGCGGCACAAGCCACATCGACCCGAAAGACGGGCTGACGCTGATCGTGAGCAATGCGTCGTCGGACTGCTTTTTGAAAAGCTCCACGGCGTCTGCCAGACGATCAAGGCCTTCGGTGACGAGCGGCATCGCAGCCGCCCCTGCATCGGTCAGGCGCAGGGCTCTGGTCATTCTGACGAACAGTGGCACACCCACGTGCTCCTCCAATGCCTTTATTTGGTGACTGACAGCGGCGGGCGTCACGGACAGTTCTTCTGCGGCGCGCTTGAAGCTCAGGTGTCGCGCGGCGGCCTCAAAGGCACGCAGGGCGTTGAGATGCATGGTGGGTCTTGGCGACTTCATACGATATTTTTTCTAATTTGATGCACGAGGCTTTCTCGTTTGTCGGTACAGGCATAATAACCTATCAAATCAGCCAGACCCAAGCCCGAAAAGATAAATCGCGACATCGGTGTGTGTCAAAGGGTTATCTTTCCTAACTCATGAAAGACGAAGATGACGGAAGCGATACGATCCCAATACTCTGTCGGGGTTTTGCTGCTGATTGCGGCGGCCGTGACCTACAGTACGGCTGGAATCTTCACCAAGGGAGTGCTTGCGGGTGCGTGGTCCGTCATTTTCTGGCGCGGCATCTTTGCTGCTGGTTTCACGACCGGCTGGACAATCGGAAAAGGCACGTTCCGACACAACTTCTTCGAGATGGGAAAAAGCGGTTGGGCCGTGGGGATCATCGGCGCGCTTGGCACTGCCGCATTCATCCCTGCCTTCAAGCTGACATCCATCGCGAATGTCTCTTTCATCTATGCAATCGCGCCCCTGATCGCAGCCGTCTTTGCCTGGCTGGCGATTGGCGAACGCATCACGGTACGAACACTCATCGGCTCGATCATCGCACTGGTCGGAGTCGGGATCATCGTATCCGGATCGTTCGGGCAGATCAGCCTTCAGGGCGATGGATTGGCGCTTGTCATGACCACGGCCATGGCCACGATCATGGTCATTTACCGCAAATATTCCGACACCCCCGGTGCTGGTCCTTCGGTGCTGCAATCACTATTTCTGATTCCGCCGTCATTTGTGTTCGGTTCACCGTTTCAAACAGCGCCGCTCGAAATTCTGGTGCTAGCCGCGTTTGGCCTCTTGTTTGCCATTGCCTCGGTGACATTGGCAGAAGGCGCGAAACGCGTGCCATCAGGACAGACGGCCCTGATCGTTGCTTTGGAGGTGCCCTTAGCCCCAATTCTGGCACTCGTGATTTTCACTGAGGTACCGACTGCCGCAACGTTAATCGGCGGGGGGTTGGTTCTGATTGCGGTCTTGGCTTCGATCAAGAACACCGCCGAGGTTGCCGATCTACCTGCCGTCGAAGACGACGACACCGCCGCGCAGACGAGACCGTAGGACGGCATACCAGACATTTGCTGCACCCCATATTTAGGGAAGTTTGGGCTCTCCGGGAGTCTTCGCCGCGCTGGTAACGAGTGGCCGGCTCGGAAGACACGACCGTTCACTGCACGACACATGAACTAAAAAATCGCGGGACACTCCTGCCATTGATTTTGCTCTACTAAGGAAGCATGCTTCTTCCAACATTCGTCGAAAGAAGACTTCATGGCAAAGCGAGCACTATTCCCAGCCGGTTCTGAGACCTCAGCAAGGCAGATTAAGGTTTCGCCGGGTATCATGTCCGGCAATCATGTCTTCTTAACCGGCATGACAGGGAGTCGTACGGATGGCTCAATACCGGACAACTTGGACGAACAATTCCGCCATGCCTTTGAGAAGATTGGCTCAGTCTTGAAAGTGGCTGGTTTATCCCACAGCTCGATCGTAGAGATGACCAGCTATCATGTGGGATTGAGAAGTCATTTCGATACGTTCAATTCAATCCGATCCGAGTATGTTGAAGACCCATTCCCCGCGTGGACAGCGGTTGAAGTCGCTGGCCTCCGTAGAGAAGGTGCGGTTGTAGAAATTCGAGTTGTCGCAGCCATCGAAGCAGGCTAATATTTGCGGTCAAGTTGGGCTCTTGGCGGTCGCTCTTCGCGCGTTGGGCGAATGGCCTCTCAACTACTCGCTTCGCTCACCCCCTTAAAAACTTCCTTATTTGAGTCCGATGAACTCGAAATCTCCCCCTCCAACCGGTCCAGATCGCTGAGAGCCTTGTCGATCTGCACTACATCGTCCGCAGTCGGACTATCGAGTGCCAGGTCGGCCTGCCCTGCAAAATCCATTTCCATCTGTCGCTGCTCTTCATCCACGACCGCCTCCTCGACCGTACGCGCCCGGCTTCGCTTGGAGTTTCTGGGCGGTGCGGTCTGATGGCGCATCATATCCGCCTCGGCAGTCTCACCTGCCCGTGTGCCACGTGAACCCTGGGGTTCACTGCCCCTTTCGGTTGTTTGCGCTCGACCGGTTGTACCTCCGGCGACCCCCGGACCAGCCGGAAACGGCAAGTCTCCCTCCTGCGCCGCATGGATGGCCTTGAAGAACGGATCCTCATAATACACCACCCGCTTCGCCCGGACCGGCATCTGTGCATCGACGACAATCACGATTTCGTCGAGCGGCAATCGCCGCGCTTCATCCTCAGGTAGGAGCGAGGTTTCTTCGGTGCGCTCCGACTGACTGCGTCCCTCGAACGGGTTCTTGCCGACGGAGCGGGAGCGAGTGACCACCGTCTTCGTGGTCTTGCCGACCGCCTTGCTCAGCTCTTCGACGGTCTTCTCGTCCGAAGGGGTGAGGTAGAGCTTCACGCCGGCATTGCCCTGCAGCGCACGTCGGGTGTTCTCACCGTAGATTTCATCGATGGCGGGGATGGTCTGGGTGACGACCGCCAGGTGGCCGCGATAGTGGCGTAACACCTCGATGCTTTCGGCCACGATCGACATCTTTCCGAGCCGGTTGAACTCGTCGAGCATGATCATCGCCGGCCAGGGTTCATCAGGCCCCGGATCCTTGTCCTGCAGTGCTGACAGAAGGTCGGAGAAGAACAGCCGGATCAGTGGTGCCAGGGGTTTCACCATGAGCGGCTGCACGACCAGGTAGACGCTGAAGGGTTTCTTACGGATCGTCCGGAAGTCGAAATCCGACACCTTCGTCGCGTCGTCAATCGCCGGGTTCTGCCACTGGTCGAGGCCCGAGGTCATCAGGAGCGAGATATAGGAGGTCAGCGTGTCGTTGTTGGTCGACGCCAGCCGCGTGAAAATCAGTTTGGCCGCCGCGTTCTCGACCTCGTGGGAGCGCGCGAGATATTCCTTCTGCTTGTTCCCGCCCGAGGCGGCGATGCGGTAGATTTCGCCGAGGGTCGGTTTGCGGCGCTGGAAGGCCAGGAGACCTGCCGCGACGAAGAGATCTATCCCGCCCTTCAGGAGCCCCTGCACCCGGTCGTTGTCGTTCTGCAGGAAGAGCGTTGCCAGCAGCTGCAGCTCCATCTGCTGGCGCGCGGGATCCTCGAGATCGTGGATGCGCAGGAGCGGGTTGTAGCGATGCGTGCGCTTGTTTTCCCAATCCGTCGGCGCGAAGCGGAAGACCTCATCGCCCTGTGCGGCGCGAGGCCTTGCCGTGGCCTCGTAGCATTCGCCCTTCACGTCGAGCACGACCGCCGATCCCTGCCAGGTCAGCAGGTTCGGGATGACGAAACCAGTGGTCTTCCCACGGCCCGTCGGCGCGACGATCAGTGCGTGGGGAAAGGTCTTCGAGCAGAGAAACGGAGCGCGGGATTTGGGCTTGCCGAGCTTGCCGATCACGAAGCCGGTGCCCGGTTTGCCGAAGAACCCGTTCCGCTTCATCTCCCGACGCGTCTGCCAATGGGTATGGCCGAAGCGCGTGAGCGCCGACCCGGACATGGCCAGGCTCATCATCAGGCCCGCCACCCCTGCCCCACCCATGATCAGGTTCATCAGCCGGAAATCGTCCGGTCGCACGGCACCAATGGCTCGGTAGTTGTTCGCAATGTAGAAGAAGTCGATATCGGCCTGAAAGCCGAGATCCCTGAAGGTCATAACGGCCGAGGCGATAACATAGCCGATTGCGACGGCAACAAGCGTGACCAGCATGACGCCGATGGCGAGTCGGCCTTTGCCCATGGGCCCCATCAATGCGTCTCCCCGCGTTCGCTCTCACCATCCACGAGATCGGCACGGTGTAGTTCGTATTCCCGATCCGCGATCTCTTCGACCACGGCCCGTGTCGCCTCGCTGTTGGCAGTCGCCGCGTCGGATTGCAGATAGGCCTTGGCGGCATAGAGCCGGTCCAGCCGGTCTTCGATATGGCCCTTCAGGACGTCCGCGTCTCCGTCTCGCAATTGTTTGATCTGTGACGCGTCAAGGTCCCGTTCGACCGCCTCGCGATAGCTCAGGCGCTGATCGGCATCGGCGAATGGCGATGACAGATTACCGGCACGCTCGTGCTCGACCACGCGCCTCAGCTCTTCACTGGCAATCGGCGCGCGCTTGTCTTCCACTTGGGTCGTCTCGTCCAGGCGGGGCTCTTCACGAAGGCTAAGCAGATCCTCGCGCGCCTCGTCGATGACCCCGTCCTGACGCAGAACCTCGTGTCGTTCGAGCGCGATCCCAAGCTGCACATGGGCCCGGTTGAGCGCTTCTCGCGCCGCCTCCAGATCGGCCCGGCGTTCCAGATTGAGACCATCCTTGTCCGCCACCCGCACCAGATCGTCGCCGATCCACTGGCGCTCTAACGCCGCGTTCTGCGCCCCGGTTTCCATCCGCGCGATGACCACGCCGCTGCTGATCCCGGTTCCTCGGAGCGCGGTATCGACCTGAGCCCGAACATCCGGTTCCCGCAAGCGATCCAACTGGTCGCGGTCGATGTTGACCTCGGAATAGACCCCGCCGTCGGAGGGCCGCTCGGTCAGGGTCACCGACCGAAGACCAAGCGGCTGCATATGCGCCAGTCGCGACTGGATGTCATTCAGGCTCTTCTCAAGCTTCGGTCGCTCCGTCTCGGGTTTCTCGGCGATCATGCCCTGGATGCGCTCGACCTGTTCGGCGTAGCGGGTTCTCAGATCATCGAATGAATGCTCTTCCGCCATATAGACGTCTCCCTCCAGATTCAGTTTTCCGCCCTTCGCCAGGAGTTCCCCGGCGCGGAACAAGGCGTCGGCAATGTCTTCGCGGTTCTCGGATGAGGCCTCTGCGGCCAGCGAGTGGTAGACTTGCCGAGTGTTGGCTATCTCTTCGAGGGCGCGATCCAGGTCCGCCCCGACGCGGACGCGTGGCTCCGGCACCCGCCCCTCTTCCTTCGCCGCGTAAACCTCGCGGGTCCGGGGCGGGTAATGCACCACGCCGCGGTCCAGGCGCCGCGTTGCCTCCAGACGGACGCCATATTTCTCGGCCTCCTCGACCATGGCCAGGCGGAAGTCGTCATAGTTGAACCGGTGATTGCGTCCCAGGAAGAAGAACTCGCCCTCCTGCGAGCGGCGGTTCAACACGATATGCGCGTGCGGGTGATCCCGGTCCTCATGAACCGCGATGATGTAGTCGAAATGCCCCTCCTCGGTTTGGAAGAACCGCTCGGCCACATTCGACGTAATATCGCGCACATCCTCTCCGCGCGTGCCGATGGGATAGGACATGAGCATATGCGTGGTCTGTCCGAGCTTGGGTTTGAACCCGGCACTCCACCGCTTGGCGAAGCGCTCGGTGAGGTCCTTCACCTCCCTTGCCTCGAGCTTCGACTTCCCGTCCAGAAACCCGCTGCTGTCGACGATATGGGTGGACTTGGTGGTCAGGTAATCGAGCTGGTTGGCCAGTTGCGATTTGGTGTGGGTTCCCCCGCCCCGGATCGCCTTGAAGACCGCCGCCCAGTGCCCCGCGGCAGCCCGCACAAGCTGCTTCTGCCTGGAGGCCTGCATCCCCTGCATCGAGCCCCGGATACGGCTCCACCCGTCCCGGAAGATCTCGCCGGTAACGGCATCGACAGCATCATTCAGCCGCATGGGCGAACTCCCTCAGAGCGGCCGTGGCTTCGAGCTGCATCGCGTCCCGGCGTCGGCGCACAAGCAGGTCAATCTCGTCGGCACTATCCAGGATGAACCGCGCCAACCCGCGCATCTGGGCAAGCCGCAATTCGGAGAACTCGGCACTTGTGCCACCACTGACCCCCTGCCCCGCCCGGTTGGCCTCAGTCATGCGCTTGGCGATCTGCGCGACCCCGTTGCCGGCCTCATGGAGAGCAGCCCGGTAGCGGGTCATCTCAGCGGCCAGTTGGACGTCCGGAACGAAGGTCCCGCCAGCCGCCTGGATAAGCCTCCTGAGCCCTTCTGTACGGGTCTCGATCCCTGCCGCAGCCAGCACGTCATCGAAGGCTGCCAATTCCTCAGGCGTCACCTTCACACTCACTGCAGCCACCGGAATCGCCGCATCCCGCTGCCGCTCTGCGTCGCTCCTCAGCGTGTACTGGATCGCCCGTGGCGTGACCCCGAAGCGCGCGGCCAGTTCGGACGTGGAAACGCCTTCGGAAGCCTCGCGAACGATCTCCATGCGTTCCGCCTCAGTCAGTCGTTTGGCCCGGGACATGCGAAGAAAGACCCCCTATTTCCTGCCACCTTCATACGAGGCCGCAACCCATCTTACGAAACTATATACAATGGTCAATACTATATTCACGTAGATTCATCTGACGCGGCCTCGTATTCCGTTTCAGGCCGAGCGTCGACAGGCGCGAGGCCCTGGCCCGAAGGGCCTCACTGGACCCCTCTACTTTCCAACACACCTACCGCCCTTCCTCGTGCCCGCGCCCGAGGTTCAGGCCGAACACGCATGTGTTCGGACGGAAGCGAGGGGGCGGCACAACCTCTCACCGACGGGGCTGACAGACAGGGTCAAGGGTGGCCAGATTTGGCCTGGCCCAAATCTCTGCCGCAAAAACCGACAGGCCCCGGCCTGACTGTTTTTTGGGGATGGCCCCCTTGAGGCTGGCTGGCAGCTCTGTCGCAGTCCCTTTCACCAGGATACCCTCGTCAGGACCGCTTGCGGTCCTGACCTCCGATCCAGTGACCTCTGCAATAGGCAGAGGTCCCCTTTGATCGCGAAGCGTACCCTGGAACAGGGAAAGGGCCGCCTGACGGCGGCCCAATCCTCGGAGAGGGTTCAGTCCTGGGGTTCTTTGGCGCTTGGCGGGAACATCACCAGCTCCGAGACCGCGACGGGGAAGTCGAGCTTGAGGCTGAAGAACTCCGAGCCATCCCCGTTGCGGGTGTTGCGGAACATCGCGCCGACGCGTTGGAAGCGGGTGTGCACCTCACCTTCGCTGTCGGTGAACTTGACGGGAACGGTGGCGACGAAGTGGTTGGTCATTTGGGTATCTCCTTTTTGCGATGGGGATCTGCCAGCACGGGGGCACAAGGGCCGGTCGCAAGTGCAAATGCGGAGGGTCCGCGCCGGCACGGCGTGGAAGCCGTATTTGTGCTTGCCGGAGCGTGAGCGGAGGGCACAGCCGGCCCGACCCCGTGCGATGCACATCAATGAGCAAAAGGAGGTTCCCGGGTGGCCGCTGACACCACGCAGGTGCCATTGTCCCAGATCATGTCGAGATGACGCAGGCCAGGGCCGCTCAAGCCCCCAACGCGCGCACCGTGGTCCGGATTGCTGCCGGTTGGCAGGCGCTGTTCTTCAGCCTCAAGCTCGACTTCCGGCGCGTGATCTGGAAGCCTGGAGAAGCCCCCTCATCGCGGCACCCCAGTCCGACCCGACGGGTATGGGGCGCTGGCAGGGCCCCCGGAACAAGGGCTCAGGAATAAGGGGCAGTGTCGGGCGGCGGTCAGATCAAGGGTTCCATGAGAGGTCTTCAAAGGGCAAAAAACACGGCAACGGTCATCGCCTTGGCGATTACGCGCCCAGACTATCAAGGATGGACTTCGTCTCCGGCATCCGCTTCAGCGAGTTGCCGATGTGCTCGCGCCAGCGCGGTCCGACTTCCAGCGCGGTGACATAGGCCCGGGCCAGATCATCGGGCCGATCCTCGGCCATTGCCTCGATCAGGAAGGCTGCCTGCTCCCGGTCCTTGGTGGACTTGAGGCTGCCGGCCCGGTCGCGCCGCCGATCGGCGATGATCAGCTTGTGGATCGCGTAGCGCTCCGGGCGCGGCACCTGCACGAGAACCCCGGACCGATAGAGTGCCGCAGCGAAGATCGGTTCTGCAATCAGGAAGTTGAGGTAGTTGAGCGCCTGCGCGCCCACCCCCAATGCAGGCAAGTCTCGGATGGTCTCATCCCCGAAGGCCGGCGTTAGGAACTCGACCAATTGGCCACTGCCACCCTGCGCCCACCGCCATGTCCGGCCCTTATCGAGCCCGGGAACCGGGTCAAACTTCAGCGCCGAGAAGGTCTCGGCCAGATCAGGGTCCACCTGATCCTCCAAGGCGACGCTGAGCTTCTCGAATTGCGCGATGTCGATATCGCCGGTGTTGGCCATGCCGCCCAGGGGCAGGCGAATGCCAAGCTCACCTTCATAGAGCCGAAACGCATTCGTGCCAACAATGGTGCCGCCCAGCCGGAACGTCCCGGCGGCAGCCATTGCAGAGAGGATCGAGCCGGTCGCCCGGTCGGTTGGTGTCATGCCTTCGGCGCGCAAAAGGCGAACCAGCCGCGACCGCTCGGCCTGCCGCTCCTTCGCGGTCGCACGCAGCTCCTCGATGCGGTCGATGCGCGCGCGTGTCTCGTCGCTGTCTTCGCCGATATAGCTGAACCGCATCTCCGTGCCGACACGACGGGCCGCGTACCAATAGGCCTTGTCGCCGCGCTCTTTCAGTGTCGGCTTACCCTCGACACCTGACAAGGCGT
>Ga0316205_10003116_pt1 | contig 16093 bp, 12 predicted proteins | sample 3monthpyrite_MG_FD_204941 | JGI IMG/M metagenome (GOLD analysis project Ga0316205, IMG submission 204941) | Microbial mat bacterial communities from mineral coupon in-situ incubated in ocean water Damariscotta River, Maine, United States -... | ecosystem: Environmental > Aquatic > Marine >... | reverse complement strand
CAATATAGCCGGGAAGATCCGAGTTGGTAGTGTAAAGCATATAAGGCTGCGGCTCGGCTTCCAGCCCGATACCCTTGATCTGGATAAAGCGCGGCTTGCCATCGGAATAGATGGTGCCGGCAACAGAACGGGTCTGGGTTTCGGAGGTGACTGTGAGGCGCATATAAGAGCCAAAAGCGCCCTGCTCGTCTTTGCGGACTTCGGTGATTTTGATGCCGCGCTCACGCGCCACAATCGGGGCCGAAACCATGTTTACCCCGTCTTTTCCCACCAATGGCATCATTAACGCCGCTGTGAGCGAAGAGACCAGCGGCTTGAGGTTAAGCGCGCCAACCTTGCCAACAAACTCGATTTCGATTTCGGTGATGGCGTGCTCTGTTACCTGTCCGGCAAAGCTGCCCAGCATTTCGGCCAATTCTATCCACGGCTTCAGCACCGGCGCTTCTTCAGCGGTTACGCTCGGGGCGTTGATCGCGTTGGAAATCGCGCCATTTATCAGGTAGTCCGACATTTGCTCGGCCACATGCAGCGCCACGTTTTCTTGTGCTTCGGTTGTGGCCGCGCCAAGATGCGGTGTGCACACCACGTTATCAAGGCCAAACAGCACATTGTCTTTCGCTGGCTCATCCGCAAACACATCAAAAGCCGCGCCTTTGAGCTGGCCTGATTTGAGGGCTTCTGCCACAGCGTTTTCATCGACCAGCCCACCACGGGCGCAGTTGATCAGATACGCGCCTTTTTTGATCTTGGCGATTCGCTCGGCGCTCAACAGATTGGCGGTTTTGTCGGTTTTTGGCAGGTGCAGCGTAATGAAATCGGCTTTCGCGAGCAGCTCATCAAGATCATCAAGCTTGGTCACGCCGATTTCGGCAGCCCGATCATGCGAGAGGAACGGATCAAACGCGATCACTTTCATTTTAAGCCCGATAGCACGGCTGGCCACAACCGAGCCAATGTTGCCTGCCCCGATCAACCCAAGGGTTTTACCGGTGATTTCGGAGCCCATGAAGCGGGATTTTTCCCACTTGCCAGCCTGCGTGCTGACATCAGCCGCCGGAATTTGCCGTGCCACGGCAAACATCATCGCAATCGCATGCTCGGCAGTAGTGATCGAGTTTCCAAACGGCGTGTTCATCACCACAACCCCTTTGGCCGAGGCGGCTGTGAGATCAACGTTATCGACCCCGATACCGGCGCGGCCAATCACCTTGAGATTATCGGCTTTGGCGATCAGATCAGCGGTGGCTTTGGTGGCCGAGCGGATGGCAAGGCCATCGTAATTGCCAATGATTTCAGCTAGTTTAGCCGGATCTTTGCCGAGATCAGGCTGGAAATCCACCTCTACGCCATTGTCTTTAAAGATTTGCACCGCAGCGGTGCTGAGTTTGTCGGAAATAAGAACTTTGGGCATATCACATGCTCCTCGTATTTAGAATTAGAGATCAGCTTTTGCGGTTTCAAAGGCCCAGTCGAGCCACGGGGTCAGGGCTAAAATATCAGCCGTATCCACCGTCGCACCACACCAGATCCGCAGGCCGGCAGGGGCATCACGATAGCCGCCGATATCATAGGCCGCAGCCTCGTTATCGAGCAGTTTCACCATGGTTTTGACAAAGGCGTTTTGCGCCGTTTCATCAAGCGCTGCCACTGTCGGGTCACTTATTTTCAAGCATACCGAAGTGTTGGAGCGTTGCGCAGGCTCGGCTACAAGATTCTCAACCCAAGCCGTGGCATCCACCCAGGCTTGCAGCGCGCCGAAGTTGGCATCGGCGCGGGCGCGGGTTGCCTCCAGGCCACCAAGCCCGGACATCCAGTCCAGCGCGTCGTCCGCGTCAGCCACCGCCAGCATCGACGGGGTGTTGATGGTTGCACCGGTAAATATACCCTCAATCAATTTGCTGCCTTTGGTGAGGCGGAAGATTTTGGGCAACGGGCGCGGCGGCGTATAGCTTTCGAGCCGTTCAACAGCACGCGGGCTAAGAATGATAACACCATGCGCCCCTTCGCCACCCATAGCTTTTTGCCAGCTAAAGGTGGTGACGTCGAGCTTTTCCCAAGGCAGATCCTGCGCAAAAGCCGCCGATGTGGCGTCGCAAATGGTCAGGCCCTCGCGGTCAGCCGAGATCCAATCCCCATTCGGCACTCGTGCGCCCGAGGTGGTGCCGTTCCATGTAAATACAACGTCGGCATCAGGGCGGACCTTGCTCAGGTCTGGCAGCGCACCATAATCGGCCGTCAGCTTGTTCACATCGTCAAGCTTAAGCTGGTTGGCGATATCACCGGCCCAGCCCGCGCCAAAGCTTTCCCAAGCCAGCACATCAACAGGGCGCGCGCCCAAAAGCGACCACAGCGCCATTTCGACAGCACCGGTATCAGAGGCCGGCACAATGCCAACGCGATAGCCCGCAGGCACCTGTAGCAGCGCGGCCATTTTGTCGATCACACCTTTTAGCTGCGCTTTAGGGGCAGCCGCGCGGTGTGAGCGGCCCAAAAAGGCACGCTTAGCGACCGAGTCAAAAGACCAGCCGGGGCGTTTGGGGCAAGGACCAGAGGAGAATTTAGGGCGCGCAGGCTTAACCTGCGGCATTAGGGGGAGGCTCATGGATGGCTCCTTCATCAGCGCGATATTTCTGAGCCTGCCATCGCTCGCGCTTATTCCGACGACCTGCCCACCGCGCTGATAACCGGAAGCGGTAGCGCAAATCAAGGGGTAATCTGTCGTATTTAAGTGGTGAGGTGTCGTTTTGTGTTTCCAATGGGAAACAGGCGTTCACCAGCAGGGAATCCGAACCTCATGGTTGAAAAAGCGAAAGACAGAGAGCCTAGAGTCTCCGTTCCGACCCCGGCACTCCGCCTGGTCATCGGTGAACGGACCGACCAAAACGTGTGCACGCAAAATAGCGACGGGTTTTGCCAAATACAAGCTGGTTTGCAGCGGCAATTTTGATCACAACCATCACTATTCTTGGTTTCCATTTCCCCATTGTTCGCGATAGGGTCGCGCGACCCGAAACAAGGATATCACCATGACCCGCCCCGGCCTACTGCAATGGTCCCTTTTGCTTAGCATTGGCATGATCTGGGGGGCCTCCTTCCTTGGCGTCGAAATGGCGCTGGAGAGCTTCCCCCCGATCACCATCGCTGCCCTGCGCATTGGCTCAGCTGCGGTTATTCTGACCGGCGCGAGCTATGCTATGGGTATCGGCCTGCCAAAAGACCGGCGCACATGGCTGTTTGCCTTTGGCATGGGGCTGTTTTCCAACGCGATCCCGTTTACCTTGCTTAGCTGGGGCCAGCAGCACGTAACCTCGGGCTATGCGGGCATAACCATGGCTGTGGTGCCGCTGCTGGTGTTACCGCTTTCGCATTTCCTTATCCCGGGCATGCGGCTCACCCCGATCAAAACGCTTGGGTTTGGCATCGGGTTTCTCGGCGTTGTTGTGCTGATTGGGCCGGCGCAAATCCTGCAATCCGGTGGTGGCGACATCGAAAACATCGCCCGTATTGCCTGCGTGATCGCCAGCATGTGCTATGCCATCGGGTCGGTGATCACGCGCCTGGCACCGCAAGGAGACGCAATGGCCTTTTCATCGGCGGCGCTGATCATGGGCTCACTGGTCGCGCTTCCCATTGCTTTTGCGGTTGACGGCCTGCCGCAAGTGCCCACAGCCACCGCCCTGATCGGGCAGCTTTATCTCGGTGTTTTCCCGACAGCTCTGGCGACGATCATGCTGGTTTATATCATCAAAACCGCCGGCCCGCCGTTTTTGTCTCTGGCTAATTATCAGGTGCCGATCTGGGCTGTCGTCATTGGCATGGTTGTGCTCGACGAGACATTGCCAAGCTCGTTTATCTTGGCGCTTGGTCTTATATTATTGGGGCTTGCAGTGGCCCAGAGCAAAAGAAGGGTGCGGGCTTAAGGCCCGCCGCTCCATCGCTATTCGCCGCGCCTATTTGATTAAAGCCTCAAAAACCTCGCCGCGATGCTCGAAGCTGTCAAACTGGTCAAAGCTGGCACAGGCCGGGGCGAGCAAGATCACATCACCCGGTTCAGCATCACGCCGGGCCGCCGCAACCGCCGCATCAAGCGTGCCGGAAACCTCGTGTGGCACCGTGCCAAGCTGGGCCGAAAACCCTGCGGCGGCCTCGCCGATCAGGTAAGCCTTTTTCACCCGCTCAAACATCGGCGCCAGCGCCGCAATACCGCCCTCTTTGGCCTGCCCACCCGCTATCCAGCGGATATTTTCAAAGGCCAGCAGCGCCTTGCCGGCTGAGTCCGCATTTGTGGCTTTGGAGTTATTGATAAATTTCACCCCCGAAACCTCAGCCACCTGCTGGCAGCGATGCCGCAGCCCGCCATAGCTGGCCATCGCCGCCTCAATCACCTTCGGGGCCAGGCCAAGGTGGCGGCAGGCCGCATAGGCCGCACAAGCGTTTTGCTGGTTATGAGCGCCGGGCAGCCCTTCCATGCCGCGCATATCAACCGATGCCACCTGCCGCCCCTTGCGCCATTCCACCAAAAACCCCTTTCGGGCAAACACGCTCCAACCCATGCCCTTGAGTTGCCGCGACGTGCTGATCTCGATCACATTATCGCCCGCGCCCTCGCGCAGAACATTGCTCAAATAGCGCCCTTCGGGCTCATCCACGCCGATGATTGCCCGCTCGGGCCCGCCCAAGATAAACAGCCGCATTTTCGCGGCAAAATAGCCACCTATGCCGCCATGCCTGTCCAGATGATCGGGTGACAGGTTCAGGAAAACAGCCACATCGGGCTGCAAGGTCCGCGCCAGATCAGTTTGGTAGGATGAAAGCTCGACCACCGCGACCTCGCCGTCAATCGCCGGGTCAAGCCCAAGCACCGCTGTGCCGATATTGCCACCAAGCTGGCTCGGCCGGTGCGCGTGCCGCAATATATGGTGCAGCAGGGCCGAGGTGGTTGATTTTCCGTTCGAGCCGGTAATGCATACCACCTTGGGGTCGCGCTCAAAGCCGCTCCACTCCTCATCAGCAAAGGATTGAAAAAACAAGCCGATGTCATTATCCACCGGCACCCCGATATCCCACGCCGCCTGAATGGCTTTGTGGGCTTCTGGGTAAAGATGCGGAATGCCGGGCGAAGTGATCAGCGCATCCAGCGCTTCCGCCTCGCGCGGGCGCGAAATATCCGCCACCTCAAAGCCCTCGACCTCAGCCAATGCCCGCGAGGCCGGATTGTCATCCCAACACACAGGCACCGCCCCACCCGCTTGCAAAGCCGCCGCCGTCGCCAAGCCGGTGCGCCCAAGGCCAAGCACACCAACGCGCTTGCCGCTATAGCCTTTTACAGGAATCATAAATGCACCTCGATCGCAGGGTGGAAATCACCTCCGGCACCATACTACCGCAGTTTCAGCGTTGCCAGCCCGATCAGCGCCAGAATAAGCGAGATGATCCAGAACCGGATCACGATCTGGCTTTCGCCCCAGCCGAGTTTCTCGAAATGGTGGTGAATGGGCGCCATCAGGAATATCCGCTTTCCGGTTTTTTTGTAGTAAAGCACCTGAATAACCACACTCAAAAGCTCAACCACAAACAGCCCGCCAATAATTGCCAATACAATCTCGTGCTTGGTCGCAACCGCAATCGCCCCCAGCGCGCCACCCAAAGCCAAAGAGCCGGTATCGCCCATAAACACCGCTGCAGGCGGCGCATTATACCACAGAAAGCCCAATCCCCCCCCTATGAGCGCCGCCACGAAAACGGTAAGCTCACCAGTGCCGGCCACGTAATGCACTTCCAGATAATCCGTAAAGTCCACACGCCCCACCAAATAGGCAATAATGCCAAATGACCCGGCCGCGATCATCACCGGCATCACTGCAAGCCCGTCGAGCCCGTCGGTGAAGTTCACCGCATTGGCCGCGCCGACAATAACAATCATCACAAACGGAATGTAAAAGAAGCTCAGGTTCAAGAGTGCATTTTTAAAAATCGGAAAAGCAAGCTGCCCTGAAAGCTCGGGAGATTGCATCTGCATCACCCAAAATCCGGCAATTGCTGCGATCACAAATCCAAGCCCAAGCCGGATTTTACCCGATACCCCTTTGTGATTCTGCTTCGAGACTTTCAAAAAATCGTCCCAAAAGCCGATTAACCCAAAGCCATAGGTGACAAATAACACCACCCAGACATAGCCATTATCCAGCCGCGCCCAAAGCAGTGTAGAGACAAGAATGGCGCCCAGAATAAGCACGCCACCCATCGTCGGCGTGCCGGCCTTTTCCAGAATATGGCTTTCGGGGCCGTCTTCGCGTATCGGCTGCCCCTTGCCTTGCTTGCGGCGCAAAAGGTTAATCAGCGGTTTGCCAAATATAAATCCGAATATCAGTGCGGTAAAAAACGCGGCACCGGAGCGGAAGGTGATATAGCGGAACAGGTTGAAAAAGTTGGAGTCAAACCATTCGGAAAACAAATACATCATCTAGGTCACCCTCTCGGAATTTTTCTTGGCTTCCGCATCGCCCAAATTCTTCAGCGCGTCAATGATTTTCGCCATGTCCATGCCAAGCGATCCTTTGACCATGACCACATCACCAGCCTTGATCTGCCGCCCGATGCGCGCCGCCATCTCAGCAGATGATTGCGTAGAAATCCTGCGGTTTTCAAAGGGCACCCCGGCCATGAACGGGCCAACCGTATGAACCGCATCGACGCCCCGGGCCGCTTTGGCCAAGGCGCGGTGTAGCGCGGGGCTGGTTTCACCCAGCTCCAGCATGTCTCCCAGTATCGCCACTTTTCGCCCGGCTTGCCGCGCCAGCGTTTCGAGCGCCGCGCGGGTGCTGGCCGGGTTGGCGTTATAGCTTTCGTTAATCAGGGTAAAGCTGCCGTCCAGCCCCTCTGGCCCAAGCAGAATGTCTTGTCGTGCGCCGCGCCCCTCGGGCGGGTGCCAGCTGGCCAGCGCCAATGTGGCACGCCCGATATCGGCATTTAGAGCATAAAGCCCGGCCAATACACCAAGGGCATTTTGGGCAAGATGCCCGCCCTCGCCGCCAAGCTTAAACAAAATACTGCCCAGAGGCGATTCGGCGCGCACAACCGTGCTTCCATCAAAAACCTCAAACGACACAAGGCGAAAATCGCTTGCTTCCGCATGGCCAAACCGAATTACATTTGCGCCGCTTACCGCTGCCTCCAGAATATGTAGGGTCTCGGTGTCGGCGTTCAGCACCGCGATGCCACCCGCCTCAAGGCCCCTGAATATTTCCGCTTTCTCGGCTGCGATCTCGTCAACGCTGTTAAAGGCCGCCAGATGCACCGGTGCCACCGTCGTGATTAACGCCACATGCGGGCGCGCCATAAGCGCCAAAGGCGCGATCTCGCCGGGGTGATTCATGCCTATTTCGATCACGGCAATGTCGGTATCAGCGGGCATCCGCGCCAGCGTTAGCGGCACACCTTCATGATTATTATAGCTTTTTTCCGCGACATGAATATTGCCCTGCCCGACCAGCGCCTCGCGCAGCATTTCTTTCGAGCCGGTTTTCCCGACCGAGCCGGTGATCGCGATCACCTGCGCACCGGTTCGGGCCCGTGCGGCGATACCCAGAGCCTCAAGCCCCTTTAAAACATCGGGAACAAGCAAAAGCGGTGCGTTTTTCAAGCCATCGGGGATGCGCGAAACCAGCGCGGCGGCGGCGCCTTTTTCCAGCGCTTGCGCCACATAGTCATGGCCATCCCGCGTGGCGGAAAGCGCGACAAAAATATCACCTTTTTGCAGCGTGCGGGTATCTATTGAAACACCGGTGGCACGCCAGTCTACCGCGCAGCTGCCGCCGGTGGCCGCCACCGCGTCATCACGGGTCCAGAGCGGGCTCACAGCCGCCCCTCCAGCGCCGCCACGGCCACGCTGGCCTGTTCGGCATCATCAAACGGAAACACATCTGTGCCGATGATTTGCCCGCTTTCATGGCCTTTGCCGGCGATCAACAGCGCATCTCCCGGTTGCAGCGCATCAACCGCGCGCAAAATCGCCTCGGCACGGTCGCCGACCTCATTGGCTTCGGGGCAGCCCGCCAGCACCTCGGCACGAATGGAGGCCGCATTTTCCGTGCGCGGGTTATCATCGGTTACAAACACCACATCGGCATGGGCCGCAGCCGCAGCGCCCATCAACGGGCGCTTGCCTTTGTCGCGGTCTCCGCCAGCACCAAAGGCCACGATCAGGCGGCCCAGCACATGTGGGCGCAGCGCGTTTAGCGCGGTTTCCAGCGCATCGGGCGTATGGGCAAAATCAACAAAAACCGTCGCACCGTTTTCGCGGGTCGCCACCAGCTCCATCCGGCCCCGCACGGTTTGCAAACGCGGCAGCACCTCAAACACGGCCTCCGGCGCTTCGCCAACCGCGATTGCCAGCGCCGCGGCCATCAGCACATTGCTGGCCTGAAAGCCACCGATCAGGCGCAGGCGGGTGGTGTAAACGGTGCCCTCCCACGAAAACCGGACATCCTGACCGTCATTATCAAACCGGCAATTGAGGATTTGCATATCGCAGCCCACGGCTTCGCCTAATGTTATCACCCGCTGCCCGCGCCCCTCGGCCACCAGGCGCATGGTTGGGCCAAAGCCGTCATCCATATTGATCACCGCCGTGGCCCCTACGGGCAGCACCCGCTCAAACAGCCCGGCTTTGGCGGAAAAATAGTCGCCAAATGTAGGATGGTAATCAAGATGGTCACGAGAAAGATTGGTAAACCCCGCCGCTTCGAGATCAACCCCGTCAAGCCGCCGCTGCTCAAGCCCGTGGCTTGAGGCCTCCATCGCGGCATGGGTGACACCCTGCGCGGCCAACTCGGCAAGAAGCTTGTGCAATGTAATCGGCTCGGGCGTGGTGTGGCTCAGCTTGGCGCTCACTGCGCCCTCCACCCCGACCGTGCCGAAATTAACCGCGACGCGGCCCAAAGCCTCAAGAATTTGGCGGTGAAAATTGGCGACCGAGGTTTTACCATTGGTGCCGGTGATAGCCACCATATGGCGTGGCTGGGCCTCATAAAACCGGGCAGCGACAATGCTCAGCGCCATGCGTGCATCTTCAGCCAACAACACCGGATAATCCGGTTTTCCGAGGATTTTCAAGCCTGCTGCATCGGTCAGCACCCCGGCGGCCCCCATGCGCAGTGCATATTGTGCAAATTCGGCGCCGTGGGCATTCACGCCGGGCATCGCGCAGAACAGCGCCCCCGCAATGGTATCCCGGCTATCAACACACAGGCTGGTAAAACGCGGCTCGTCGGCCCAGTGGCCGGCGCGGCTCACCAGCCGGTTTAACCCCAGATCGGAAAGCGATTTTGGCATTTTGCCCTCAGTTGCTGGTTAGGAGAATCGGAGATGCTGGTGTTTCATTATTCCGATTTGGCCGCAAGCCCAAGAGCGGCGCGATCCGGCGGATGATTTCGGCGGAAACCGGCACAGCTGTCCAGCCTGCGGTGCGGCGATCTTCTCCCAAAACAGCAATTTCGGGCTCATCAAGCGAAACCACCAACACATATTTCGGGTCGCTCATCGGGAAGGCGCTGGCAAAGGTTCCGATCACCTTATCCTCGTAATAGGCCCCTTGCGGGTTTGGCTTGTCAGCCGAGCCGGTTTTGCCACCCACTTCATAGCCTTCGACTTCACCCAATGAGGCGGTGCCGCGCACCACAACCTGCCGCAGCATATCGCGCATCGCATAAGAGGTGCTTTCCGAGATCACACGGTCGGCCTCGGTCGGCAGTTCAACTTCGTTCAGCAGCGTCGGTGTGACGCGCAGGCCCCCGTTTACCATCGCGGCATAGCCCGCCGCGAGGTGCACCGGGGTTACGGCGATGCCTTGCCCGTATGAAATCGTCATCGTGCTGATTTCTGACCAGCGCGGCGGCAAAAGCGGGGCCGAGCGGCGGGATTCGGGCAGCTCGATGGGCAAGCGCTCCATCAGGCCAAGCTGGCGCAAAAAGGCTTGTTGGGCTTCGTCGCCCATACTCGCCGCCAGCCGCGCAACACCGACATTGGAAGAGTAGACAATCACATCCCGCAAGCTCAAACGTGAGCCGTAATCCTTAAAATCCCTGATCTTAAAATTGCGCCAGATCAGCGGATTGGCAGTATTGAGAATGGTGTCAGCCGTTGCCGTTCCACTTTCAATTGCTTGCGCGGCGGTAAAAATCTTAAACGTGGAGCCAAGCTCATAGGTGCCTTGCGCGGCGCGATTAAACAGCGGGCTATCGGCGGGGTCACCGCTCACCGGTGGGCTGGGGCGGTGGTTGGGGTCAAAATCGGGCAGCGACACCATCGAGATAATGCGGCCGGTATCGGCTTCCATCAACACGCCGGTGGCGGCTTTTGCGTTCATCAGGCGCATGCCACCTTCCAGCACCCGCCGCATAGCCGATTGCACCGTCAGATCAATGGAAAGCTGCAACGGATTACCGTCATTTTCCGGATTCCGCAGATAGTCGTCAAATTCCAGCTCAACCCCGGCAGTGCCAACCAGCTCGGCCGAGCGCACGCCCTCAACCCCGAAGCGGGTGCCGCCAAGGATATGCGCCGCAAAAGCGCCGTTGGGATAGAGCCGCAGCTCGCGCGGGCCAATTTTGAGGCCGGGTTCGCCGAGGTCCAGCACCGCTTGCTGTTGTTCGGGCGAAAGCTTGCGCTTGATCCAGACAAATTTGCGGTTGCCGGTAAACTGGCGTAGCAGCTGATCTTCTTCCAGATCGGGGAATATCGCCATAAGACCATCAACCGCACCAAGCGGATCTGCCATATCTTGCGGGGTGGCGTAAAGCGATGCGGTGCGCAAATTGGTTGCCAGTATCGCGCCGTTCCTATCCACAATATTGGCGCGTTGATTGATGATCGCCACGGCTTGGCCACGCGAGGGCGGCTCGACCGGTTCTTCCAGCGCAACCATGCCCATTTTGCCGGCAACTGCCACAAAGGCGAGCCCGAAGACACTGGCCATCAGGCCAAGCCGCAGCTCGGCACGGCGCTTTTCACGGGTGCGTTGCTTGCGCAAACGAGCCGCGCGTTCTTCGGCTTCGATCAGGTCCGGATCAACCCCGCGGGCGCGGGCTTTTAAAATACGGGTCAGCGGGCGGAGGGGGCGGCGGATTTCCATCAGTTTTCCCTGGCAACAATTTGCTGAACAGCCAAGCCGATCTCGTCGGGCGGAAAGGCCACCTGCCCTACCTCACCAAAATGCGCCGAATCAATCGGCATCAGCCGCAGCTCGGCGTAATAGGTTTCAGACAGGGCGCGCAGCCGCTCGGGGCGGTTGAGATAAGCCCATTCGGCCCCCAAAACAGCGATTGCCGTGCGCTCTCGATCAATCGCGCGGGAGAGCGCGGCAACACGGTCTTCGGCTTCCTGCACCTGATAATTCACTTTATATGTCCAGCTGGCTGCAAATACGACAGCTATGCCCGCAAGAAGATAAAGGACTGTTTTCATTGCAAAATCCCTCCCCTTTTCAGGTCGATTTTAGGCATGCCAATATCCTGCGGATCTGTTTTTGCGGCAGGCGCCTCTAGCCGTCGCGCAATGCGCAGGCGCGCAGAACGGGCACGAGGATTGGCCGCACATTCGGCCTCGCTTGCCTCAATGGCTTTGCGGGTTACCTTTTCAAAGCGCGGGGTGTCGGCTTCTGATTCGGGGGCGTAGCGATTGGCGCGGGGCGCGTTGCCCGAGCGGATTTGCATAAAACGCTTCACCATTCTGTCTTCCAGCGAGTGGAAGCTGACAACCACCAGCAAGCCGCCGGGCTTCAGCGCCGCTTCGGCTGCCACCAGCCCCCGCGCCAGCTCGCCAAGCTCGTCATTCACCGCAATTCGCAGGGCTTGAAAGCTGCGGGTGGCCGGATGCGGCTGGTTGGGCTTGGGCCTTGGAAGGCATTTCGAAATGATTTCGGCCAGCCGCAGGGTGGAGGTGATCTCCTCCACCCGACGTGCCGCCGCGATCGCCCGTGCAATCCGGCGGCTTTTACGCTCCTCGCCAAATTGAAACAGGATGTTTGCTATGAGTTCTTCGTCGGCCCGATTGACCACATCAGCCGCCGAGGGCCCGCTTTGGGACATCCGCATATCAAGCGGCCCGTCGCGCATAAATGAAAACCCGCGCGCGCCTTCGTCGATCTGCATTGACGACACCCCGATATCGAGCACCACGCCGTCAAGCGGCACATCTGTGAGGGTGTCGAGTTCACCAAACCGGCCCCGTATAAGCTCGATTTCAGCGGGAAGATCAGCACTGCGGGCAATCACATCCGGGTCTTGATCAATACCAATCACGCGGCTGGCACCTGCGTCCAGCAGGCCACGGCTGTAGCCACCATACCCGAAAGTGCCATCCAGCCAGACACCTTTAACCGGTGCGCATTTCGCCAGTATTGGCGCGAGCAACACCGGAATATGAGGCGCGGCCGCCATGACTAAATCTCCACCGGCTTGCGGTTGAGCAACATAAACGGATTGGTGTCGTCATCTTCGTCGTCAAGATCGTAATAAATCTCGTGATCCCAGATTTGCAGATGGTCTGAACTGCCCACAAAAACCGCCTGAGCGCCGATGTTAAACCGCTCGCGCATATCTTTGCGCAAGATAATCCGACCGTTGTCATCAACCTGCACTTTAGTTGCTTTGTGAATCAGCTTTTTGGAAGCCTTGTCGCGGCTGGGGCCGTATTCCATCGCCTCGATATCAGCGCGGATTTTTGCATAAGCCTCAAGCGTAAAGCCGCGCAGGCAATGCTCGTGGCTTTTGGAGTGGATCAGGATCAGATGCGGGTTTTTGCCGGCACATTCGGGGTCTCCCTCCACAAGCACAGCGCGATGCGCAGCAGGGAGAGACACTCGCCCCTTCGCATCGACCTTGCTGGTCAGCTCGTCATGGAAACCTAACTCCACTTTTTACTCCTGCTCTGCCCTCAAACGCGAAAGCGGACCGTGTCTGCCCAACACGATCCGCCTCTGTCCCGTTCGGGTGCCGTCCAACTGCGTAAATCTGTTTCTGCTCGTTTCGCGTCGGATCTATTTGCTCTTCAGGAGGAAAGCGGCTGCCTGTATGAACCTGCCAAATTTTTTGTGCTTAACCATACGCCACTATCTTCCGTGAATTACGGATAGCATAGCGCTATGTGCCTAGCAATGCCTAAATTTGCCACCAAATGCCACCAACCGGCATTTGGCGCAATATATATGCGCTCAACACCGGCACAAACCACACATTGTTGCGCATTTAGCCGTTATACCCACCACATATAGAGGGTGGTGCCGAGTGGCATTTTTTTCCGGTTTTTTTTGCGATCAGGGGCTGAACTGGCCGAAATTGCCCTTTATCTATGATTCGTTTGCGCCTTGACCGCAAGGATAATCAGCGTAAAAAGTGTTGATGACACGTTTTGCATTGAAGCTCGAATACGATGGCAACCGCCTTGGCGGCTGGGACGATGTGCAGCGCAGGCTGGAAGCCGCGCTGGCACAAATCGGCACACCAGCGGCCAGCCTTACCGCTGCCGAGCCAACAGAAGCCGGCGTGCATGCCAGCAACCAGATCGTGCATCTGGACCTGCCCGGCGTGCGCAACCCGATGGCGCTTAAGGCTGATCTTAGCGTGGCCCTGAAGGGCTCTGCACTCGCTATCGTTGGCGCCAGCTCGGTGCCCGAAGATTTCGACGCGCGGGCCGCTTTCGAATTTCACTACACCTACCGCCTGTTTTCCCGTCGGGCGACGCTGACCTATAATAAAGGCACGATGTGGCGTATTGATCATGCGCTGGATGTGCGGGCGATGCGCGAGGCCGCGCATTATTTGATTGGCACCCACGATTTCAGCAGCTTTTGTAGCGCCGGAAGCCAGCCCGACAGCCCGGTCGCCAACGTGTTAACCGAGCTACGCATTGAAACCTCCGCCCATTCCAGCGGCACAGAAACCCGGCTGCACTTTCGCGCCCCGCGCTTTGGCAAAGCGCAGGTGCGCCGGATTGTCGGCCTGCTCGAGCGTATCGGCGCGGGGGCTTGCCCGCCTGAAACCATGCGCGAAGTGTTGGCGCAAAAAGCAATTGCGCCAAACGCCCCTATTGCCCCGCCCCGCGGGCTTTATCTGGATGATATCCGCTACCCCGAAGCGATTATGCAATCAGCGCATCTGCCATTGGAGCCAATCAAGCATCTGGCGAGCGGTATTGGCGCGGCCATGCTCGAGCAAATGCCGCTGCCGCTTTTGGTTATCACCCGCAAAGGGCGGGTCGCTTTTGCCAACCAGTTTGCGTTTGATCTGATCCCTGACCTGCTAATCCGGCAGCATTTTTCCGATATTTTTAACGCGCCAAAATTCATCAACGCAGTTTATGCAGCGATTGAAAACAGCAAAACGGGGCGGGTGCGGTTTAGTATATCCGACGGGCCGGAGCGGTTTTTTGTGGCGCATATCGGCTTGCTGCCCGCCGGCTCCGAATTTGGCAAATCCATTCGGGTGATTGCCGCGATCGAAGAGCGCACAACCTTGCTGAAATCCGAACAGATGCGCTCTGATTTCATTGCAAATGTAAGCCATGAGCTGCGCACCCCGCTGGCCACGATCATCGGTTATATCGAGACACTGCAAGGCCATGCCAAAGACGACCCCGTTGCACGCAAGCGTTTTCTGGCGGTAATGGCCAAACAAGCGGACCGGATGCAAAACCTGGTGAACGACCTGATGTCGCTCAACCGGATCGAAATAGAAGAGCACAACCGCCCGACAGAGGCCTGCGCGCTCAGCCCGCTGGTGCAGGAAGCCCTTGCCGCGGTGCAGCCGCTGGCCGAAAAGCTGGGGACCAGCATTGTCAACGCGCTTTCGGTCGAAATGCCGGCGGCGCGCGGTGACCATGACCAGCTTTTACAAGTTCTGGTTAATCTCCTTGAAAACGCGATGAAATACGGAGATCGCAGCGTGCCGGTTCGTGTGTTTGCCGCGCCTGCCAGCGCGGACCACCCCGGCCAAATAGGCCTGACGGTGCAAAACGCGGGCGCCGGGCTGGCCCCGGAGCACTTGCCGCGCCTGACCGAGCGCTTTTATCGCGTGAACGTGGCCAAAAGCCGGGATCAGGGCGGGACCGGACTGGGACTGGCGATTGTGAAGCACATCCTCAACCGGCACGAAGGCGCGCTTGATATCGGCTCGACCCTCGGCGAGGGCTGCACATTTACGGTCTGGCTACCGGTGTTTTTGGAGGCATAAATATCGCTTTGCGCCAAGTGATATTCAACCCGCCGGAAACTAATTGCCGCCGATAAAGGTCTCGGTGCTGAAATTGCCGACATTGCCAAGGAATTGCTCAAAGAAAGTGAGCTTGCGGCCATCGGTGACAGTTTCGTTCCGGTTTAGGTCGACCACACGGCCGTCTTCCAGCCCGTAGCGGTCAATCATCGCAACCTGTGTGCCGCTGAAGGTAATGGCCACAATCTGGCGATCTATCTCTTTTGGCGCAAAAAACGCGACCCGCCGGACAGTTGACGAAATGTAATACCAGGCATTTGAGCCGGCTACACCACGCGATGTGGGCTCGCCCAGCCGCGCAAACACGCTTTCCTGCGTATCTCCCACGCTTACGCCGGCGACTTCGGCAGCCACGGGCACATAGCCGTGAACATCAACTTCGGGAACACAACCCGCCAACAGCAACCCGGCCCCGAATAACGGCCCAACCAAAAACTTTTTCATTCTACCCTTGCCTATAGCGATATTACGGCACATTTACTCTTCCCATCTCAGGGGTTATCCCTATGTTCCATATTCAGCAGGCTGACGCAAGCAATGCGACATCCAAAACCGGAAAGATGCGTGGTTAATGGCCGAACCTCTCGAAAATGCCCCTTTTGAACGCCCGATTGATGTGGACCGGCTTCGCGCCAACGCCGCATTTGTGTTTGATGAATCGCCAACCGAAGCCGAAGCCGAAGCTGTTCGTGCGGCGCTTGGCTTGCGCGGCTTACGCAAAATGCGGTTTCAGGGCGAGATCACCCCGCTTGGAAAACGCGCGTGGTTGGTTTCGGGCACGTTGGGCGCATCGATCACCCAATCATGTGTTGTAAGCCTTGAGCCGG